>ERZ1026878.74-NODE-74-length-79171-cov-12.600549_pt1 | contig 79171 bp, 69 predicted proteins | sample MGYA00380169_ERZ1026878 | MGnify/ENA primary metagenome ERZ1026878 (study PRJEB33269, sample SAMEA4719805) | human gut metagenome | biome: human-associated habitat; feature: organic feature; material: feces | place: Cameroon | collected 2013-10 ...
GGGGGTGCGTGAGTGCGTGGTTCGGGAGAGCGCTTGCATGGCATGCAAGAGGTCACCGGTTCGATCCCGGTAATCTCCACCAGAACAAAAAGCACTACACGGGAATGTGTAGTGCTTTTTTCGTTAAGGCCAAACGAGTGAGGGCTTCGTTCACCCGGGAGAGCGCCGTGCATGGACTGCAAGAGGGTCACCGTGATTACAACAGCCCGGTAATCTCCACCAGAAAGAAAAGCACTGCACAGGAATGTGCGGTGCTTTTTTGTTGTGTCTGCCCAGCTATGCAGCTGCTAAATTCATGCTGGACATTTGCGGAAAGTTATGGTATAATTCTTTCTGCAATTGCGGGTATAGTACATCGGCTAGTATATCAGCCTTCCAAGCTGAGGAGGTGGGTTCGATTCCCATTACCCGCTCCAAAAGACCTGAACCTTGAACGGTCCGGGTCTTTTCTTTTTGTCCTGCACTGGGCAGTCATCTTGCAAACCGGAGGCGGAAATGCTACAATAGAGCCATAAAAACGCTGAAAGGGGAACGCTACAATGGAATTCCGCGATAAACCGATGGAGAACCTCATGCGCCTGCAGGAGAAGGATATCTGCAAAAATGTTAACGCCCTGCTGCTGGAGGGCGAGCAGATCGTGGGCGCATACAAGACGGTGCGTGATCAGGTGGTGTTCACCAGCCACCGCATCATCATGGTGGATATGCAGGGGGTCACGGGCACGCGGCAGCAGCTTTTTGTGCTGCCTTACCGCAAGGTGCTGCACTATGGCATCCAGACGGCGGGTTTTGGCGATCCGCTGCAGGCGTCCCAGTTGACAGTCTGCTTTGCGGACGGCCACGAGGCCAAGTTTGGCTTTATTGGGCAGAAGGACCTGTTTCAGGTGGCAAACGCTATCAGCGCCCGCATCCTGTAAGAAAAATTATGAACCGAAGCCGCTGCACAAGGGTTTGTGCGGCGGCTTTTTTTACGCATTTTTGCGGCTGGCTGTATACAAAACGCATGAAAATTTGAAACAAAACGCAAAACAATGTGCCAAAATAGGCGAAAAACTGAGAAACGCAAAACTTTGTGCCACAAGATAAAAACATGATTGACATTTTGTTTCGTCTCGCGTACAATTCGGGGCACAAGGCAGTCCCGCTGCTGCGGGACAAAAAAGCACGAATACAGGTATATTGTCGCATTGCGGCAAAAAGAATGGGAGGACCTTACCATGTCAACCAAATTTTCCCGTAAAACGTTCCTGAAGGGCAGCGTTGCCGGTCTGGGCATGATGGCGCTCAACGTGTGCACCGCCGGGGCAGCCTCTGCTGCCGAGCCCGCAGCCGCCGCAGCGGAGGATACCAACTCCCTGAACCTCGTCCCTAAAAAGGCGGCCTCGGTCAAGGTGACCAGCCGCGGCAGCGTGAGCGGCGGCTGGCAGGGCGAGCCGGTGTTCCCCAACTGGAAGGGTCTGGACGATACGCTGGCCATGAACCACATGTACACCTTTGTGGGCTACGCAGGGCAGGGAACGCTGTGCGTGGAGCCCGAGGCGGGCGTGACCGGCTTTAACCTGTTCGTCAATAACCGCCAGATCAACACCGCTGCCATGGCGGCAGGCAGCGTGTGGAACGTGGACATTTCCGGCCAGACCATCAACGGCCGCAACACCATTCAGGTGGGCGGCATCCGTCCCCGCGGCAAAAAGGTGACCGTGCGGGTGGGCTACCCCACCGTGCAGGAGGGCAGTCTGCAGGACGTGGGCATCGACCGCGATGCACTGGAGCTGTTGGAGCAGATCATTCAGGCAGATGTGAACAACGGCTTCCCCAGCGCACAGATGGCCATTGTGAAAAACGGCAAGCTGGTGTATCAGAACGCATGGGGCAAGGTGAACTCCTATAATCCGGACGGCACCCCCAAGACCGACAGCCCGGCTGTGACCAACGATACCCTGTACGATCTGGCCTCCAACACCAAGATGTACACTGCAAACTACGCATTACAGTACCTCGTCACGCAGGGCAAGGCCAATTTGGACAGCCGTCTGGTAGACCTGCTGGGCAGCGCCTTTGTGGAGGACACCATCGACATTACCTACAACGGCTACGAGAACCCGGGCCTGAAGGTCAACAAGCAGTGGAAAGCAGAACTGACCCTGCGCGATATCCTGCGCCATCAGGCAGGCTTCCCTGCAGACCCCCAGTACCACAACGATTCCTTTGACCAGTGCGCTCAAAAGACCGTTCCCGGTGCCACCAACGTGCTCTTCTCCGGTTGGGACGGCAGCGCTGCAACCCGCGCCGCGACCCTCAAGTCCATCTTCAAGACCCCGCTGATGTATAAGCCGGGCACCAAGACCGTTTACTCCGACGTGGACTATATGCTGCTGGCCTTCGCTATTGAAGCCATCACCGGCAAGGGTTTGGACGCCTTCCTGAAGGAGACCTTCTGGGACCCCATGGGTCTGACCCACACCACCTATAACCCCCTGCTGAACGGCTTTGCCGCCAACGACTGCGCCGCCACCGAGCTGAACGGCAACACCCGTGATGGTGCCATCTCCTTCACCGGCGTGCGCACTGCTACCATTCAGGGCCAGGTGCACGACGAGAAGTGCTACTACGCGATGGGCGGTATTTCCGGCCATGCAGGCCTGTTCTCCAACGCTACCGAGTTGGCAAAACTGGCCTCGGTCATGCTGACCGGCGGCTACGGCGAGAACCGCTACTTCTCCCGCAACGTGATGGACGCCTTTACCGCACCCAAGAAGGAGGACGCTGCCAACTGGGGTCTGGGCTGGTGGCGTGAGGGCGACAACCAGCGCTGCTGGTATTTCGGTACGCAGGCACCCTCCAATACCATTGGCCATCAGGGCTGGACCGGTACGTTGACCATGATCGACCCCGTGGAGAATCTGGTGGTGGTGTACCTGACCAACAAGATCAACTCCCCGGTCACCGATAAGGCCGCGAACCCCAATAATTTCAATGGTAACTGGTATACGGCTTCTACGCTGGGTTTTGTGGCACAGCTGCTGTATCAGGGTCTGCAGAACCACGGCACCGACCCCAACAACGCTTACAGCGCCCTGCTGGAGGATATGGCGGAAAGCAAGTTTGCGCTGGTGGCCGAGGGCGGCAGCGTGCCTGCTACCCACCCGCTGGTGCGCTCCGGTTATGCCGTGCTGGAGGCTATGGCTGCCCACGCAAACTCCACCCACTCCTACATGGACCGCAACTATTTCAACGATGCCCTCACTCTGCTGGATGATACCCGCGATGCAGAGGAACTGGCAAAGCTGAAAAAGATGCTCAATAAGTTTTGAACGCAGTTCTTTACAAATAACTGAATAAATAGCAAAGGGATTGCCGCACCAAATGAGGTACGGCAGTCCCTTTAACTTTAGCAGGCTGGACCCTTTCAGATGTGCGCCGTTTTGCGCACCAGCTGCCGGTGCATCAGCACCATCAGCACCAGAACTACCAGCAGGTAGAAGGGGAAGAGCGCCGGGGTGATGTTGTTGGCAAGCACGCCGAACAGCGGCGGCATGGCAAGATTACCCACATAGGCGCTGCTCATCTGGATGCCGATGACGGCCTGAGAATTCTGTACGCCGAAGTGCGCCGGGGTGGAGTGGATGACGCTGGGGTAGATGGGCGCACATCCCAGCCCTACCAGCACAAGCCCTGCCAGCGCAAAGACCTGCGCACCGGGCAGCAGCAGGGCAGCAATGCCCACGCCCAGCACCGCAAACCCCAGACGGATCATCTGGTCATCACTCAGCTTTAAGGTCAAAAAGCCGCAGACGCCCCGCCCCACCGTGATGCCGATATAGAACAGGCTGGCAAAGCTGGCAGCCGTCTGGGCGGGCACCTGCCGCACAAGGGTCAGGTAGCTGCTGGCCCAAAGTCCGGCGGTGGTCTCCAGTGCGCAGTAGCAGAAGAAGCAAAGCATCACTTCCTTCGCGCCCGGCAGCGCGAACACCTGCGGCAGGGTCAGCGCCTTTGGCACAGTACCGTCCGGGGCAGCGTCGGGGCGTTTATGCCACAGGGGCAGGCTGCAAAAAAGCACGGCAGAAAGTGCAATCTGGAACAGGGCGATGTACCGGTAGCCGCTGTTCCAGCCCAGCCCGCCGGAAAGCGCCGCGCCCATCACCACGGGGCCGATGGTGGTGCCCACGCCCCACATACAGTGCAGCCAGCTCATGTGGCGGCTCTCGTAATGCAGGGCAACGTAGTTGTTCAGGGCAGCATCCACGCTGCCCGCGCCCAAGCCGTAGGGAACAGCCCACAGGCAGAGCATCCAGAACCGGCCGGAGACCGAGAAGCCGAACAGCGCCGCAGCGGTCATGCCCACGCTGAGGGCGGTCACCCTGCCCGTGCCCAGTGCCCGGGTGAGCCGGTCGCTGTTCAGGCTGGAAACGATGGTGCCCAGCGAGATGATCATGGACAGGATACCCGCGTAGGAGAAGGGGACGCCCAGCTGGGGGTACATGGTGGGCCATGCAGACCCCAGCAGAGAATCCGGCAGGCCAAGGCTGATAAAGGCCAGGTAAATAATTGGCAGCAAAAGCTGTGTCATGGAAAAGATTCCTCCACAGATGATTTGATGGCGTGTCCCGCAGTGTATGCGGGTACGCTATAAGAATAACATGACAAGACGGGAAATTATAGGGCAAAAGCGCCTGATTATTACAATAAAACCGGCGTTTCTTCGTTTTAACCTGTGAAAATGCGTCTGCCGCGGTCCACAGGCCGCGGCAAACATAAAACAGAAATAGACTTCCGTTGAAGATGGCCAAAGCGCAAGCAGCGGCCATTCTGGATCGTCTTTTAGTTTTCGCTGTTCTTTTCCAAATACACGGTGGTGGAGGGGAAGGCGAAGTCCACGCCGTTTTTCTGCATCACGTCCATCAGGTCAAGATTTAAGTCGTTCTGCATCTGCAAAAAGCGGGTCATGTCGGCGGTGCGCAGGTAGGCGGACACCAGCAGGTCGATGCTGGAAGCGCCGAAGCCGTTCAGCTTAACCAGCACCGAGTCCTCGTAGGTGTAGGGGCTGGCCTTGAGCATGGCAGTCAGGTCGGTCATCAGCTGTTCCAGCTGAGGACGGGAGGTATCGTAGGTGACCCCGAGGGTGAAGCGGTACAGCCGCTTGTTGCGCAAAGTACCGTTGTTGATGGTGGCAGAGCTGACTGTGCTGTTGGTCAGGATGTACACCGAGTTATCCAACGCGCGGACTTTGGTGGAGCGGAAGTTGATGTCCACCACCTCGCCGGAAACGTCGCCCACGGTGATCCAGTCGCCGATGGAAAACGGGCGATCCAGCAGGATGACCAGCCCGCTGAACAGATTTTTGGCGCTGTCCTGCGCCGCCAGAGAGATGGTCAGACCGACAAGACCCGCACTGGCTACGATGCTGCCCACCGGCAGGCCGCTCTCCTGTGCCATGGTCATAACGCCCAGCACCACGATGAGAACTTTGTACACCTTGTTCAGCAGGGTGGTCAGGGTGCGGTTAGTGCGCACCTCCTCGCCGCAGCTCGCCAGCAAAAGGTCGGTGAGATCGGCGGCGGCGTACAACCCCTGACACACAAAAAAGGTGGCGGCCAGCTCAAAGACTGTGAGCAGAAATTTACTTACGCCGGGAATGGCCCACGGCAGGCTGGCCGCTGCGGCATAGATGAACGCTGCAAGGGTGAGCCGCTGCAGCGGTACGGCAAAGCTGCGCAGCAGAATGGGCGTACCGGCCAGCCGCCAGTTGCGGCGCAGCAGGGCAGGGAACACCCTGCGGGACAAAAGCTGCCGCGCCAGCCAGCCAAGCGCCAGCAGCAGCGCCGCGCATACCACGCGGGCGGCAAAGGCTGCCCAGCCCTCCAGCAGCAGCGAGCCAAGCTCGAAACCAAGGTTACGGATCGAGAAAATCATGGAAAACCTCCTGTGTTTTTTCACAACGCATATTATGATAGCATACTCTGCCGCCCGGGGCAAGGAAAGAAAGGTGAAAACGCACTTTGACAAAAAATGTGCAAACTTTTTGGAAAGGGGGCTTGACAGCGCCGCAGTACCGCGCTATACTCTTGATCAGAAAGTTCGTTTCAGGGCGGGGTGCAATTCCCCACTGGCGGTAAAGTCCGCGACCACCCGCAAGGGTGCTGACCCGGTGCAACTCCGGGACCAACGGTATAGTCCGGATGCAAGAAACGGCAGGCAAATTGCGTCTGTGCGCCCTGTTGCAGTTTTTTGGTTGCAGCAGGGCGCTTTTTGGTTTGTCTTTCCGGTTCGATCCAGCGCGAAAAGGGCTTTCCGAACAAATTTGAACGGGGAGTACACCCCGGGGAGGACAACTACCATGAAAAAGAATACCACCCACAACCTGACCGTTGCCGCCATGCTCAGCGCGGTCGCCTTTATCCTGATGTTCATCGAGTTCCCGCTGCCGATGCTCATCCCGTCCTTCGTCAAGATGGACTTCTCCGACCTGCCCGCCCTGCTGGGTGCCTTTGCACTGGGCCCGGTGTACGGCGTGGTCATCAGCTTTATGAAGAACCTGCTGCACATCATCATCAAGGGCACCTCCACCGCCTGCGTGGGCGAGCTGTGCAACTTTATGCTGGGCGCGGTGTTCTCCGCTGTGGCGGGCTTTGTCTACAAGCGCCATAAGAGCCGCAAGACCGCCATTCTGGGCGCCATCGCCGGTGCAGCCGCCATGGCGGTGTTCAGCGTGCCCTCCAACTACTTCATCACCTACCCGGCCTATGTACAGTTCTACCACATGCCGCTGGAAGCCATTCTGGGGATGTATCAGGCCATTCTGCCCTCTGCCGACAGCCTGATCAAGTGCCTTGTGATCTTTAACATGCCCTTCACGCTGGTCAAGGGTCTGCTGGACGCCGTGCTGTGCCTGCTGATCTATAAGCCCCTGTCTCCCATCCTGCACGGCCGCAAGTAAGCTGCTGAGATAACAGAGAGCCGGAAAGTCCGCGGACTTTCCGGCTCTTTGAATTTATAAGAAACTTTACGCCAACGCGCCTTTATCCAGCCATTTGCCACGCACCATGCGCAGCAAAAACAGTGCGCCGCGGGTGCAAAGCTCGGCGCACATGGCCACCCATACGCCCACCAGCCCAAAGCGGGGAGCCAGCAGAACCGCCAAGGTCAGCCGCACGCCCCACATACTGAAAAGGTTCAGGATAAAGCAGCCGGTGCTGTCGCCTGCGCCCTGCATGGAGCCGCTGGCTACGATGCTTGCCCCGAACATCGGCTCGGCAAAGGCTTCGATACGCAGCACCCGTGCGCCAAGCGCAATGACGGCGGCGTCGGCGGTGAAGATACCCATCAGATGCGGGGCAAACACATACAGCCCCACGCCGGTCAGTGCCATGATGCCCATGCCCATGGCGGTGCACAGCCATGCAAAGCGCTTTGCCATGTCCCGGCGGTTTGCGCCCACAGCCTGTCCCACCAGCGCAAGAGCGGCGTCCTGAATGCCGTAGCCTGCCATGTAGCACAGGCTCTCGGCGCTGACCCCCAGACTGTTGGCGGCAATGGCGGTAGTGCCCAGCCCGGACACGATGCGCACCAGCAGCACCTGTGCCGAGGACAGGGCGGCGCGCTCTGCTGCCAGCGGTGCGCCCACCTTCCACACGTTATGCAGGCAGGCGCGGGTAATGTGCCACGAGCCGGGCTTGCGGATGCACAGCGGGCCGTCCCGCAGCAGCAGAACACCCAACGCCAGCGTACCGCCCACAGCGTTGGCAAGCGCCGTGCCCAGTGCTGCACCCGGTACGCCCCAGCCCAGACCCCAGACCGTGAGGTTCTGGCCGAATACCGTCATTTCCCGAGTGGGGTTGATGAGGAAAAAGTTGAAGATGATGTCCAGTACGCAGGTGAAGATGCTGATGAGGCCCGGGGTAAGCGCATCACCCGTAGAGCGCAGCATGGCGGCGTAGGTGCCCATAGCCATGATGAAGGGCAGGGAAGCCGACCAGATGGCAAAATACGCCGAAGCGTTTGCCTGCAATGCCGTGTCTGCGCCCAGCCACCCGGGCAGAAACCGGCTGATGCCCACGCCAAAGGCCGCTGCGGCAAGACCCACCGCCAGATTGAACAGCATGGACTGCCGCAGAACGCCACGGGCGTCCTGCTGGCGGTCTGCGCCCAGATACTGTGCCACCTGAATGGAAAACGCCATGCACAGCCCGGCCAGCATCCCGTGCAGCAGCCATGTGCTGGAGCTGACGATGCCAATGGAGGCTGTTGCGGCGGCACCGATATGCCCCACCATGGCGGCATCAATGTACTCCATGGCGGTAACCACGATCTGCTGCAAAATGGAAGGGATACTCAGCGTCAGCGCCACCTGTGCGGTGTGGCGCAGCGGCACCTGCTCGCCCTGCCGCATCCGGGCAGAGAGCTGCTCAAGTGTAATGGACATGGAACCTCCTGCGTTGTGGGTGAAAATTACAGACTAATACATTATTATAGAGAGCTGCGGGAGAAAAGTCAATCCAAAGTGAATTTTGCCGCCGGGATTGATTTTTGGTCTAGGGCGTGATACACTCACAACGTACTATACAGAAAGAAAGAGGAATGTTATCTTATGATCCAAATGCTGACCTCTGTCATCGGGCAGCGGGGCGTGGATGCCATGGCGTTTTTGCTGGCATTTGCCCTGACCGCCCTGACGGATTCCATTTTCCGCGATAAACTGCCCCACGACCACGGCCGCGCCTTTGCGGTGAACGGCGAGCTTTCCAAGGGCAAGGCGCGAGGCTCCGGACTGATCTTTGTACTGTGCATCGCACTGGTGTCGCTGGCGTTTTTGCCCTTCACCACAGAGTATGTGGTGTACAATGTGCTGCTGATCGCTTCCATGCTCTCCGGCTATCTGGACGATGCCGCCGAGACCGCGTGGAATGAGTACAAAAAAGGCATCATCGATTTTGTCATTGCAGTGCTGGCGGGCGTCACCTACCTGAACTTCAATGGCTGCGGCGTACACTTTTTGCAGTGGAGCTTCACCCTGCCGTATGCAGTGTACCTGCTGCTCATCGTTATCCTTATCTGGGCAAGCATCAACGTGGTCAACTGTACCGACGGTGTGGACGGCCTTTCCGCCAGTCTGGCAGTGGTGACCATTGGCACCTACCTGCTGGCCTATAAGACCGAACTGGGTGCGTATGCTACGGCTGGTGTGGTGTTCATCGGTGCGCTGCTGGCCTACCTGTGGTTGAATGCCAAGCCCTCCAGCCTGCTGATGGGCGATGCCGGCAGCCGCGCCATGGGCTTTTTCATCGCCATGCTGTCGCTCAAGTGCGGCCACCCCTTCGCCTTCCTGCTGGCGGCTATCGTGTTCATCGCAGACGGCAGCTTGGGCATTTTGAAGATCAGCCTGAAGCGTTTTCTGCACATCTGGATCTTGAAAAACACCCTGACCCCTCTCCACGACCATGTGCGCAAGCGCAAGGGCTGGAGTGATGAGCAGGTGGTAGCCCGCTGGCTCATTCTGCAGTGTGTGGCTTCGGCTCTGCTGCTGCTCCTTGTGCGGGGCTGATACCCGTTACAATTCCGCCCGTAAAAATGCAAGCCCGGAAAGTCTGCGGACTTTCCGGGCTTGCTCTGTCTTAAAATGATCTTCTCAGCATTCTACTCCGGCTTTTTTGCACGCCGCCTGCACCACATGGCTTACCAGCACCGAGGTGGTCACGGTGCCCACGCCGCCGGGCACGGGAGTAATGGCGTCCACCACCGGCTCAGCGGCGTCAAACTGCACGTCACCGCACAGCTTGCCCTCCTCGTTTACATGGATGCCTACGTCCACGACCGTCTGGCCTGCCCGCAGGCAGTCCGCGCTCACAGCCGCCATTTTGCCCATGGCCACCACCACGATGTCGGCCTGCTTGCACACTTCCGGCAGGTTCTGGGTGCGGGAGTTGCACAAGGTCACAGTGGCGTTTTCCCGGTCCAGCATCATGGCGGCGGGCTTGCCCACCACAAGGCTGCGTCCCACCACCACCGCACGCTTGCCGGAAAGAGGAACGTTATAATACTTCAAAATTTCCATGCAGGCCTGCGCGGTGCAGGGCGCGTAGCCCAGATCGGTATTCGTGAACACCCCGGCCAGCGAACCGTCCGTAATGCCGTCGATGTCCTTTTCCGGGCGCAGGGCAGCGCGGACGGTGCGGTCATCGAACTGCTTGGGCAGGGGACGGAACAAAAGACAGCCGTGGATGCCGTTATCGGTGTTCACCTCGTCCAGCACCCGGAGCAGCTGCTCCTGTGTGGCGTCGGCGGGCAGCACGAACTGCCGGACGGCAACGCCTACCTTGCCGCAGCGGGTCATTACGCCCCGCTCGTAGGAGAGGTCATCCTCCCGCTCACCCACCCGCACCACGGCCAGCGTGGGGGTGATGCCCTTGGCTTTCAACTGCTCGCAGAGCAAAGCGTTGCGCTCGTTCATGGCGGCCACCACCGGCGCGCCCTTTAAAATCGTTGCCATATACTTTCCCTCATTTGTGATATTATTTATTGCAGAGTTTCCCGCTGACGGCGGTGAAGGTTTCGTCTGCCCGGGGCACAAACTCTGCCAGCAATGCGTCTGCCCGGGCGTCCAGTGCAGCGGCACGGGTGCGGTCTGCCATCAGCTTGGTGTTAATAAACACATTCAGGCTTGCGGCCTGCAAGGCGGCCTTGCACAGCACGGCGGCGCAGCCTGCGTCTGATACTGCCAGCACGCTGCCTTTGGCGGCGTACTGCCCCGCCAGCGCGATGCCCTCGGCGCACTTTTCCATAATTTGCAGCGGCACGGCGCTTGCACCGTCCAGTGCGGCTTCCAGCACAGAAGCCTTGTGCGCGGCCTGCTCCGGGGTATCCTTGGGCAGGCCGTAGGCCACAGCCAGCGGCGCAAAGGCGTCAGCATCGGCCTGTACCAGCGCTTCCAGCTCCAGCCGCAGGGCTTCAGCCCGGGCGTTCAGTGCCTGAATGTCCGCTTCCACGACGGCATACTTCTTTTTGCCGGTGGTCAGGCAGCCCACCATGTTGCCCAGTGCCACACCGGCAGCGCCCACCAGCGCGGCCGTGCCGCCGCCGCCCGGCGTGGGCGCTTTGCTGGCAAGCTGTGCCAGAAACTGCGCGCAGCTTAAATCGTTCATTTCCATGTGTAGATACCCCTCTCTGTTACAAAGGCGTCCAGCCGCTGGTCGTGGGCGTCCACGGCGGCGCGGGGGACGCGCTGAACCTCCAATGCAATGCCGATCTTCACCGCCCGGGTGCAGCGGGGCAGGTAGCGGTCGTAGTAGCCCTTGCCCATGCCCACCCGGTAGCAGTCTGCGTCAAAGGCGGTGCAGGGCACCAGCACCAGATCCAGCTGCTCCGGCTGCAAAAGGGTGGAGCGCTCCGGTACTGGCGTGCGGATGCCGTACTGCCCCACCGCCCAGCCGTCCGCGCCCGGCACGGCTGCGGTAAGGGAAAAGCCCTCGCCGCACACCGGGTAGGCTACCATCTTACCCTGCCGTGCGGCTTCGGCAGCTACGGCGGCAAGGTCGGCTTCGCCCCCAAAGGCTGCGTAGAGCAAAAGGGTATGGGCAGTACGGTAGGCGTCCAGTTCCAGCACCCGGCGGCAAAGGGCTACATTGGCGGCAGCACGCTGCGGTGCATCCAGCGCTTTGCGGGCGGCACGGCCGGCGGTACGCTGCGCCTGTTTTTCCTCGGCAATGGTCATACAAAACACCTCGCTTCACCTGTGGAAGAGGATACTTGAAAAATATACAAAATCGACAGCGCATTTTTATACAAACATAATAAACACTTCAGACAAAAAAAGCAAGCCTTTTGGCGAAAAGAGGATTGAAGCCGCCGCCGCTTTCTGCTATGATTATCTTACAGCAGCAAACGCCGCGCGGGTGCTGCGCTGAGAGAACCTGCAACATTTTGTGGAGAGGGGCAAGTAAAATGTACAAGGATATGATGGACACCATCGGCATGGTCAATGCAGCCGACCCGGAACTGGGCGCAGCCATGGAGCGGGAGCTGACCCGTCAGCGCGAGAATATTGAGCTGATCGCCAGCGAGAACATCGTTTCGCCCGCCGTGATGGCAGCCATGGGCAGCGTGCTGACCAATAAGTACGCCGAGGGTCTGCCCGGCAAGCGCTACTACGGCGGCTGCGTCTATGTGGACGAGGTGGAGAATATTGCCATCCAGCGCGCCTGCCAGCTGTTCGGGGCAAAGTACGCCAACGTCCAGCCCCATTCCGGCGCACAGGCCAACCTTGCCGTGTATTTTGCCCTGCTGGAGCTGGGCGATACCGTTATGGGCATGGACCTTTCGCAGGGCGGGCACCTGACCCATGGCTCCCCGGTGAATATGTCCGGTAAAAACTACCACTTCATCTCCTACGGTGTCGGCGCAGACGGCGTGATCGACTACGCCGAGCTGGAAAAGCAGGTGCGCAAGGTGCGCCCCAAGATGCTGGTAGCGGGCGCTTCTGCCTACCCCCGCGCCATCGACTTTGAAAAACTGGCCGAGATCGCCCACGGCTACGGCGCATATCTGATGGTGGATATGGCGCACATTGCCGGTCTGGTGGCGGGCGGTCAGCACCAGAGCCCCGTACCCTACGCCGACGTGGTGACCACCACCACCCACAAGACCCTGCGCGGACCCCGCGGCGGCCTGATTTTGACCAACAACCCCATCATTGCCAAGCGCATCAACTCGGCAGTGTTCCCCGGTACGCAAGGCGGCCCGCTGGAGCACGTGATTGCAGCAAAGGCCGTCTGCTTTGGCGAGGCACTGAAGCCGGAGTTCAAGGAATATGCCCGCAAGATCGTAGAAAATGCACAGGCGCTGGCTGCGGCCTTGCAGCAGCGCGGGGTCAAGCTGGTATCCGGCGGCACCGACAACCACCTGATGCTCATTGACCTGCGGGACGAGGAGTGCACCGGCAAGGACCTGGAGCAGCGTCTGGACAGCGTGCACATCACCGCCAACAAGAACACCGTCCCCGGCGAGACCCGCAGCCCCTTTGTGACCTCTGGCGTGCGTCTGGGCACCCCGGCTGTCACCACCCGCGGCATGGGCGCAGCCGAGATGCAGGTGATCGCGGACTGCATTGCAGACTGCATCTGGCACTATGAGGAAAAGAAGGACGAGATCAGCGAGCGCGTCCTGCGCCTGACCCGGGAGTTCCCGCTGTACCAGTAAAAGCAACGTGTAAATAACAAGGCATCCGCAGCCGTTCTGCTGCGGGTGCCTTTTGCTACAAAACCGGAAGAGCCGGAAAAAGGAGAAAAACGATGGAAAGCTTGGGCCTTTTGCATCTGTATTATGGCGACGGTAAGGGCAAGACCACAGCCGCCATGGGGCTTGCTCTGCGGGCGCTGGGCAGCGGAAAACGTGTGGTTATCGTGCAGTTTTTAAAGGGCGGGCAGAGCGGGGAAATCCCGCTGCTGGAGCAGCTGGGCGCTACCGTTTACCGGGGCAAGGCCGGGCAGAAATTTGTTTTTCAGATGAACGAGGCGGAAAAGGCCGCTACCCGCGCTTTGCAAAACAAAAACCTTGCGGCGGCGCTGGCGCAGCCCTGCGATGTGCTGGTGCTGGACGAAGCCGGCAGCGCGTGGGAGCTGGACATGGTGGACAAAGCCCTGCTGCAGCAGGCGGTGCTGCACCGCCCCGCCGGGCAGGAGTGCATCTTGACCGCCCACGCAGCCCCTGCGTGGATGCTGGATGCCGCAGATTACCTCACAGAGATGTGCTGCCGCCGCCACCCTTACCAGAAGGGCATCGCTGCACGGAAAGGCGTGGAGTATTAAGGTTATAGCAAAAGGAGTTGTTGCGCATGATGCAACAACTCCTTTTGCAGTTTTATACATCCCAGAACCCTTTCAGCGCCGTTTCCAACGCGGCGGTGCCGGGCAGATACCGGATGTGCTGCCAGTGCGGCGGGAACAGGCGGGCGGTGTCGGGCTGCGCAAAGCGGTCGTCCAAAAGCAGCACCACGCCCTTGTCCTGTGGGGTGCGCACCACCCGCCCGGCGGCTTGCAGCACCTTGTTCATGCCCGGGTAGCGGTAGGCGTAGTCGAAGCCGCAGCCGGACTGCTCCTCGTAATACCGGCGCAGCATCTCCTGCCGGGGGTTCACCTGCGGCAGACCCACCCCCACGATGGCGCAGCCGATGAGCCGGTCGCCTACAAGGTCTACCCCCTCGCCGAAGATGCCGCCCATCACGGCAAAGCCCAGCAGCGTTTTGGCGGGGTGGGGCACAAACTGCGCCAGAAACTCCGCACGCCCGGCATCGTCAAAACTGCGCTGCTGCACAAGGGTGGGAATGTCCGGCCAGCGGGCGGCAAACGCCTCGTATACCTGCTGCAAATAGGCGTAGCTGGGGAAAAACGCCAGATAGTTGCCGGTCTTGCCCTTTGCCAGCGCCGCCAGCGCATCGGCTACGGCGGGCACACTGGCTTCCCGTTGGCGGTAGCGGGTGGAGATGCCCGGCAGGCAGAACAGCCCCAGATTTTCCGGCGGGAAGGGGCTGGGCAGCGCCACCGCCCGGGCATCGGCGCAGCCCAGCACGCTGCGGTAGAAAGCGGGCGGGGTCAATGTAGCACTGAACAGCGCCGCGCTGCGCCCTGCCGCCAGACTGGCGTCCACAAAAGGCGCGGGGTCTAAGCAGAGCAGATGCAGCTCCAGCTCGCTGCCCCGGGCGGTAAGCTGGGTGACAAAATGGCTGTCGTACCGGTCGGCCGCGCGGGCGATATCCTGCAAGGCGAAGTAAAGCTCCAGCAGCTGGGCGTGGGTGGGGTCCTCGGGGTTTTGTTCCAGCCAGTCCTGTAACGGGGTGTGCACCGCTCGCAGCGCTGCGGGCAAAGCAGCGGGCAGCTGCTGCAAAAACACAGTGCCGTCCCGGGCGTACAGCGGCTGCGGCAGGGCAAAATCCGGGGCAGCTTCGGCGGGTAAAAGACTCACCTGCGCGGGCTCCGTCTCCCCGGCAAGTTCTGTGCCTGTGCGGGGCGCAGCCTGTGCGCAGGCTTTGCGCGCCGCCAGAAAGACTTTGTCTGCTTTGGTCAGTGCGGTTTTCAGGCTGCTTTTGCCCTTGCCCAGCGCCCGCTTTGCCTCGGTCAGGCTGCTTTTGGCAAACTGCGCCGAGTACATGGCGCGGGCTCTGTCCGGCAGGTTGTGCGCCTCGTCAATGAGGAACAGCCAGTCCCCGGCGGCATCGAAAAAGCGCTTGAGGTGCACCACCGGGTCAAACAGATAGTTGTAGTCCCCGATGACCACATCACACCACTCGCTCAGATCCAGCCCCAGCTCAAAGGGGCACACCGAGAACTGCCGGGCGGTGTCCGCCAGCGCGGCGCGGCTGAAACTGCCGCTGTCGTCCAGCAGAGCCGCCAGCGCGTCCTTGCGGCGGTCGTAATAGCCGTTGGCAAAGGGGCATACTTCCGGCAGACAGGTGGGGTGCCCTTCGGCGTCCGGGTGCAGACAGGCCTTTTCCTTGGCGGTCAGGGTCACGCTGCGCAGGGCAAGGCCGGGCTGTGCGGCACGCAGCCGCGCCACTGCGTCTTCGGCGGCGGCTTGGGTGGTGTTGCGGGCGGTCAGATAGAACAGCTTTGCGCCGCAGCCCTCGCCCATGGCTTTCAGGGCGGGGAAGAGCGCGCTCATGGTCTTGCCGATGCCGGTAGGTGCCTGACAAAAAACGCGGGTGCCGCCCTTGCGGTCGGTGCTTTTTCCAGCGCGGCAGGCGCGGTACACTTCACCCGCCAGCGCCCGCTGCCCGGGGCGGTACTCCGCAAAGGGAAATTGCAGCGCAGCAAGGCTTTGGCTGCGCCGGATGTCCCAGTCCAGCTGGCGCTGCGCCCACGGGGCATACTGCATTAAAAGCTGCCGCAAAAACTGCTCCAGCTGCTGCTGAGTGAACTGCCGGGTAAAGCGCTGAATCTGATCGGTATCGACCTGATAATAGGTCAGCCGCACGGCAAGCGCATCCAGCCCCTTCTGGCTGCTGAAAATGGCGGCATATACCATGCCTTGCGCCCAGTGGCAGGGGTTCAGCTCCTCGGTGATCTCCTCATAGGGGACGGTAGTGGTCTTGATCTCGTCAATGGTCACAGTGCCGTTTTCGTCGGTGAAAATGCCGTCTGCCCGGCCTTCCAGCGTAAAGGCGATGCCGCAGGCTTCCCGCTCCGCGCTGAGGAACACCTCGGCCTGATAGCCCTCCCCGGCGGCTTTTTGCAGCTTGCGGTGGATGCGTGCACCCTCGTTGGCGCGGTCGAAGCCGGAAAAGCGGCTGTCGATGCTGCCGGTGCGCAGCAAAAACTCCACCAGCTGCCGGATGGGCAGATGGATGCTTGCCAAGGCGGTTCACCTCCGTTATAGTTTACTTTATCCTACCCCGAACAGCTCCATGCACTGGGCGGCTGCGGCATCCACCTGTGCAAAGTCCACGGCGGTGCGGTAGTAGGTCTCCAGTTCATCGTGGCAGCTTTTTGCTTGTGCCATCAGGGCACAGGCCTGTTCCAGCAGCTCGGCGGCGGCGCGCTCGTTGAAGCGCAGCCGTGCCCGGCAGGCAGAAAGGTTCTCCCTATCCACAAAACGGCTGCACCGCACGGTCTGCGCCGCAGACAGCCGCACCGGATGCCAGCGGTTGTCGGTCAGGAACGCCAGCCGCAGGGAGGGAATGATAATGTGGTCGATCTTATCCTCCGGGTGCATGGCGCAGGGGCAGGTGATGATGTGGTAGCCCCGCGCCAGCGCCTCGGCGCGGATGAGTTCCAGCAGCAGGCGGGAGACTGCCCCGTAGTCGTCCCGGAAGAGGATGCATTTGTCTGCCAGTGCCTGCACCGTGCCCTGATAGAACACCTCGCCCTTGGGCGTGATGGCCGAGAGCAGCCGCAGCTCTTCAGAACCAATCTCCTCAGTGCGGGGCAACAGGCGGGTGCACAGCCGCTTGACGTAGCGGCGCACTTTTTCAAAGTTTGCGCTGCACGCCTCGGCGCGGCGGCTGTCCAGCAGCAGGCTGCCCGCCGAGGCCACATACCGCGCCGCCCGGCTGCGCAGCAGCTGATTGCGGGCAAACAGGGCGGTCACCTCGTCCTTGTGGGGGTGCAGGGCATCGGCGTCAATGGTGTGATACAAACTCAACACCCGCTCGTCTGCGCCGGGTGCTTCCGGCTCCACCACATGGGGCGCGGTAGCGTCGATGATGGCGCGTTTCTGCCGCAGGAACACCACCCCATCCAGACTGTCGGGGTCGCTGGCGCAGTGGATGCGCTGGATGGGTTCGCCTTTATCCTGTGCGGCGCGCGCCAGACGCTTCATCAGGGTAGACTTGCCGCAGCCCGGCCCGCTTTTGAGCAGCACAAGCTGTATCCCGGGCTCCCGGCGCAGCGGCGCAAAGTAGCCCTTGAACCCGGCGGGCGTTGTAGCGCCCAGAAAGAAATCCACAGAAGGATGCACGGAACTTTCCATACAAAAACACCTCGCTTTTGCTTTACAGTATGCAAAAGCGGTGCGGTTGGTTCCTGTCCTTACCTATTATAGGTATGCTCACACACGGCGGCAATGGTGTCCCGCAGCACGGTAAAATCCGCAAAGGCTTCGGGCTTGTTCTGAGGTTGGCGCAGCAGGGCGGCGGGGTGGAAGGTACCCATGAACAGGATGCCGCCCTTCTCAATGATCTGTCCGTGTTCCCGGGTGACGGAAAAATCCTGCCGGATCATCCGCTGGGCGGCAACGCGCCCAAGGCAGACCACGATCTTGGGATGCAGCAGCCGGAACTGCTCCCGCAGCCACGGCATACAGGCTTCGCTCTCGGCGGGCAGCGGGTCACGGTTCTGGGGCGGGCGGCACTTGACGATGTTGGCGATATAGCAGTTTTTGCTGCGGTCAAGGTCGATGGCAAACAGGTATTTGTCCAGCAGCTGGCCGCTGCGCCCCACAAAGGGCAGACCCTGTTCATCCTCGCTCTGGCCGGGTCCCTCGCCCACAAACAGCACCTCGGCGTCCAGCACGCCCTGCCCGAACACTACGTTCGTCCGGGTGGCGCATAGCTCGCACCGGGTGCAGGCAAGGCATTCAGCCTTTAAAGTATCCATATCCATGGAGAACATCTCCTTTAAAACTGGTATGATATTTTATTCACAAATAAAACAAAGGTTTCTCCCCTAAAATATAGCACAAAAACACAATTTTGTCTTGAACTTTTTGCCGTCTGTGCTAGAATAAAGAAGAAAGGCATCCTTGTGTCCAACAGACACGGAATGCAAATTTTGGAAAGCATTTTCGGAGGTAATCACAATGGCTGATATGTTTGCACCGCTGGTAGCACAGCTGAAGGCAAATCCCAAGACGATCGTTTTCACCGAGGGCAATGACCCCCGCATCCTGGAGGCAGCAAGCAAGCTGCTGGCCGAGGGCGTGCTGAAGGTCGTTATGGTGGGCAACGAGGCAGAGTGCAAGGCTGCTGCCGCCGCCGGTAACTTTGATATTTCCGCTGCCGAGATCATCGACCCGGAGAACTACGCCGGTTTTGATGAGATGGTCAGCACCATGGTGGAGCTGCGCAAGGGCAAGCAGTCCGCTGAGGAGTGCACCGCCCTGCTGAAGAAGTCCAACTACTTTGGCACCATGCTGGTGAAGATGGGCAAGGCAGACTGCCTGCTGGGCGGTGCTACCTACTCCACCGCCGACACCATCCGTCCCGCTCTGCAGCTGGTCAAGACCAAGAAGGGCGCACATCTGGTGAGCTCCTGCTTCATTCTGGACCGCGACTGCGGCGAAGAGGGCCTGAAGCGCATTGCCATGGGCGACTGCGCCGTCAACATTGATTACACCGATACCGTCGATAAGGCTACCGGCGAGGTCAAGATCTCTGCCGCTTCCAAGCTGGCAGAGGTGGCTGTGGAGACTGCCCGCACCGCAAAGCTGTTCGGCATCGACCCGAAGGTGGCTGTGCTGAGCTTCTCCACCAAGGGCTCCGGCAAGGGCGGCACCGTGGCACTGAGCCACGATGCTACCATCAAGGCACAGGAGATGGATCCCGAGCTGGCTGTGGACGGCGAGCTGCAGTTTGACGCAGCCGTTGCTCCCGAGGTCGCACAGGTCAAGTGCAAGGGCAGCAAGGTGGCTGGTCAGGCCAACACCTTCATCTTCCCCTGCATCGAGGCCGGCAACATCGGCTATAAGATCGCACAGCGTCTGGGCGGCTACGCTGCCTACGGCCCCATCCTGCAGGGTCTGAACGCACCCATCAACGACCTGTCCCGCGGCTGCAATGCAGACGAGGTGTACAAGATGAGCCTGATCACCGCTTGCCAGTCTTAAACAGTTTTAGCACAAACGAGGAGAAGCCTTCGGGCTTCTCCTTTTTGTTTTGCCCCCTCTTGCAATCCGGCGGGGTTTATGGTACAATATCTTAGCATCCACAAGGATGTGTCGGACAGCGCCTGCTGCGTGGTTCGGCATACGGATGCGGGTCCTGTACGATGGGCTCGCTGTGAACCAGGTCAGGTGGGGAACCAAGCAGCCTTAAGCAGTGCGTTCGTGCGTTTCAGTAAGCCTGCATCCGTATGCCGAGTTACGCAAGGCGGGGACAAAACCCCGTCGAGCGCTGTCCTTTTATTTTTGCCGCAAAGGCCGGGAAAGGGGAGAAAACGCCGTGTATCGTGCACTTTACCGCAAATGGAGACCCCAGCGGTTTGAGGATGTGGTGGGCCAGCGTGCCATCGTGACCGCCCTGAAAAACCAGATCACCGCAGGGCGCGTGGGCCATGCGTATCTGTTTACCGGCGTGCGCGGCACCGGCAAGACCACCTGCGCCAAAATTTTTGCCAAGGCGGTCAACTGCCTGCACCCGGAGGGTGGCGACCCCTGCGGGAAATGCGAGATCTGCAAGGGCATCGACAACGGCAGCCTGCTGGACGTGGTGGAGATGGACGCAGCCTCCAACAACGGCGTGGATGATATCCGCGACCTGCGGGACGAGACCGCCTACACCCCAAGCGCCTGCCAGTATAAGGTGTATATCATCGACGAGGTGCACATGCTGTCCACAGCGGCCTTTAATGCGCTGCTGAAAACGCTGGAAGAGCCCCCCGCACACGTTATCTTCATTCTGGCGACCACCGAGATCCAGAAAGTGCCCGCCACCATCCTCTCCCGCTGCCAGCGGTACGATTTTACCCGCATCGGGCCGGAGGATATCGCCCGGCGGGTGGAGTATATCGCCGGGGAAGAAAAGCTGGAGCTGACCTCCGACGGCGCGGAGCTGATCGCCCGTCTGGCCGATGGTGCGCTGCGCGATGCGCTGTCCATTCTGGACACCTGCGCCGGTGTCACCGCAAAGATCGACGCAGACGTGGTGCGCCGTATGGCCGGTGTGACCGACCGCAGCTACCTGTTCCATATTTCGGACGCTCTGGAAGCACAGGACGCCGCCGCCGCGCTGGCACAGCTGGCGCAGCTGCGGCAGCAGTCGGTGGACGTGAAACGTCTGACCGAGGAATTGATCGCCCACTACCGCGCCCTGATGCTGGCGGCGCTGCCCGGCGGGCAGGCGCTGTTGTCTGGCGTATCACCAGAGGAAGAGGCGCTGTACCTGCAAAAAGGTCCGGAGATGGGGCAGCGGGAAGCCATCCGCGCCATCCGCACGTTAGGTACGGCGTTGGAGCACATGACCCGCGGCAGCGACCAGCGCATTGAGTTGGAATTGGCACTGTTCAGCCTGTCCGAGCCGCCCCAGCAGATGCAGGCGGTAACGGTACAGGCAACCCCTGCCCGCACGGCACAGTCGGAAGCACCCCGTCCCTTTGCGGCAGCGGTGCAGCCCTTTGCCCGCGCCCCGGTGCAGCCCGCACCGGCAACTGCCGCACCCCAGACCCCGGCAGCAGTAGCAGAACCTGCCCCTGCTGCGCAGCAGACGCCTCCGCAGCCTGCCGCACCGGAAGCACCGCCCGTCCCTGCGGAGGAGCTGCCGCCCATGCCAGAGGAACCGCCGGTACAGCAGAGCGATGCCGCCCTGCCGTGGGACGAGCCTGCCCCGCAGGCACCGCCGCCGGAGGAGCCGGAGCCGGTCAGTCAGCCGGAGCAGCCCGCCCCCGCAGAACCCACGCAGTCGGCTCCTGCGGCAGAGGAACCGCCTGCCCCGGTGCAGGAGCACCCTGCCGACCCGGTGCTGACCAAGCCCCGCAGCGTGGCGCAGCAGGGCACGAACCCCTTTCCGTACTGGGGGCAGATCGTGCAGAAGCTGGAAGGCATCGACCCCATGCTGTATATGTATCTGCGCAAGTCCAAGGCTTACTTTGACGGCACCCGCGTGCTGATCGACGGCGGCAAGACCTTCCGGGATTTTATCCGGGTGAACAAGGACAGCCAGAAGCTGATCAAAAAGCTGATCGCCGAGGTATCCGGCGTGCCGGTGCCCATCGGCCCCTACGAGCCCAAAACGGCCGGAAAGACCGCCTCCAACGCGGAGCAGTCCCTGCTGGCGCTGGAAAAGCTGGGGTTAGAGGTCAGCATTGAGGATACCGCCCGCAAAAAGCGATAAAAATTGTTTATAATAAAGGAGAATACCATTATGAAAGCAAGAATGCCCGCAGGCTACGGCCGCCCCGATATGAACGCCCTGATGCGTCAGGCTCAGAAGATGCAGGAGGACATGAAGAGCAAGCAGGCCGAGTTGGAAGCCGCCGAGTACACCGGCAGCGCCGCCGGTGAGATGGTGACCGTGAAGATGAACGGCAAGCATGAGGTGCTGTCCATCACCATCAAGCCCGAGGCTGTGGACCCGGACGACATCGAGATGCTGGAAGACATGGTGGCTGCTGCCATCAACGCCACCGTGAAGCAGGTGGATGAGACTGCCGAGGCCGAGATGGGCAAGCTGACCGGCGGCCTGAATATTCCGGGTCTCTGAGCCGGGAAGGGGAGATACCATGGACTACACTGCCGCACCGCTGGAAAAGCTGATCGAGGAGTTCGGCAAGTTTCAGGGCGTGGGCCGCAAGGGTGCTACCCGCATGGCCTATCAGGTGCTGAGTATGTCGGATAAGGACGCTGCGGCGCTGGCCGATGCCATCCGCGGTGCGCACACCCGGCTGCATCGGTGCCGCATCTGCCAGAACTTTACGGACGCCGAACTGTGCCCGGTGTGCGCCAGCGCCAAGCGGGACACCTCGGTGATCTGCGTGGTGGAAAAGCCCCGGGACGTGCAGGCCTTTGAGCGCACCCGGGAGTATAACGGCCTGTACCATGTGCTGCATGGTCTGCTGGACCCGCTGGCCGGTGTGGGCGCAGAGCAGCTCACCGTCAAGGAACTGCTGGCGCGGCTGAAGGACGACACGGTGAAGGAGGTCATCATGGCCATGAACCCCACCGTGGAGGGTGAGGCTACCGCCATGTATCTGGCAAAGCTCATCAAGCCGCTGGGCATCCGGGTCACCCGGCTGGCATCCGGTCTGCCGGTGGGCGCCAGCCTGGAATATGCGGACGAGACTACCCTGTACCGGGCACTTTCCGGCCGGGGAGAGCTGTGAGTTTGTAAAAATTTACAATTCTGTCAGAAACAGCCCTTGCATTACCCTGAAAAAATGGTATACTGAAACAACAAACGGAACGGAGAAAGGAGGCGCGCAGCATGGCACCCACAAAGGAGCGCCCGGCGACCAAGAGCATCGCCACCAATCGCGAAGCGCGCCACGAGTATTTTGTTCTGGAAGCGCTGGAGACCGGTGTGGAGCTCAAAGGCACCGAGGTGAAAAGCCTGCGGGCCGGCGGAGTCAACCTGAAGGACAGCTGGGTGGATATTGAAAACGGCGAGCTGCTGGTAAAGGGGATGCACATCAGCCCCTACGACCACGGCAACCTGTTCAATCAGGACCCCATGCGCGTCCGGCGGCTTCTGGCGCACAAAAGTGAGATCCGGCGTCTGCACCAGCAGTGCAAGCTGCAGGGCTATACGCTGGTGCCGCTCTCGCTTTACTTCAAGCATGGCCGCGTAAAAATGGAAGTGGGCTTGTGCAAGGGCAAAAAGCTGTACGACAAGCGTGCCGATGCCGCCCAGCGCGATGCAAAGCGCTCCATTGACCGGGCTGTGAAGTCCAACGGCAAGTATTACTAAGCATTCCAATTGCAGACTGCGGCTCACCGCAGAAAACCCAGCTTTCCGCACATCGCAAGATGTGCTTTATATGGGGGCGTAAAGGTTTCGACGGGGGGAGCAAGGTCTGGGCAGCGGGTAGCAGTGGGGGAACTGCTCTATAACTCCTCCAAAACAATTAACTGACAACAATAATTATCAGTTGCTCGCAGCCTGAGTGCTGCGCGTTCCGCCCACTCTTGTGTCGTGTGGGGCCGGGGCGTCCTTTAGACACAGCACCTGAACGGACCTAAGCTTTGCGGACCGGCAGGAACTCATGAAGCTACCAAAGCGCTAGCCTGACGATCGGCGTGGCGCGGCGGGAATGTTGTAGATCGCCTGCACCCGGAGACACCTGCACTGAGCTCTTTTCGGACATGGGTTCGACTCCCATCGCCTCCACCAGTAAAAAAAGCCACCTGAAAACTTACGTTTTTCAGGTGGCTTTTGCTATATCTGCTATTCTGTTACGCCAGATCCGGTAGGATATCCGACCACAGAGCCTGCTCCTGCCGCAAAGCATCGAAGCAGCAGTCCAGATACATTTTATTGACTGCCGCAAAAATGGTGCTGCGCAGCAACAGACGCTCGTCGTTGAGCGTAGCCTCCGGCTGGGTGGCCTTGCCGCCGAACACCACGGAAAGACTAGTCTCTAACTCCTCGCAGAAGATATCGTAGGCTGTCCCGGCGGAGCAGTGCTCCCGCTGCATTTTGAACAGGGTGTCGATGTTTTCGATCGAGAGCACCGTCTTGGAGACTGCAATGTACATCAGGGATGCGATCTGGTCCCGGGTGTATTTTTTGCGGATGGGGTGATCCACCACCCCTTTTTTGACGTAGTTGCTTACCATAGATGGGGTCAGCTCCACCCCGCAGAAGCTGCGGAAGTAGCCGTTGACAAACTGCACCGTCTGATCCAGATACAGCCCTACCGAGGGGAGATCGTTGTACCGGGGCAGGGCAAAGCCCGCAGCACACGCCGCAACGCGGAGTTTGGTTTCAGCTTTCATAGTATCTTATTCCGTTCATGCTCCTGCACTTTTTACAAGCAGGAACGTTGTTTTTGTGCAAAGGCAGGAGAAACACTTTCAGTAAAAGCACTTCTGCCTGTGAAATAGTATACCGCATTTTGGAAAATTGGTCAACGGGAAGCAAAAACTTTGTAAAAGAATTTAAAAAAACAGTTGACAGGTTTTTGAAAAACTGCTATGATGGTCACGGACAAAGGAATGACTGCGGCGTGCGCCGCTTGAAAATGGAGAAAAATATGAAAAGCAAAATCGTTGTAGATTCCTCTGCAAATGTGTACGAGCTCCCCGATGTGGGGTTTGCCTGTGTGCCGCTGAAGATCCTGACCGACGAGCAGGAGTATGTGGACACCGCAGAGATCGACGCCCCCGCACTGGCCGAGATGATGCGCACCTATAAGGGACGCACCAGCACCTCCTGCCCCAATATCTCGGACTGGCTCACCGCCTACGAGGGCGCAGACGAGGTGTATGTTGTAACCATTACCGGTACGCTGTCCGGTGCCTATAACGCTGCACTGCTGGCGGGCGAGGAGTACGAGCAGAGCCACGAGGGCGCGCGGGTCTTTGTGCTGGACAGCCTGTCTACTGGTGCGGAGTCCCGGCTGCTGGTGGAGCGTTTGGCGGCGCTGATCAAGGCCGGCAAGCCCTTTGATACCGTATGTGAGGAGATCCGGGCGTACCATGAGCACACCCATCTGCTGTTTGCACTGGAGTCTCTGGCAAACCTTGCACGCAATGGCCGCGTGAAGCCGGCTGTGGCTGCTGTGGCGCGGATGCTGGGCATCCGGGTCATCGGGCAGGCCAGCGATGCCGGTGATCTGGAGGTTCTTTGCAAGACCCGCGGCGAGCACGGCGCACTGGAGCGCATGGTGCTGGAAATGAAGGCGCACGGCCTGACCAACGGCCGGGTGCACATCGACCACTGCTGCAATGCTGCCGCTGCGGAGCGGCTGAAGCACATGGTCCATGCGGTGTTCCCGGAGGCCAAGGTGGAGGTAGGCAGCTGCGGCGCGCTGTGCAGCTACTACGCGGAGTACGGCGGCCTGATGGTGGGCTACGAGGACAGCGAAGCACCCACCGTCTGAGCGGAAAATATGATACTATGATTTCGATTCACCGGGGCATCTGCGGACGCTCCGGTGAATTTTTTTTTCGAGGGATAATTCCGGTGCACCCGACACCAAAAACTTGCAAAGGGTGAAAAACCGCGTTATACTTAACTGTATTATAGAGGTAAGGAAACACGGGAAAGGGGAAGATGGTATGCTGTTCCGGCTGCCGATCGTCAGGTTTTTCAACCGCATCCTCAACCGCATCACGGTCACGGTGGTGCTGGTGGCGCTGCAGCTTGCATGGCTGGCGTGGGTGTTCTTCGCCCTCACCACCGGCGCGGCGCGGGTGTGGGTCACCGGGGTGCTCAACGGGTTAAGCCTGCTGATCATTCTGTATCTGGTGCGCAAGGACGAAAACAGCGCCTATAAGGTGGGCTGGATCGCCCTCATCGGGCTGCTGCCGCTGCTGGGCGGGGCGCTGTATCTGGCCTTTGGCAACAAGCGCCCTTCCCGCCGTCTGCGCAGCAAAATGCAGGCGGTGGAGCAGGCGCACCGGGCAGACCGCGTCCAGCAGCCCGGGCAGACCGCCGGGCTGTGCGATGAAAACCGGGGCGTGAGCCATTACCTGACCCAGTACGGCTGCTATCCCGCATGGCAGAATACCACCGCCCGGTATTTCTCCTGCGGCGAAGCCATGTATCCGGCATTGCTGGCCGACCTTGAAAAAGCGGAAAAAAGCATCTTTCTGGAGTTTTTCATCGTCAGTCAGGGTAAGATGTGGCAGGGCGTGGAGGATATTCTGCGGCGCAAGGCCGCGCAAGGGGTGGACGTGCGGCTGATCTACGATGACTTCGGCAGTCTGCTGGGCCTGCCCAAGGACTTTGTGGTGCGCATGGAGCGGGCGCATATCCGCTGCATCCCCTTTAACCCGGTGGTGCCGCTGCTCTCGCTGGTGATGAATCACCGCGACCACCGCAAGATCGTGGTGATAGACGGCAAAGTAGCCTACACCGGCGGCATCAATCTGGCCGATGAATATATCAACGCGATCACCCGCTTCGGCTACTGGAAGGACGCAGGCTTGCGCATCGAGGGCGCTGCGGTGTGGAACTTTACCGTGATGTTTCTGGATTTCTGGAACGCCTTCCGTCCCTTTGAGCAGGATTACAGCGCCTTCCGTCCGCAGTTTGCGGTGCTGCCCGCCAGCGATGGGGTGGTGCAACCCTACGCGGACAGCCCGCTGGACGAAGAGCCGGTGGCAGAAACGGTCTATCTGGATGTTCTGGCACAATCACAGCAGTACGTTTATTTTTATACGCCTTACCTTGCCATCGGCGAGGAGATGCTGGACGCGCTGCGCAACGCCGCCAAGCGCGGGGTGGATGTGCGGCTGGTGCTGCCGGGCATCCCGGACAAAAAGCTGGTGTTCCGGCTGAGCCGCTCGTACTATCTGCCCCTGCTGCGGGCGGGGGTGCGCATCTACGAGTATACCCCGGGCTTCCTCCACGCCAAGTGCTGCGTCAGCGATGACCGCGCGGCGGTGGTGGGCAGCATCAATATGGACTACCGCAGTATGTTTCTGCACTTCGAGTGCGGGGTGCTGCTGCTGCAAAATAGCCAGGTGCTGGCTTTGCGGGACGATGTGCGCCGCACCCTGTACCAGTGCCGGGAGGTGCAGTGCGCGGACTGCCGCACCGGTCTGGCCGGTACGGTGCTGGACAGCGTGCTACGGCTGTTAAGTCCGCTGATGTAAACATTTGCTCATAAAACCCGCGCGGCGGGGTACACTAGCTCCAAAGCCTGCGTCTGCAATGCAGGCACGGAAAGGGAGCGTATGTGACGATATGAAACAGGCATCGCGTTGGTTTTTGTGCTGCACGCTGGCGGCAGCACTGACATTGACCGGCTGTGGCGGGGGAAACTCCGGCAGCAGCTCCGGTTCTGTGAGCGGCAGCACCTCTGCGGGCAGCAGTGCAGCGCAAAGCGCGGCGTGGCGCACCGGGCTGGGGGTCCTGACCGAGACGACCGGCACAGACCGTGCGGGCAACATCCACACCGTAGCGGCTGCCGTGCTGTTGGATGCAGACGGCAAGCTGGCCGGGGTGACACTGGATGAGCTGGAGCTTTCAGTCAGCGCGGACGGCACCGGCAAGGTGACCACCCCCACCGACACCCGTACCAAGCGCCAGAAGGGGAAAGACTACCCGCTGGCAGAGGTGTCCGGCCTGAAAAAAGGCTGGGCAGAGCAGGCCGATGCCTTTGGCGATTGGCTTAAAGGCAAGACCCCGGACGAGGTGAAAAAGCTGAAAACGGATGCAGACGGCAAGCCTACCGATGCAGACCTTTTGTCCGGCTGCACCATTGCGGTGGACCGCTACCGGGATGCCATCGTCCGCGCCTGCGAGAATGCGCAGGTGCTGGGTGCTGCCCGGGGCGATACGGTCAAACTGGGCGTAGAGGTGGCAGAAATGCCGCAGGGGCTTACGGGCACAGACGACAAGGACGCACAGGTGCAGGCTAAGATCACGCTGGCGGTGGTGACCATGGACGAGAATGCCCGGGTGACCAGCGCCATCGGGGATATGACTGAGCCGGAGCTGACCGTCAGCGCGGACGGCACCGTGTCTGCCCCGCGGGAGCCGGTGTACACCAAAAACGAGTTGGGTGACCGCTACGGGATGCGCAGTGCAAGCGCCTTGGGCAAGGAGTGGTACGAGCACAGCGCAGGCTGGTGCGGCTACCTGAAGGGCAAAAACGCCGTGGAGATCGGCAAACTTTCCACAGACGGCATAGACGCCGACCTGAAGGCGCTGTGCACCATCTCGGTCACCGACCTGCAAAAGGCGGCGCTGAAGGCCATGGCGGAGCAGTAATCATAAAAACAGGATGTCCCTCTGCACAAAAAGTGCAGGGGGATTTTTTATGGATACCCCCTCAGGCGCAAAGCCGGAAGGGGTATGTGCACACTTTCCCACAAAAAGCGGGCTTATGGGCGGGACAAAGCAGTGCATTGTGCAAAAAAATGGGTTTACCTCTTGCAAAACGGCGGCAAACGCGCTATTCTATAGCTACAGTTTACCACTTTATCATGGTAAAATGGTAAATCGAGAGGGAAGCGGGACGCAGAACGTCCCCCATGGGAGGAAAAAGATATGAAACTCAAGCGTATTGCAAGTGCATTTCTGGCCGGTGCTCTGGCATTGAGCCTTGCAGCCTGTGGCGGCAGTGCATCCACCTCTGCTGCGGCATCTGCTTCCGGCAGCGCAGCCGGTTCGGCTTCTGCTGCAGCGGGCAGCGATCTGGATTACATCAAGGGCAAGGGCAAAATGGTCATCGGCTACACCGTGTACGAGCCCATGAACTACACCGACGTCGACGGCAACTTTACCGGCTTTGATACCGAACTTGCCACTGCGGTGTGTGCAAAGCTGGGCGTAGAGCCGGAGTTCGTAGAGATCAACTGGGACACCAAGGTGGTGGAGCTGGACGCCAAGAGCATCGACTGCATCTGGAACGGCATGACCCTGACCGAGGATATCATGGCCAACACCGCCACCACCAAGGCTTACGCCAAGAACGCACAGGTCGTGGTGGTAAAGGAGGGCACAGCCTATACCTCCACCGCCGACCTTGCCGGTAAGACCGTGGTGGCCGAGGCTGGTTCTGCCGGCGAAGCTGCCATTCAGGGCGACGAGAACCTTGCCAAGGCAGACTACGTTTCCAAGAGCGTGCAGACCGACTGCCTGATGGAAGTAGCTGCCGGTACGGCAGACGCCGCTGTGCTGGACCTGACCCTTGCCAACGCCATGATCGGGGAGGGCACCGACTACGCCGGTCTGAAGATCGTGGACGAACTGAATGCTGAGGAATACGGCGTGGCCTTCCGCAAGGGCAGCGATGCCGCCGCCGCAGTGGATGCCGCCTTTGACGCGTTGAAGGCCGACGGCACCATGCAGGCGTTGGCAGAGAAGTACGAGCTGGCGCTGGCCGACTGAGCCGGGCGTAAAACAAAACGATAGATGGGTGTGTTTTTGTGTCTGTGATCCTTGGGCGCCTTTCCGGCGCGTTCCTGCTCAACTGTGAGCTGTTTGCCCTTACGCTGCTGTTTGCGCTGCCGCTGGGGTTGGTGGTGGCCTTTGGTTCCATGAGCCGGTGCAGGCTGCTGTCCGGTGCGGTAAAGACCTTTGTCTGGGTCATCCGCGGTACGCCGCTGATGCTGCAGATCATCGTCATTTATCTGGGCCCCGGTCTGCTGGGCATGAATAATCCGTGGCCCTCCGGCTCCGGCGGGCGCATGGTGGCGGCGGTGGTAGCCTTTGCCATCAACTACGCCTGCTATTTTTCCGAGATCTACCGCGGCGGCATCGAGGCGGTGCCTAAAGGGCAGACCGAGGCCGGGCAGGTGCTGGGCATGACACGCACGCAGATCTTTTTCAAGGTCACTCTGTTACAGGTGGTCAAGCGCATTCTGCCGCCTATGGGCAACGAGATCATCACCCTTGTCAAGGACACCTCGCTGGCGAACACCATCGCCAACAAGGAGATCATCATGATGGCCAAGGAGTACAGCGCAAAGGGCTTGATCTGGCCGCTGTTCTCCACGGCGCTGTTCTTCCTTGTGTTCGTAGGTGCGCTCACCCTGTTGTTCAACTGGGCTGAAAAGAAACTGGATTATTTCCGCTGCTGAGGAGGTTTTTAAGAATATGGCATTACTGGAGGCCTCCGGCATTGGCAAAAATTTCGGAGATACAAAGGTCTTAAAGGACATTTCTCTTACCTTAGAGCAGGGCGAGGCGCTGGCCATCATCGGCTCGTCCGGCTCCGGCAAGACCACCCTGCTGCGCTGCCTGAACTTTCTGGAGCGGCCGGACACCGGCTGCATCCGGGTGAACGGCGAGACCATGTGGGACGCCGCCGACCCCGCCACCCAGCGGGAAAGCGAGATCCGCAAAAAGCGGCTGCACTTCGGGCTGGTGTTCCAGAACTTCAACCTCTTCCCGCAGTATACCGCCTTGCAGAACGTGATGCTGGCAGGGGAGCTGCTGGCAAAGGAGCGCCCGGACTACCGCGCCAACAAAAAGGCGATGCACGCCCAGCTGGAACAGCAGGCGCGGGAACTGCTGGCGCAGATGGGGCTTTCGGAGCGGGCAGACCACTACCCGCACCAGCTTTCCGGCGGGCAGCAGCAGCGGGTGGCCATTGCCCGTGCGCTGGCGCTGCACCCGGACATCCTCTGCTTTGACGAGCCCACCAGCGCCCTTGACCCGGAGCTGACCGGCGAGGTGCTGCGAGTGCTGCGGGAGCTGGCCGACCGCAAGACCACCATGATCATCGTGACCCACGAGATGCACTTTGCCCGGGATGTGGCCGACCGCATCCTGTTTATGGACGGCGGTGTGGTGGTGGAAGAAGGTCCTGCAAAGCAGTTGATCGACCACCCGCGGGAACAGCGCACCAAACAGTTTCTGGCACACTACGCGGAATGAGCAAAATGACCAATTCTTTGGGCAAAAAAATGGAAATGTTGATGCAAACCAAGTCTTGTAAAATCGGCGCTGCTCCGCTATAATACCACTCATGAATCGTTACAACGTCCTGCCGCTTTTCCGGCAGGGCGTTTTTCACGGCAAAAATGCGAACATCCATCTTTTTTTGTGTGGGCAGGAGGTATATTTCCATGACCAAAGATATGACGCAGGGCAGCCCGCTGAAGCTGCTGCTTGCCTTTGCTGTGCCGCTGATGCTGGGCAGCCTGTTCCAGCAGTTCTACAATCTGGCCGATACCATCATCGTGGGGCGGTTCGTGGGCGTGGAAGCGCTGGCAGCGGTAGGCAGCGTGGGCGGCCTGAACTATCTGGTGCTGGGCTTTGTCAACGGCATTGCCTGCGGCTTTTCCATCCCCATCTCATGGACCTTCGGTGCCCACGACCACCACGAGATGCGCCGCTACACCGCCAATACCGTGTGGCTGTCCATCGCTTTTGCCACGGTGCTTACCATCGTTACGGTGGCAATGACCCATCTGGTGCTGGTGTGGACGAACACCCCGGCCGATATCATCGACCTTGCGGATATCTATATCCGCACCATTTTTGCAGGCATCCCCTTCACGCTGCTTTATAATGTGACCAGCGCCCTGATGCGTGCACTGGGCGACAGCAAGCGCCCGCTGTATTTCCTGCTGGTGGCCAGCGTGCTGAACATCGGGCTGGACCTTGCCTGCATCATCCTGTTCAACATGGGCGTGTTCGGCGCGGCCTTTGCCACCGTGTTCAGTCAGGCTGTGGCGGGCATCGGCAGCCTTATTTACATCATGCGCCACTACCCGGAACTGCGCTGGAATAAGGAAGAAGGGCGCATCAGCGCTCCGCACTGCGCAAAGCTTTGCGCCATGGGCCTCCCCATGGGTCTGCAGTGCAGTATTACTGCCATCGGCAGCGTGGTGCTGCAGGGCGCGGTGAACGGTCTGGGCAGCGATATCGTAGCCGCGCAGACCGCCGGCGGCAAGGCTGCGCAGTTCCTCAGCGTGCCGCTGGAGAGCATCGGCACCGCCATGACCACCTACACCAGCCAGAATATGGGCGCGAAGGATCTGGGCCGCGTGAACCGCGGCGTGAACACCGCACTGGGCATCGGCTGCGTGTACAGCGTGGCCTCCTTCCTCATCCTGCGCGTGCTGGACAAGCCCCTGATCGGCCTGTTTTTGGACGCAGGCGAGACCGCCATTATGGCCAATGCGCAGGACTTCATCTTCTGGAACAGCGTGTTCTACATCCCGCTGGCAGTGCTTATCATCTACCGCTACACCATTCAGGGTCTGGGTCACTCCGGCCTTGCCATGTTTGCCGGTGTGGCCGAGATGATCGCCCGCGCCATGGTGGGCTTCTGGTTCGTGCCGCTGTGGGGCTACTTTGCCGCCTGCATCGCAAGCCCGGTGGCATGGCTCTTTGCCTGCTTCTTCCTGATCCCGGCCTATTTTGTGGTGTTCCGTAAACTGCAAAAGGAAAAGCAGCAGGAAGCCGCCGCAAAGGTGCAGTAAGGGTTCATAAAAAATGCTTTTTCTTTTCGCCCTTTCATGCTATAATAAAAGTTAAATACGGCTTTGCCGTAACAGGGCAGGGGTTATAAGTCTTTGAAAAGCTGGTTTGCTTAATGGCTTCCCCCCCCCAAGGGGTGAAGGCTAAGAGGACAGCTGTTTTCGGGATGAATAGCCGCACTGCCGGGGCAATGCCCGCAATTGCGGCGGGCGGGAAAATACAAAAAGAGAGGCGAATCGAGATGTTGGATATGATCAAATGCAGCACCGGCGGTGCGTACTATGCGCGCGGAGAGTGGGTGCCCGCAGATGGCAATGCACCCGCTGCGCTGGCAGCAAAGGGCTTTGATGCCGCTGCCGTTGCCGCGGCTAAGACCGGTACCATGGCCTACAATATTATGCAGGCACACAACACCAGCGGCGATGCCGAGAACCTGAAGATCAAGTTTGATGCCATGGCAAGCCATGACATCACCTTTGTGGGCATCATCCAGACCGCCCGTGCTTCCGGGCTGGAAAAGTTCCCCATTCCTTATGTGCTTACCAACTGCCACAACAGCCTGTGTGCTGTGGGCGGCACTATCAACGAGGACGACCACCGCTTTGGCCTGTCCGCTGCCAAAAAGTACGGCGGTATCTTTGTGCCCCCGCACATGGCAGTCATCCACCAGTATATGCGCGAGCGCTTTGCCGGCTGCGGCAAAATGATCCTTGGCTCGGACTCCCACACACGCTACGGCGCACTGGGCACCATGGCTATCGGTGAAGGCGGCGGCGAGCTGGCAAAGCAGCTGCTGGGTCGCACCTATGATGTTGCCCGCCCGGGTGTGGTGGCCATCTACCTGACCGGCAGTCTGCCGGCGGGCTGCGGCCCCCACGATGTAGCCATTGCCCTTGTGGGCAAGCTGTTCAAGAGCGGCTACGTCAAAAACAAGGTCATGGAGTTCGTGGGCCCCGGCATTGCCTCCCTGCGGCAGGATACCCGCAACGCCATTGATGCCATGACCACCGAGACCACCTGTCTGTCCTCCATCTGGGAGACCGACGAAGTCACTCAGCGTTTTTTGGCGGTGCACGGCCGTGCAGCAGACTATAAAAAGCTGGCACCGGCAGACCTTGCCTACTACGATGGCGTGGTGGAGGTGGATCTTTCTGCCATCCGTCCCATGATCGCCCTGCCCATGCACCCCTCCAACGCCTTTACCATTGAGGAGCTGAACGCAAACCTGGAGGATATCCTCCACGCCTGCGAGCAGGATGTGCAGAAGCTGATCGGCCGCAAGGATGTGCAGCTGGATCTGTGCAGCAAGATCGAGAACGGCAAGCTGCGTGTGGATCAGGGCGTTATTGCAGGCTGCGCAGGCGGTCTGTACGACAGCATCTACGAGGCTGCTTCCATCCTCAAGGGTCATACCGGCGGCTGCGGCGACTACGCTCTGAGCGTTTACCCCGGCAGCCAGCCCATCATGATGGAACTGGTGCGCACCGGCGTCATTGGCGAGTTGATGGCTAGCGGCGCTACCATCCGCACCGCCTTCTGCGGCCCCTGCTTCGGCGCAGGCGATGTGCCCGCCAACGGTGCACTGTCCATCCGTCACACCACCCGCAACTTCCCCAGCCGCGAGGGCTCCAAGCCCGGCAGCGGCCAGCTGGCCGGTGTGGCACTGATGGATGCCCGCAGCATTGCAGCCACCACCGCAAACGGCGGCATCCTGACCCCCGCCACCGACATTGACTATGATCCCACCGTGCCGGAGTACCAGTACGATGCTTCCAGCTACGACACCCGCGTGTATCAGGGCTTTGGCAAGGGCGATTACGATGCCCTGCTCAAATTTGGCCCCAACATCAAGGACTGGCCGGAGATCGCACCGCTGGGCGACAATCTGCTGCTAAAGGTGGCTTCTTATATCACCGATCCCGTCACCACCACCGATGAGCTGATCCCCTCCGGTGAGACCTCTTCTTACCGCTCTAACCCCCTGGGTCTGGCCGAGTTCACCCTCAGCCGCAAGGATCCGGAGTATGTGGGCCGCGCCAAGGCTGTGCAGGCCGAAGAGAACGCCCGCCGCGCCGGTGCAGGGGACGCTGCTCTGCTGGCAAAGGTGAACGCCGTGCCCGGCTGCGAGAAGCTGAGCTGGAACGATATCCAGATCGCCTCTACCATCTTTGCGGTCAAGCCCGGCGATGGCTCTGCCCGTGAGCAGGCCGCCAGCTGCCAGCGTGTGCTGGGTGCCGGTGCCAATATCGTAACCGAGTACGCCACCAAGCGTTACCGCTCCAACCTGATCAACTGGGGCATGCTGCCCCTGCAGCTGGCAGGTGCCACCCCCTTTGGTCTGGGGGATTATGTGCTCATCCCCAATGTGCGGGAAGCACTCAAGGGCGACCTGCAGAGCATCAAGGCCTATGTTCTGGGCGATACCGTCAAGGAGTTTGAGCTGTACATGGCTCCGCTCACCACCGACGAGCGCCAGATCCTGGCTGACGGTTGCCTGATCAATTTCTATAAGCACTAAGGAAGTAACCCGCTATGTCCTGTGACCTGCATATCCATTCCACCTGCTCGGATGGTGCTGTGCCCATCGAGCGGCTGGCACCCATCGCCGCCCGCACCGGGCTGCACGCCATCGCCCTTTCGGACCACGACACCCTGCTCAGCGCCCAGTACGCCTATGCCCACACCGGGCAGGACGGGGTAGAGCTGATCCCCGCCGTGGAGCTGACCGGCTACGACTTTGAGCGCCAGCACCGGGTGCACCTGCTGTGCTACTACCCGGACGTGGATTGCCCGGCGCTGCGGGAACACTGCGCCATCATGAAGGAGCGCCGCAACGCCTGCGCTTTGCAGAGCGCAAAGGAGCTGGAACAGCTGTACCCGCAGTTTACCACCGACCTTGCATGGGAGACCACAAAGGCCAGCGGGGTGCTGTTCAAAAGCGGGCTGATGCAGGCGCTGGAACTGCTGGGTCTGACCGATGGCAGCATCTACGGCGAGACCTACCACAAGCTGTTCGGGTGGAACCCCCGGGGCATCGTGCTGCACTCGCCGGAGTATCTGCCGGTGCGGCAGGTGCTGGCTACCGCCAAGGCAAGCGGCGGCGCGGTGGTGTTTGCCCACCCCACGGTATATAAAAGTATGCCCCTGCTGCGTGAGCTGGCAGCAGAGGGCGCAGTGGACGGCATAGAGGTGTACCACCCCAGCAACAGCCCGGAGGACAGCGCCGAGTGCCTTGCCCTGTGCAAACAGTACGGTCTTGTGGCGACTGCGGGCACGGACTTCCATGGCCGCAACCACAAGCACCCGCACCCCATCGGCACCTGTACCGCACCGGACGAAGCCGCAGCGCAGCTGCGCGCCATCGCCGAAAAACGTAAAAGAGAGAGGACGTAAAGACTATGAGCAAGGAATTTTCCTTCCCGAACAAGGGTACCTGCTCCAAGCAGACCAACTTTGTGCTGAACGATGACCACACCATTGCTTCCATCGAGGTCGTCGGCGGCTGCAATGGCAACCTGAAGGGCATCTGCCAGCTGCTTACCGACATGAAGGCAGAGGACGCCATTGCCCGTCTGGACGGCACGCTGTGCGGCTTCCGCAGCACCAGCTGCCCGGACCAGATCGCAAAGAACCTGAAAAAGGCTCTGGAAGAGATGAACTAAAATCCACCGGAGAGCCGCTGCACAGAACCTTGTGCGGCGGCTCTCTTTTTGTATGGGAAGATTTGCTTAGAGAAACCCTCTCAGTCAAAGCCTTGCGGCTTTGCCAGATTCCCCCTTTTGTCACCTACGGTGACATCTTCCCCCGGTGCGGGGGAAGTCTGCCCTCTCAGGGGGAGCTTTTAAGTATCTCTTACGGTCAGCGCTGATAAAGCTCTCCCTTCGGGAGAGCTGGCGCGAAGCGCCTGAGAGGGTTTACTTTATGTCACAATTTGTACGCATTTCCAGCAAATGAGGGCGGATGTAAAAAATCTATACACCGGGCAAAGTTTGTTTGTTGTTCCGGTTCACTTTGCGGGGTATACTGTTGCCATAGAGAACAGCACGATGAAGGCTGTGAAACGAAAATATGGAAGCATGGAAGCAGGGAGGCTTTTTTATGTACTATTCCAGTGGCAATTATGAAGCTTTTGCACACCCCAAAAAGCCGGAGGGCGTGGATCATAAATCCGCTTATATCATCGGCTCCGGTCTGGCTGCGCTGACCGCTGCCTGCTATCTGGTGCGCGACGGCCAGATGAAGGGCGAGCACGTCCATGTGTTTGAAAAGAACGCACTGGCCGGCGGTGCCTGCGATGGCTACAAGTACGATATCGGCTATGTGATGCGCGGCGGCCGCGAGATGGACAACCACTTCGAAGTTATGTGGGATATGCTGCACTCCATCCCGTCTCTGGAGACCGAGGGTGCCAGTGTGCTGGACGAGTATTACTGGCTGAACAAGGAGGACCCCAACTTCTCCCTGTGCCGTGCCACCGTCAACCGCGGCGAGGATGCTCACACCGATGGCAAATTCGGCCTGTCCGATAAGGGTGCCATGGAGATCATGAAGCTGTTCTTTACCCCGGACGAGCAGCTGCAGGATAAAAAGATCACCGATTTCTTCGATGACGAGGTGCTCAACTCCAACTTCTGGATGTACTGGCGCACCATGTTCGCCTTCGAGAACTGGCACAGCGCTCTGGAGATGAAGCTGTACCTCAAGCGCTATATCCACCACATCGGCGGTCTGCCGGACTTTACCGCCCTGCGCTTTACCCGCTATAATCAGTACGAATCCATTATCCTGCCCATGGTGCGCTATCTGGAAAGCTTCGGCGTGCAGTTCCACTACAATACCAAGGTCACCGATGTGAAGTTCGACATCCAGAAGGGCCGCAAGCTGGCAAGCTCTGTTACCGTGGAGCACGAGGGCGAGACCACCAACATCGACCTGACCGAGAACGATCTGCTGTTCATCACCAACGGCGGCTGCGTGGAAAGCTGCACCGTGGGTGCACAGGATAAGGCTACCGGCTTCGACCCCACCATCCAGCCCGGCAACGGCTGGGATCTGTGGAAGAAGATCGCCGCACAGGACCCCTCCTTCGGTCACCCGGAAAAGTTCTGCTCCGAGCCGGAACTGAGCAACTGGGAGAGCGCCACCATCACCACGCTGGACGACAAAATCCCTCAGTATATCCGCAAGATCTGCAAGCGCGACCCCTTCAGCGGCCATACCGTCACCGGCGGCATCGTCACCGTCAAGGACTCCAGCTGGCTGCTCAGCTGGACGCTGAACCGTCAGCAGCAGTTCAAGGATCAGCCCAAGAACCAGCTGTGCGTCTGGGTGTACGGCCTGTTCAGCGATAAGCCCGGCGATTACGTCAAGAAGCCCATGCGCGACTGCACCGGCCGCGAGATCTGCATGGAGTGGCTGTACCACATTGGTGTGCCCGAGGATCAGATCGCGGAACTGGCAGAGCACAGCGCCAACACCGTGCCTGTGATGATGCCCTATATCGACGCCTTCTTCATGCCCCGTGCCATGGGCGACCGCCCCGATGTTGTGCCCGAGGGTGCTGTGAACTTTGCCTTCCTCGGTCAGTTTGCCGAGACCGCCCGCGATACCATCTTTACCACCGAGTACTCCATGCGCACCGGTATGGAAGCTGTGTACACCCTGCTGAACATCGACCGCGGCGTGCCCGAGGTCTGGGGCAGCACCTACGATGTGCGCGCTCTGATCGATGCCACCGTGAAGCTGCGCGACGGCAAGAAGATCACCGACATGGATCTGCCGCTGATCCCGCGTCTGGCTTTGAAGGAAGCTTTGAAGAAGATCGAGGGCACTGACCTTGAGAAGTTCCTCAAGGAGTATAACGCCATCTGATATTTCCCTCTCCTCCGATAGACCCGGCAACGGGTCAACACCCCCTGAAAAAGACCTCTCCGCTGCTCTGCGACAGGGCACGGGGAGGCCTTTTTTGTGCAAAAATGGTACAATGTGTGCCAAAATAAAGCGAAACGTGAAAATTATTTGTGCCAAAAGAATGATTTTGGCTTGTTTGCAGAGGCGTTCTGTGCTATGCTAGAACTATTGAAAGGGCAGGAGGGAAGAGCCTGCCCAAATGCGATACGCCAAAAATAAAAGGAGGTCGTTTTCCTGTGAAACAACTTATTTCCCGTCGCAGCTTTTTAAAGGCTGCTGGTGTGACCGCTGCCGCTGCATCCATGGCCATCGGTGCGCCTGCCGCATCGGCCTGCTGGTTTGGTGATAAGTCTGATGTCACCATCCTGTACACCAACGATGTCCATACCTACATCGACAAGCAGAGCCCCAAGCTGACCTACGCCGCCATTGCCGACCTGAAGCAGAGCTATCAGAACGCCGGCAAGGATGTGCTGCTGGTGGATGCAGGCGACCATGTGCAGGGCACCGCCTACGGCTCCATGGACGAGGGTGCCTCCATCATCAAGCTGATGAACGCTGCCGGTTACGATGTCGCCACCCCCGGCAACCACGAGTTTGACTACGGCATGGACCGTGCCAAGGCCATCATGAAGGAAGCCGACTTCCCGTACCTGTCCTGCAACTGGGTAGACCTGCGCACTACGCTGCGTGTGCTGCCCTCCGTCAAGGTGTTCGTGCGCGGCGGCAGACGCATCGCCTTTGTGGGCGTGACCACCCCCGAAACCTTTACCAAGTCCACCCCGGCCTACTTTATGGATAAGGCACAGCGCAAGTACATCTACGATATTCAGGGCGGCGAGGACGGCAAAAAGCTCTACGATGCCGTGCAGAAGGCCATTGATAAGGCAAAGCTTCTGGCAGACGTGGTCATCGGTCTGGGTCATCTGGGCGTAGACCCCTCTTCCTCTCCGTGGACCAGTGAGGAAGTCATTGCCCACACCAGCGGCTTTGACGCCTTTATCGACGGCCACTCCCATACCGTAATGGAGAACAAGCAGGTGCAGGATGCTTCCGGCAAGGCTGTCACCCTGACCCAGACCGGCTCTTACTTTGCAAACGTTGGCGAGATGACCATCGCTGCGGACGGCACCATTACCACCAAGCTCATCCCCACCCACGAGGGCATGGACGCAGGCATCGCCGCCATGCAGACTGGCTGGGTGAACACCGTGGACGATATGCTGGGCGAGAAGATCGCTGTGGGCGACAGCGATTTCTACGTCTCTGACCCCGCCACCGGCAAGCGCCGCATCCGCTCTGCCGAGACAAACCTCGGCGACTTTGTGGCTGACGGCATCTACACCTACTTCAACGAGGTGGAAAAGCTGCACTGTGATGTGGCCATCATGAACGGCGGCGGCATCCGCGCCGATGTGCCCGCAGGCGACTGGACCTTCAAGACCTGTAAGCAGGTCAGCCCCTTTGGCAACGTGGCCTGCCTGATGTCGGTCACCGGCAAGCAGATCCAGGACGCATTGGAGTTTGCAGCCCGCTTTGCAGGCGAGGACGGCAAGGAGAACGGCGGCTTCCTGCAGGTGGCCGGTGCTACCTACGAGATCCACACCGATATCCCCAACACTGTGCAGACCGACGAGAAGAACGTCTGGATCGGCAGCGCCACCGGCACCCCGCGCGTGCAGAACGTGAAGATCTACGATAAGGCCTCCGGCAGCTATCTGCCGCTGGATCTAGGCGCTACTTACGCACTGGCCGGCATGAACTACACCCTGCGTAATCTGGGCGATGGCTTTGCCATGTTTGACGGCGCAGAGCTGATCAAGGACTATGTGTCCGAGGATTATCTGGTGATGTCTACCTACGCTATGATTTTTGACGGCGCAGATGCTGCGGGTCTGCCACACCTGTCCAGCGCCAACAGCCCGCTGGCCGCATACCCCGGCTACCTGCTCAACTACGAGCAGCCCTACGGCGCAGGCCGCATCACCATTCTGTAAATTTATATTTCCCGTGAAAAGGCGAACCCGGAAAGTCCTGCGGACTTTCCGGGTTCGCTCTATCTATAATAGTTTTTCCGCGCGGAATCATACAAACAGAAAAGCCACCTGAGCTTCCTCAGATGGCTTTAGTCTGGTTGGGGATGAGAGAATCGAACTCCCACAAGTAGAGTCAGAGTCTACCGCACTACCACTATGCAAATCCCCAATATTCTGTTGTGTTTTGCGGGGTGAGCCGCTCAACGTGTGCTATTATACGGGAAAAGCCCGGAGTTGTCAAGCATATTTTTGAAAAAAGTTGTACTTTTTTGGAAAATGCCGCAGCAGCGCCGGATAATCTATGCCGGAGCGCTGCCACGCTTCGGCAGGTTCTGCGCACCGCACCGCCTATACTGGAAGGTACAAAACCTTACAAAGCACCAGAAGGAGGATGCCTATGCCGGAACGAATCACACAGAATGCCCAGACCCTGCTTTCGCCCCGCGTCCCGCGGGATACCGAGCACGAGCGCTACCATCCGGAACTGGAGGAGGAGCTGAAGGAATGCCTGTTCTGTTTGAAGCGCAACGAGATGATGTTTGATATGGAGGTGGATACGGACCTGATCGAGCAGCGCATCTACGAGCGGCAGGCGCTGCTGTGCCGCTACCGGTACTTACTGGCGCGCGCCCGGGAACTGGGGCTGCACACGGTGCTTACCCGCTACCAGCCCATGGGCGGGTGAAAAGGCTTAGCGAAAAAATCTTGACAAAAGGCGCGCTGCGTGATATCCTATTACAAGATAAAAGCGTACCGGAACTATGTCCGGCGCGATAAATTTTTGAGAGTTAGAGAGGTTTCTATCATGGAGCGTATTAAGACTATTGCTACTCGTGACCTGACCAAGAGCGTTAAGACCGGTGGCTGCGGCGAGTGCCAGACTTCCTGCCAGTCCGCCTGCAAGACCTCCTGCGGCGTGGCTAACCAGCAGTGCGAGAACAGCAACAAGTAATTTTTGCAAACCCTATGCCGCCTTTGCCGGGCGGCATTTTTTTGTGTAATCTGAAATGGAGTGTAAAATGGTACATCAGTATCAATTGAACGGTTATAACATCGTGCTGGACACCTGCAGCGGCTCGGTGCACGTTGTGGACGAGGTGGCCTACGATGTCATCGCCATGTACCCGGAGCATACCGCAGACGAGATCGTTGCCGCCATGCTGGCAAAATACGGCAGCCGCCCGGACGTGACCGAGGAGGATCTGCGCCAGTGCATCGACGACGTGACCAGCCTGAAGGAAAACGGCAAGCTGTGGAGCCCGGATGTCTATAAGGACATGGCTTTTGACTTCAAGAACCGCAACACCGTGGTAAAGGCTCTGTGCCTGCACGTTGCCCATAGCTGCAACCTGAGCTGCTCTTACTGCTTTGCCTCGCAGGGGCGCTACCACGGCGACCGCGCCCTGATGAGCTTTGAGGTGGGCAAGCGCGCCATGGACTTCCTCATCGAGAACAGCGGCACCCGCCGCAATCTGGAAGTGGACTTCTTTGGCGGTGAGCCGCTGATGAACTTTGATATGGTCAAAAAGCTGGTGGCCTACTGCCGCGAGCAGGAAAAGATCCATAACAAGAACTTCCGCTTTACCATGACCACCAACGGTGTGCTCATTGATGACGACGTCATCGACTTCTGCAATAAGGAGTGCCACAACGTGGTGCTGAGTCTGGACGGCCGCAAGGAGGTTAACGACCGTTTCCGCGTGGACTGCGCAGGCAACGGCAGCTACGACCGCATCGTGCCCAAGTTCCAGGAGTTCGTCAAGAAGCGCGGCGACAAGAACTACTATATGCGCGGCACCTATACCCACTATAACACCGACTTTACCAACGATATCTTCCACATGGCAGACCTCGGCTTTACTGAGCTGAGCATGGAGCCGGTGGTCTGCGACCCCAGCGACCCCAGTGCCCTGACCGAGGCCGATCTGCCCATCCTGAAGGAGCAGTACGAGATCCTTGCCAAGGAGATGATCAAGCGCGACCGCGAGGGCAGAGGCTTTACCTTCTACCACTACATGATCGACCTGACCGGCGGCCCCTGCATCTATAAGCGCATCTCCGGCTGCGGCTCCGGCACCGAGTACATGGCTGTTACCCCCTGGGGCGATCTGTACCCCTGCCACCAGTTCGTGGGCGACCCCAAGTACCTGCTGGGCGATATCTGGAAGGGCGTTACCAACACCGCTGTGCGGGATGAGTTCAAGCACTGCAACGCCTACGCCCGCAAGGAGTGTCAGGACTGCTGGGCAAAGCTGTACTGCTCCGGCGGCTGCGCTGCCAACTCCTACCACGCCACCGGCAGCATTACCGGCGTGTACGAGTACGGCTGCGAGCTGTTCAAAAAGCGCATGGAGTGCGCCATCATGATCAAGGTAGCCGAGAATCAGGAACTGGCAGCCAAGGGCATCGAGGTGCCTATTGAGCTGAGCTCTACCTGCAACGCCTGCGCTGACGGCGAAGCCTGCGAATGAGCATGACCACCCCTATCGTGGATTTTGTGCGCAGCTATGCAAAGTCCGGTACCGCCCGGTTGCATATGCCCGGCCACAAGGGGCAGAGCCTTTTAGGCTTTGAGCCGCTGGATATCACCGAGATCTGCGGTGCGGACGAGCTTTACGCGCCGGAGGGCATTATTGCCGAAAGCGAAGCCAACGCCACCCGGCTGTTTGGCACGGCGCACAGCTATTACAGCACTGAGGGCTCATCTCAGTGCATCCGTGCCATGCTGTTTCTGGCGCTGCAAGGCGCACCGCAAAACGGTAAGCGCCCGGTGCTGCTGGCCGCCCGCAACGCCCACAAGGCGCTGCTGTACGCGGCGGCGCTGCTGGATTTTGACATCCGATGGCTTTGGCCGTCTGCGCAGGCAGAGGGTGCACTGTGCAGCTGCCCCGTCACAGCCGAAGCACTGACAGGGGCTTTGCACGCGATGGCGCAGCAGGGCAACACCCCCTTTGGCGTGTACGTCACCAGTCCGGATTATCTGGGCGGGGTGCAGGATATTCCAGCGCTGGCGGCTGTCTGCCGGGCGCAGGGCGTGCCTTTGCTGGTGGATAACGCCCACGGCGCCTACCTGCGCTTTTTACCGCAGAACTGCCACCCCATCGCGCAGGGCGCGGCCATGTGCTGCGACTCTGCCCACAAGACTCTGCCGGTGGTCACCGGCGGTGCGTATCTGCATCTGGCGCACGATGCCCCTGTGCTAAACGAAGCGGCTGTGCGGGGGGCGCTGGCGCTGTTCGGCTCCACCAGCCCCTCTTACCTCATTTTGCAGTCGCTGGATGCCTGCAATGCGGTGCTGGCAGGGGACTACCCCCGGCGGCTGGTGCGGTGCTGCGCCGCGCTGGAAAGTCTGCGCTGCAGCCTGAATAAGGCCGCAGCGGCGCGGCAGTGCCCGGTGCCACTGGCAGTTGCCGGGGCGCAGCAGGAGCCGATGAAGCTTACGCTGGACGCCGCCGCCCTTGGCTGCACCGGCACAGCGCTGGCAGATGCTTTGCGCCGCGCACAGCTGGAGTGCGAGTATGCCGACCCCCGCTATGTGGTGCTGATGTTCACCCCGGAAAACCCGCCGCAGGACTACACGCGCCTGCAAGCTACGCTGGAACAGCTTTTGGCTGCTGTGCCTGCCGGGCTGCCCCGCCCCGAGAACCGGGCAGGAGAGTTTGCCGCCTTGCAGCAGCAGGCGGTGCAGCGCTGTACCATCCGGCAGGCGGTGCTGGGCGCACAGGTACGCATCCCGGTGCACAAGGCACTGGGGCGGGTGTGCGCTATGCCCACGGTGTCCTGCCCGCCCGCCATCCCTGTGGTGGTCAGCGGCGAGGAGATCACCCCGGCGGCCATCGTCCTGATGCAGCGCTATGGCATCGAGGAACTCTCGGTGCTGCGATAAAGATTTTACAAGAAGAGAACCCGGAAGGTCTGTGGACCTTCCGGGTTCTCTATATTTATTCTTAAATATCCGTCCGGGGTGTGGCGCACATCTCCCAGAAGTGCAGCTCGTGCTCCGAGCAGGTGCGGAAGATCGCGCGGCAGCGGGCGGCACGCTCCGGCGAAAGGCCGGTGCAGGCTGCTTCAGCGCGCTCTGCCCATGCACGGCAGGCGGCATCATAGCCGGGACCGGCGTAGTCCAGCACCAGCGCGCCGTAGTAGGTGTCCTTTACGGCGGGGGAGCGCTGCAAAAGCTTCTGGAATAGCCACCCGTAACTCAGCATACAGGGCAGGCAGGCCATCAGGCACTCGGCCTCGCCCTCGCCGGTACGGGTGGCATCGATCATGCAGTCCAGATAGGCGCGGTTCTCCGGCCGCAGGGGCAGGGACTGGATATCGGCTTCCCGCAGACCGTACTGTTCCAGATACCGCAGCCGGGTCAGGTCCTCGTTCTCCTGCACGAAGGACAGCAGGGAATAGTAAGTGCGCATGGCAGCCATGGTGGTAGCCTTGGTCATGCCCCAAGCAAAAATTTTGGCGTACTCCCGCAGATACAGGCTGTCCTCTACGAGGTAGCTTTTAAAGCAGTCCTCGCTCAGGGTGCCGTTCTCCATCTTTTGCAAAAACTCGGCCTGCAAACACTGCTCCCACACGGGCAGGTCGGCCTGCACCAGCGCCGAAACAAAGGGCAGGTCAGTCACGGACAAAATCTCCCTTCAGGTTGAAGGTATGATCCATGGGCCCGGAGCCGTGCCCTAAATCCAGCATGGCAGACAGACAGCCGGAAATGTAGGCCTTGGCGCGCTCCACGGCGGTGTCAAGGTCATAGCCCTTGGCCAGATTGGAAGCAATGGCGCTGGACAGGGTGCAGCCGGTGCCGTGGGTGTTGGGGTTTGCAATGCGCTTGCCCTTGAACCACTTGCCGGTGCTGTTGCGCCACAGCAGGTCGTCGGCATCATTGATTTGGTGGCCGCCCTTGCACAGCACGGCGCAGCCGTAGCGCTCGCTGATGGTGCGGGCAGCGGCCTCCATGTCGGCAGCGTTTGCAATGCTCATGCCGGACAGGATCTCAGCCTCCGGGATGTTGGGGGTAAGCACCTCAGCCAGTGGCAGCAGCTTTTCGGTCAGTGCCTGCACAGCATCGTCCTGCAGCAGCTTTGCACCGGAGGTGGCCACCATCACGGGGTCCACCACGATATGCTTTGCGCCGTAGAAGTGCAGCCGCTCGGCGATGGTGTTGATGAGCGGGGCAGAGGATACCATACCGATCTTTACCGCATCCGGGTAAATGTCGGTGAACACGGCATCGAGCTGCTGCGCCAGAAACTGCGGCGTGGTGTCAAAAATGGCAGTCACACCGGTGGTGTTCTGTGCCGTCAGGGCGGTAATGGCGCTCATGGCAAACACGCCGTTGGCGGTCATGGTCTTGATATCGGCCTGAATTCCGGCGCCGCCGCTGGAATCACTGCCGGCAATGGTCAATGCAGTTTTCATGGGTAAAATGCTCCTTTGCAGCAAAAATGCGGATATGCCCGCAAAGACATATCCGCAGATAAAAGCGCTATCTCCCTACGTTGGCATGATCCAAATCAGGTCACAGGTCAGGGCAATACAGCCCACTCTCAGCCCGCTTGCACGGGCTCCCTTTTTATAATAGAAAGCATACCACAATCGGGGAAAAGATGCAAGAAAAACAGGCCGCGCAAAATGCACCGATTATTCGCCCAGTGCAGTGCGGATGTTGTCCAGCACCTTTTTGCTCAGCAGCACAAAAGCCTGCTTGGTGCGGCCTGCGGACACATTGGCGCAGCGCACGTTTTCCCGGGAAAAGAAGTCCTCTGCCACGGGGCCTGCGGCGGCGCGGGTGTCGCAGAAGAAATGGGTGTCGGGCAGATCGAGCCACTTTTCCAGCGCAGCGGAATCGAAGCCGGGGCCGATGGAAGTGTTGAACAGCACCTTGCCTGCGCCCAGCTGGGCAAACTCATTTTCGCCCAGCAGCAGCACGTTCTTGTTCAGGCAGGTGAACACCACCTCGCTCTCAGCCAGCAGCTGGGGCAGGGGCTTGAAGGTCATACCGGCAGCCTCGGCATCCGGCTTTGCGCTGCGGGCAAAGTAGCTGATCTCTGCGCCCATAAATTGCAGCGCATCGGCGATCATCCGGCCGGAAACGCCCAGCCCCACGATGCCCACCTTCAGGCCGGTGATCTCCACCGGCTCGTCCCGCAGCATGGGCATCCCAAAGCCGTGCAGCAGGCCGGTCAGCTCGTGCAGAACATACTCCACAACGCCGCGGTCGCCGTAATCCCGGATGCCCAGCACCTTGATGCCCCGGGTGCGTGCGTAGGCAATATCCACGTTGGCGCTCTCCTCAGAGTACAGGCTGCAGCACATGCCGATATAGCGGATGTTGGGGCACTGCGCAATGACCTCCTTGCCCATGCGGGAGGTGTAGCTCAGCAGCACGGCATCGGCGTCCCCGATGCGGCGCACCATCTCGTCGTCGCTGGCAGGCACGTCCCGGTACAGCGCCACCTCTTTGGCGTAGCGGTGCAGCTCCTCCTCGGCAGAGGGGATCAGGCTGACAGGCTCAATGGCAACAAGCTTTTCAAACATGACGGACTCCTCCTTATATTAGTAGAAGCAGACGGGCGAGGCCAGATTGCGCAGCAGGGAGACGGCGCTCCAGCCCGCAATGGCGCTGGTGGAAGAGCAGATATCTACCACAGCCTTCACGCCCTCGATCTCGGCAGTGATGCAGTGGTCGTCGCCCACCCAGCCGGGCACGGAGTGCATGGTCACACCGGTGATCTCGGGGCCGGTGGTGGCCAGAGAGGTAGCCACAGCCACGTTCACCCGGCGGGGGAAGGTAGCAATGGCCTGCTTTGCATTGCCGGTGAACACGGTGGTCTTTTCGGTGTCGGTCAGCAGATGCTCTGCCCACACCGGGGTGTTGCGGAAGCCCTTTGCACCGGTATGGGTCTCGATGCCGGCGGTCTCCGGCAGGCCCTGCGCCTGTGCCATCAGGGTGACAGTCTGCAGCACGTCGAAGCCGCCGATAGCACCGCTGGCCAGGTGCACCTTGGCACCACCCTCCACAGCAGCTGCCTTGACCTGTGCGTAGAAATCCAGATCCGCAAAGGCACCGATGGACAGAATGACCAGATTCACGCCCCGCTTCAGCGCCGGGATGGCCATAGCGCGCACCGACTCCACCGAGGCCGCCTCCACGATGTACTCCGGCTCAAGTGCCAGCAGTGCGTCCACGTCCTCACAGACGGCGCAGCCGACATTGGCGGCGGTCTTTTCAGCCGAAGCGCGGGTGCGGCTGGTCACGCCCACCAGCTCGTAGTCCGGCAGCAGACCCTTCTTCCACGCGTCAGCCACGATGTTGCCCAGAAATCCGCAGCCCACAATACCCAATTTTGTTTTCATACCGTATCCTAAACTCCTTTTTTCTGCCTGTGGCAGCATATTCATAACCAGTATACCATACCGGGTACAAAAAGGGAAATAATGTTTGCGGCAGCCCGGCGAGGCAGGACATAAAAAGTTAACAAAATAAATTACAAAAAAATTACAAAACCCTATTGCAAAATGGTTTCAAAAGAGTTACAATATGGTTACAGCAAGGGCAAAGCCCCAAGGCTGTGTGTGAAATCTTTTTCTTCTTGTTTTTTGGGATACTGGGCGCGGATCCTCCTCCTCCGGCTGTTCTCCTTCACAGCTATGATCCATGCGCCGCACAGGCAGTGTCCCGCTTCGTGTGCAAAAGGGCTCGTCCGGTGTTTCGGACGAGCTTTTTTGCATTCTGCAAGCCCTGTTTTGCCTGCAAAAGTGATACTTCAAAAATCAAAGTATGACCAATGCCCGAAAACGCTTGGCAATTTGTCTGTTTTTCCGCAAAGGACAATTATAAAGTTTGGCGCGGCAGGGGTTTGTATTCTTGCAGGCTTTGTGGTAAAGTATATACAATCAATTTATAAGCAGCAAACATGAATGATTTTGATGCTGATTTGTATCGGATGCGTTAAGGTGTATCTGAAAACAAAGAAAATGACGAATATTTCGCAAGCACAAGCAGGATTTAAGGCAAATAGCCGCAGGAATCCTTTGTGGATTTCAAGGCTGTTTAACGCAAAATCCAGCTGTGCTTGTAGAAATAGACTAAATTTTCGACTTTTCAGATACACCCTAAGAGAAAAGGAGTTTGATTATGGCTTATTTCTACGAAGAACCCTCCCGCACCTTTGGCGAGTACCTGCTGGTCCCCGGCTATTCCTCTGCGGAGAATGTGCCCACGGCGGTCAGCCTGAAGACCCCGCTGGTCAAGTACCGCAAGGGACAGGAGGAGTGCCCGCTGCAGATGAATATCCCCATGATCAGCGCCATCATGCAGTCGGTCTCCGGCGATAAGCTGGCCATTGCACTGGCTCGTCAGGGCGGCGTTTCCTTTATCTATGGCTCTCAGAGCATCGAGAACGAGGCTGCCATGGTGCGCCGCGTCAAGAGCTTCAAGGCCGGTTATGTGGTGTCCGATTCCAATCTGGCTCCCACTGCCACCCTGCATGATGTGCTGGAGCTGAAGGCACGCACCGGCCACTCCACCATCGCCATCACTGCCGACGGCACTCCTAACGGCAAGCTGCTGGGCATCGTGGCTTCCCGCGATTACCGCGTCAACCACACCCCGGACGATGCCTGCGTTACCACCTTTATGACCCCCGTTGAAAAGCTGGTCACCGCTCCGGCCAACACCTCCCTGCACGACTGCAACAACATCATCTGGGACAACAAGATCAACACCCTGCCGCTGGTGGATGCCGAGGGCAATCTGGTGTATATGGTATTCCGCAAGGACTACGATTCCCACAAGGCAAACGTCAACGAGCTGCTGGATAAGAACAAGAGCTACGTTGTAGGCGCCGGCATCAACACCCGCGACTGCGCCCAGCGCGTGCCCGCACTGGTAGAGGCCGGTGTGGATGTGCTGTGCATCGACTCCTCTGAGGGCTACTCCGAGTGGCAGAGCCGCACCATCGGCTGGATCCGCGAGCACTACGGCGACACCGTCAAGGTGGGTGCCGGCAACGTGGTGGACGCCGAGGGCTTCCGCTTCCTCGCTGAGGCTGGCGCAGACTTCGTGAAGATCGGCATCGGCGGCGGCTCCATCTGCATCACCCGCGAGACCAAGGGCATCGGCCGTGGTCAGGCTACCGCTGTCATCGAGGTTGCCAAGGCGCGTGACGAGTACTACAAGGAGACCGGCATCTATGTGCCCATCTGCTCCGATGGCGGCATCGTCCACGACTACCACATCACTCTCGCACTGGCTATGGGCGCAGACTTCGTGATGCTGGGCCGCTACTTTGCCCGCTTTGACGAGAGCCCCACGAACAAGGTGCGCATCAACGGCCAGTATATGAAGGAGTACTGGGGCGAAGGCTCCAACCGTGCCCGCAACTGGCAGCGCTACGATCTGGGCGGCTCCACCAAGCTGAGCTTTGAGGAGGGCGTGGACAGCTATGTGCCTTACGCAGGTCCTCTGGCAGACGGCGTGCAGACCACTCTGTACAAGGTGAAGAGCACCATGTGCAACTGCGGCGCTCTGTCCATCCCTGAGCTGCAGCAGAAGGCCAAGCTGACCGTTGTTTCTTCCACCTCCATCGTGGAGGGCGGCAGCCACGACGTTGTGCTGAAGAACGCCACCCCCAGCATCATGAACGGCTAAGCCTGTTCTGAAGAGAATCTATTGATTTAAGCGCAGAGACCGCTGCACAGCGCTTGTGCAGCGGTCTTTTTGCGCGAAAATACTTGCACCGGCAGGGGAATCGTGCTATCATGATAGAAACGCTCTGTCATGACAGGGCGGAGGATCCCCCTGCCGGGCAAGCGGCAGGCGGCGCGCAGTAGGGAAGAGCTGACGCCGGGTATAAATAGAGAGGAAAACATTCATGAACGAGATCAAGGTTGAGCCTTATATCCCCGATGAGGACTACGATAACCCCGCGATGGTGGTGGATTTTTATGAATTCACCATGGCAAACTGCCTGTTCCTGCATGGCTTTAAGAATACCACGCTGGTGTTTGATATGTTCTTCCGCAAAAACCCGGATAATCAGGGCTATTCCATCAGCGCAGGCCAGCGCAAACTGACCCGCTTTTTGCTGGACTATCACTTCAATGAGCAGGATATCCACTGGCTGCGCACCAAGGGCATGAGCGAGGAGTTCTGCGAGTATCTGCGCACCTACAAGTGGAAGGGTGATATGTACGCCCTGCCCGAGGGCACGGTCTGCTACCCTCATGTGCAGATGGTGCGCATCGAGTGCGATCTGGTGGGCGCGATCCTCATCGAGACCTACCTACTGCAGACCATGAACTTCCATAGCCTGATCGCCACCAAGGCCACCCGCGTTACCGGTCTGAACACCCACACCCCCCGCAACGTCATGGAGTTCGGCACCCGCCGCGCACAGGGCGAGAGCGCCGGTAACGATGGCGCTTACGCCGCAGTGCTGGGCGGCTGCATCGGTACGGCCAACTGTCTGGCAGAGATGAAGTTCGGTGCAGAGGTCAAGGCCGTGGGCACCGTGGCACACAGCTTTATCGAGTTTTTCCCCACCGAGTTCGATGCCTTCAAGGCCTTTGCCGATACCTACCCGGATTCGGTCAGCCTGCTGCTGGATACCTATAATATTATGGAAAGCGGCCTGCCCAACCTGATCAAGCTGGACGATTATCTCATTGAGAAATACCCCAATGACCCCAATCGTCGTGTCAAGAGCGCCCGCATCGACTCCGGCGACCTTGCCCGCGGCTCCAAGCGGCTGCGTAAGGCTCTGGATGCCGCCGGCAAGCCCTACATCAAGCTGGTGGCCTCCAACGGTCTGGATGAGAAGAAAATCGCCAACATGGAACTGTACGAGCACGCACACTTCGACTCCTACGGCGTGGGCGAAAACCTCATCACTTCTGCCTCCGACCCCGTGTTCGGCGGCGTATACAAGCTGGTGGCAGTGAAGAAGCCGGACGGCAGCTATACCCCCAAGATGAAGTGCTCGGACTCTGCCAGCAAGGCCATCATCCCGGGCAAGAAGATGCCGTGGCGTCTGTACGATGAAAACGGTCAGGCACAGTGCGACTTGATTGCCATGGACGGCGAGGTCATCGAGGCCGGTAAGCCGGTCACTATGGTCAATCTGGATTCGGACGCCATCGAGCGCACCATCACCTTTATCCCCACCGCTGTGCGCCCGCTGCTGGTGCCGCATATTCTGGGCGGCGAGCTGGCCATTGAACTGCCCTCTATTGCAGAAAAGAAGGCCTATATTGCAAAGCAGCTCACCGAGGAGACTTGGGAGAGCGAGTTGCGTCTGGAATGCCCTCACAAGCACTACGTCAACATGACCCCCGCAGTGGCCGAGTGCCGCTCCCGGATGTACGCCGAGCTGCACGGAGGCAAGGTGTAAGCAGCACCGAATAAGCGGTTTTTCTTGACAAAACAGGGAAACTATTGTATCATAAAAGCCGCTGATTTAATAAAAATGTTAATACCACCAGATTGCGAATAGCAGTGTGGTTGTAATAATTTTTCCTCACACCTGTTATTCCCGGCTCTCTCTCAAGCCAGAGGGCGGCAGGACTTTGTAAGCCGGGGTTGCGCCGCTGTGGTGAAATTGGCAGACACGAGGGACTTAAAATCCCTTTCTGGAGACAGAGTACGGGTTCGACCCCCGTCGGCGGCATGTAGAAGCTCAGAATTGTTCGTTGATTCGAATGATTCTGGGCTTTTTCTTTTTATTCCATGGATGTGGGCGGTCTGGTCTGTGCGTGATGAAAAAACGAAAGCGACCAACTTTTTACGGTTGATCGCTTTTGAGTTAATGATTTATTTGGTCGGTTCTTGAAATAACTTCCTTGGTTGATGCGATTTTTTGGTCACTGTAAAGAACAACTTCCTTGATAGTCAGCTTTTTGATAGCAGATATGAAAGTTTCCATAAGTGCAAAATCAATTTTGCCATCCTTTTCGGGCAATCTGATATTCTTGTTCTTTACAACATTCCAACCACCAAGCTTGTTCTTATAAGAATAAATAGGTAGGTCGGTTACCTTGTTAATGCACATGACCATGAACAGGTATTGATTTGGGGAAAGTTCAATTTCACTGTCCTTCCACCGAATCGCATAAGCATCGGACAAAACGGTAAAATCTCTTGTTTGATAATATGCTCTGTAGACATCGCTGTTGGAAGGAATAGAAATCACATTGCTCAATACAGTTGCCCCGGATTTGGGTGCATAATAGTTCAAGCCCTGATTTTGGAAGCTTGAAGTCAGACAGGGCAGAATATAATCATCCGTGGGCTGCTTAGGCAATTCCTTGGCTTTGTAAGGCAATTTCTTGGTTTCAACTTTTTCAAACAGATTTCCTATCGTATATGTACCCCAATCATTATCGTTTTGATCACTGAAGTTTCGAAGAGCGCCAAGCTCTTCAATCGACAATTCGTAATTGTCGTATCCGCTTACTGTCAAGTAAGCGGATAGCTCAGCGACCCGCTGAGCTTCCAGCTCAGCGACGAACGAATCCATAAAATCAAAGTCGATTTTGCCATTCCTAATGGGAAGTTGGATTTTTGTTGAACAAAAAACCTTGTCAACATCACGAACAAGTACGGACAACAACTTTGGCTTTTGTTTGTTTAGCAATGTTGAGAAAAACAGCACAGCAGAACCTTTTATTTCTATTTTAGGAATAATCTTTCTTACGAACTGTCCCGCATACCAAGGTTTTCTGCGGTAGAAGAAATCCATTTGTAGAAGTCCCAAACTCCATGTGCCAGCAGGATTGATATTTTCTCTATTAACAAATCCCGTTGATTTTAAAATACCTTGGTTCAACGATGTACGTGTTACATAATCATATTCATTGCCAGAAACAAGCCTGTCTGTATTGAAGCTCAATGTGCTCTCAATTTTAAACAAATCGCCAAGCTTATATTCGCCCCACTTAACCGCTTGCAGCTTTTCGTTAAGTGAGGCTTCTATTTTCCCAGGCGGTCGTCCTCCGTGGGCTGATTTTTCAGAAGCGTTGATACTTCCCATGCAAGATAATCGCTGATCGTCTTTTTGAAATCATCCAGTGTAGGTCTTGTATCGATTGGAGCTGTCTGATTCCAGTCATTGCCCTTTTCTGGTTCGATATGCCCTTCGTAGTATTCTTTTTCTGTAAGAATATTAAGTTTCGTTTTTCCAAAACGAACCAAATCTACAACTTCCTGATAGCGCTCTTTCGCCCGATCGGTATCAAACAAATTTCTGCTTGCTTTTTTGCGGTCAGAACGGGTGTAACCATCGTTGGAGAAGTCGATAAATTTAACTACATCATCCTTTTGATGGGCTTCACCAACACGGAAAACGTACACACTTGTTTGAACACTCGATTTTCCGATAAACAAGTCTATCGGCATTTTGATGCTTGCAAGAAGTGTGCTATGCTCCAAAATTCGTTTATTGTACTCTGTTGCTTTGCCAGAGCCTGCCGAGTTTTGAATGATAATAGCTGCATAGCCTTTATTCATCATGGAAAGAGCCTTTTCAACAAAGACCATACCGTTGCCCTCTGCAGAGTAGGGTGGGTTCAAAATAAACGCATCCGCAGGGAACTTTTCGTCTGTTTTGCCAAAGCCATAATGACCATCAAACTTCAAAGAGTCCTTGTTCAAAATGTTAGAGCTGCCGTCACCCATCATAATCATATTGAGTACAGCAAGCATATAAACATTGGACAGGATTTCCAGACCTAACAACTGATTTGCTTTGATTTCTGCTGACTTGCGTGCCAGCTCTTCGGGGGACTTGATCTTCTTTTTGGCATCAGCCAACATTTCATTCATGGCGGCTACCAGCAGACCGGCCGAACCTGTGGCAAAATCCCACACAAAAGAATCTTTATTCACTCTTGCAAGGCGGCACAGAAGCGTCGCAACATAGGGCGGTGTTAAAACCACATCATTGAGCTGATCCTGCGTGAAGCCAAGCCATGAATACATTTCGTTAAATAGCTTTCCGGTGAAATCCGTATTCAAGCCGATTTTATAGTAAACACCAAGGTCATCAACAATCTTGATGAATACTCGTTTTAACTGACTTTCGCCATCGTCTGCATTGTTAATATTGTCAGTAGTAAGTGTGTTTTGCAAAGTTCGCACAATTAGGTCTTTCTTGTCCTTGGGAAGCTTTTTGGCATCGAGAAAGGACTCAATCTTGCGAATCATAATTTCGCCGTCCGTATTGTTTCTTTCGTTGGACGATTTCAAATCAGCTTTGGTAAGCGGATATACGTTGTTCTCCACATCACCAAGGGTAGCCATAATAGAGGCAACAACAAGATAGACACGGTCGTTTTCACTCAAATGTTTTTCACTCTTGAAGATATCGTTATTCAGCTTGACAAGGCTTGCAGTAATTTCCTGCTCTCTACGTTCTTTTAGCTTTTCAATTTCGTCCTGAGAAAGCGATAATTGTTTGACCTTTTCGATAAATGCAGAAAAGTGCTCTTTTTTCAAGAAGGAGAGATCGGTGTATTCATCAACCTTTTGACCGACACCAAAGTTGTTCTTGGAAACGTAGTACACACCAATCAGATACTTGAGCTTTCCACTGACTTCCTTATATCCGGTGACGCCGATAGCAATAACATCGGTATAACTCGTGTAGTGCAGAATCGCATTAGCATAGTGAACCGCACCATTTACTGCATAGGAATTGATAGTGGAAAAATCCGGCTGATTTTTTGCATTTCTGTTAGCAACATTTCCTTCGGCGTCCAGTTTGACAAGTTTATCTTTGTATCCCTTATACTCAATCAAAATTGGATAGTATTTTCCATCATTAGCCAGTAACAGTAGTTTGGCATCAGGCCTATTGCCGCCCTTTCCGCCACTCTTGGAAGAATAATCGCTCAAGGCCTGGTCGATTTCAGTGTTTAAGGATTCCTGCTCCAATTTATAATCCACTTTATATGATTTGAGCCAGCCATTCACTAAATCAGCAATATTTGGCTCTACCGACTGAACAGTAGCTTTTGATGCCATCGTTATTTCTCCTCATCTGTAAATTCTAAAATATCATCAACTCCACAATTTAGAGTTTTACAAATTTTCTCAATGCTATCGAGGGATATATAATGATCATGCTTGATACGGGTAATAATATTGGCGCTAAAGCCGGCCCTCTCCATTAACTCAGCGTTAGTTATACCGCGGTCTATCAATATGTGAAATAATTTTTTGTAGGTTACAGCCATAGCGATTTCCTCCTTCCATTTAAAATACATTGTATCACATAAACGTGAAAATTTCAACGAATGCGCATAAACTTGTTTCCTGTTCCTAAAACAAGATAAAAAAGGGAGCTTGTGCTGTCTTGAACACAAGCCCCTGAAGCATCAACTATAAATCAATTCTATTTTTACAATTTCTTCATCGCAACAGGAAAGGCTGCTATAAGTACATTTATTTCAGAATAGAGAGATCGTCATAGCGAGCGACACCATTATAGAGCAGCTTCGAGCATTGTCACGGCAGAGGGGCGACCATTCAGCGGATAGCCAGCCAGCTCCTGAACGCGATCGGGGCAGAGATCCCATGCGACCTTGGATGCTCGGCAACGTGAATCGGCAGGGGGCTTGGCTATGGTATATACAGTCTATGAGGTCGTTGGTTTTGGAATGGGGGCTGTGGCGAGGGATCTCCATCACACCACGCAAGCTGTAACAGATGACATCATGCGCTACCGTTCTATTACTCTCAACTGTCGACATTTTGACGACACTTGAAAGCGAATCAAGGCAGTTCGGCGTGTGATTTCCGACCTCAGTCGTCAAATTGGAGACCGAACTCAACGGGTCAAGACGGTCTTTTTTTATGTGTAACCTCAAACAGATATACACAAATTCCATATCAGTTTCAAAGGCCGAAAATCCGCCGGGATATCTGCTGTCTGATATTAAACGCCGCTCTTTAAGTTCACTTCTTGACCGAATACCGCATAAAAAGGAGCCCTGCTACTCGTGTTTGAGCGGCAGAGCTCTGTTGCTGTTATAGGAAATGATGGTTGGTGTCAGCGTTCAATGATCTCAGTGGTAACTTTCGTTTGACCCTTGCCAAAAAGTCCGGCATAGCCAAAATCAGCCAAATCCTTGAGCTCCTGTGCTTTTTCTCGTGTTTCACGGTAATCTTCACGAAGCAGAGTATCTCCATTTTCATCATGGAATACCGTTTTGACAACGAATTTATTTTCGGCCATAAGCTTACCTCCTGCTGCTGATAGAAGTGGTGACGATGGGCGCGATGTCTATTACCGCAGCTTTCTCATATATGCTTGAGACGTCCTTTTCTGGCTCTCGTAGAAGGTAACGCCGGTAACATCGTCCACGACCAGATCATCATAAGGGATGCCCTTTTTGTTCAGATGATCAATGAACCAGCGCTTTTTCAGATAGCACCACGGGGTTCTGCTGAGGTCGCCGTAACTCGATGCAGGCCGCTCACATGCGTTGTAGGTTTTGCCGCAGATGCTCCACCATTCTTTACGCACTCGCTCCCGCATTTGCAGAACCTCAGAGGTGCCGTGAAGGCCGTGCTCCTCGCCATACTGATAGTCTGCTTTCTTGATTTTTGCGTTCTGTCCCGCGCTGACTGCACCAGCCGCACCAAGACCCAACATGCCTAAAAATAACGAAAAAGCGCCTGCCATAATATTATCCTCCTGTATTTTGAAGTGTGTTTGCTTTTGTTGTACCTGAAGTCTACCAAACAGTGCGTCCGATAAGATGGACTTACAAGTGTGCTGTTAAAAATATGGAGCGTTGTGGCTGCCGTCGCGCGGACTGATGGTTGACCGCACTATAGCAGGCAAAAAGTCTCCGGTAAGGCGTCCGGTGGCGGGGACACCTCACTCGGTCAGCCCTAACAGATAATCGGTCGACACCTGAGAATTGGGCAAGCTGGATCAGATGAGGGATCTCGGGACATTTGTCGTGCTCCCATGCGTAGACTGCCCGGCGGGTCACACCCATGGTTCGGGCAAGCTCGGTCTGGGTATAAGCCGTGCGTCAGGCGCAGGTGCTGCAAACGTTCTGATATAATGGTCATAGCTGCTCTCCTTTAAATAATGGGCGTCCTCTCACAGCCCGGCGGATCTCTGTCTTTACGAGTGCACTTCTAAAAAACGTCAAGGGTAATGGTGCCGCCTTTTTTTGTGATGATCTCATACTCGGTGGACTGGATATCCCGCAATACCAGCTTTTCAATACTCAGGATGCTGGCAAGGGGGACAGAAAGCATGGTGTGTCCGGCCGTGAAATGCAGCTCTGACTTGTTCCGGTGCGTGTGCAGCTGGATGTCTTGGAATGCGATTTCTGCCTCGGTAAATACGGCGCATCCACTGGCTTTGCACTCGGATGTCTCGGCAAGAAAGGTGTCAATAGCGATTTTATAAGTATCCATGAGGAGCCTCCTGTAATTTTATATATAGCACTACTCTCACTCGTGCCCTAGCTCTCTGTCTTGCTGTGATTAGTCAGCCTTCACGAACAGCTCCATGCAGTCCGCACAGATGACCCGCACTTCCTTGGTGCTCCGGATGATGGTACCGCACTTGGGGCATATCCACCGCCGGGTGCTGCTCTTTGCTTTGGGAGGCTTGGGTGCGCCGGTCTGGCTGCTGCCGGGTGCCTTGCTGCCTGCTCCGGTGCCTGCCATATCCGACCATGCCAACCGCTCACCCATCTGGATATCCTGCCAGCCTTGGAAGATGATGAAGTCTAACAGCTCCTCGGATGGGCTCGTGATGGTCCAGCCGTATTTCTCGTTGTGGTCGACGGTCAAACCGTGTGCCTCGGCCTGCTCCTTAAAGCGCCGGTTGTGGTAGACCCCGTTGTTGCTGGTGTCCTTGATGCCGGTCTCCATGCAGTACTCGTGCACCATCTCATGCAACAGGGTGGAAGCGGTCTCTTCAATGGGACGGTCAAGGGTAGCCGACGAAATATTGATCTCGTACTTGTTCTCGCCGCCTGCCTGCCAGACCTTGGAGCAGGTGATATGACCATAAGCGGACGGGGTCTTTTTCAGGCTGATGATGGGCTCGGGCAGCTTGCCTGCAAAGTAGTGCTTGTTGAGCTCGCGGAACATCTTTTCCAGCTGACCAGCAGCGCGGGAGGTTTTGACAGTCTGTTTCATGATTTTTCGAACCTTTTTCTTGATAAAAAAGGCCGGGACAGGTATAATATTGGTGTAGCCCGCCCCGGCGGGTGTGTTGGGCTCTGTACAGCGCAAACTTTGGTCGGTAGGCGCTGTATGGGGCTTTTTTTCGGGTGATGTCAGGTGATGCTCAGGCGGGTGCCGGTGACCGTTTTGCTGTACTGGTCGTACAGGTCGGGAGCTACGGCCTTGATGGCTTTGCTGTCGAGCCGGGTGCTGGAGAAATCGGACAGGCGGACTTTGTGGCAGCCTACTTCCAGATAGTTGGTGGAGCGCTCAGCCAGCGCCTCGCGGATCTGGATCTTCAGCTGTTCCTGTTCAGCCTGTGCAGTCTCAATCAGTTGGGCGGCTTCCTTGTACTGCTCGACAAGGGTCAGTAAAACGTTGATACTCATGTGTGGACCTCTCTTCAAATCGTTGGTGAATGGTCGGATGTGAGAACCGGTGTTCCCGATGGCATGAGTATAAACTATTCACGGGAATATATCAAGATGGAATGTTGTACAATGATTTGGGCGTTAATTTGTGCAAATTGCATATTCACGAGAATAGGCCACAGATGCTATAATAAACACTATAATGTACGGGAGGAAAAATAATGGCAAAGACGAGTGCAGCACAACAGCGTGCAGTTCACAAATATGTGAAAAATAATTATGACCGTTTGGAGCTATCGGTGCCCAAAGGAGAAAAAGCAACTATCCAGCAGGCAGCGAAACAGGCGGGAAAAAGCGTAAACGCCTATATCTACGAAGCTGTATGTGCCAGAATGCAGCAGGAAAACGCCATGTCAGACACCCCGGGGGTAGTTAAAAATCTAGAAGGGGACACTGACCCAGTAGAATGAGATAGTTGTTTTATCTCCCCAGACCTGATTAAAATCTAGCAGCAGAAGGCCTCTGCCTTTCACAGAAATGTGATTGGTAGGGGCTTTCTTTGTGCGAACAAATAGCCCGACTCAGAGCAGGTGGTACCTGCAGTGACGGAATGCTGATATAAATAGGAGCAGCAGGGGAGAGAGTAGAAATTATGTGGTACTGTGTAATATGCCTCGTCAAAACTCCTGATCAATGTGACAGCATATACCGGCTTTTCCGCGCGAGGGGGCGCTCTCTATTTAACGGTTGTCATTACATCGGGGTTGCTATCACACCTGACTGCACTCTCCAGCGCCTTGGACAACTATATGACCACACATTTTGTCCATCGATGATTTCATCTGGAGCTTTCATGCGAAACTGGGCAATGTGTAAAAAAGTTCAGGTTGAATCGAAAATTTTTCTAAAACATAAATGGACACATTTCCTCGTATTTCTATTGATTCCCAGATATAACCATGATAGAATAATAAGAGAATTCAGACGGCCACGTAGAAGAACTGGTATCCTCTGTTTTGTGATGGAAGGATACGCCTTGATTGCGGTAAGGAGGTGAATCCGGTGGGCTTATGTCTGTTTGCGAACAATCATGTGATAGATCAAAATAAAAAGCCCACTGCTGTTTCCCTTGCTGGCGTGATGCGCAAAGGTGAAAATGAAGTGGGCTTGTTGAGGTTCTACAAAAATGTGAAATATTGCATACTGGAAGCAATGCACATGCGGCGTTTGAACTGTAGCATGATGTTCTGGTTTTCATTACGGCCACATTGCATTTGAAATGACCTTGGGCGAAGCTGTCGTCCGAGGGCTTTTGCTTGCCCGGAGATCAGGAATAACGGTCTGCCGGTTTTAGGAAAAGAGGAACGGTTATCTAAAAGGAAGGTGCTTGCGGGAACGGTGTGAGTTAAAGGGATTACTTTATAGCAGTTTGTGTTTTTAATGCGCAAGCAGCATCCGCAAACTGCATATCGCAAATATGCCGTGTTGATAGGGCACTATTTCTGAAAATTGCGATAAAACGAATGACGATAAGAAGTGCATAGACAAGGATTTATGTGAGGAGAAAAAATGGCTACGAATACTGTTGGAATCGATAAGGAAGTTGAAGTTAACCGCAAGGAAAATCTGCGCGACCATCGCCTGTACTGGATCGGACGTCGGACGCAGGACGTGATCTTGTCATCGCTGGCACTGGTGGTGCTGTCGCCGGTTATGCTGGCTACGGCCATCGCAATTGTGGTGGACGATCCGTCTGCTGGCCCTGTTTTCAGTCAGGAACGTATCGGCCGCAATGGCAAGCCCTTTAAGTTCTATAAGTTCCGCTCCATGTGCCCCAACGCAGAGGCAAAGCTGGACGATCTACTGGATCAGAACGAGATGGATGGTCCCGTGTTCAAAATCAAGGACGACCCGCGCATTACCCGCGTGGGCAAGTTTATCCGCAAGACCAGCCTCGATGAGTTGCCGCAGCTGTGGAACATCCTGAAGGGCGATATGAGCATCGTTGGTCCCCGCCCCGCACTTCCCCGCGAGGTGGAGCAGTACGGCGACTACGAAAAGCAGCGTTTGTATGTGACCCCCGGCCTGAGCTGCTACTGGCAGATCGCCCCGCACCGCAACGACCTCTCTTTTGAAGAGTGGATGGATCTGGACGTGAAGTATGTCAAGGAGCGCAGCTTCTGGGTGGATTGGAAGATTATTTTTAAGACCTTCAAGGTATGTCTACTGGGGCGTGGGGAGTAAAAGGCTTACATAGACTTGTGGAAAAAATGACGAGGAATGTATGAGGGATGAGGAAGAATAAAATCAGAATACTGCATGTGGCGCAGGCTGCAGGCGGCGTGGACCGTTACATCCGAATGCTTCTCAAGTATTTGGATAAAGAAAAGTTCGAGAATATATTAGTTTGCTCACAGGATTTCCATGAGGAAGATTACAAAGGACTGCTTGACTCTTTTGAACAAATTGAGATGACCAGAGCTATTGGAAGGACTGACTTAAAGGCAATAAAAGAGGTAAGAACACTGATAAAGAAGTATAACCCTGATATTATTTATGCTCACTCTAGTAAGGCTGGAGCCATTGCTCGTGTTGCTGATATCGGGATAAAAAATCGCTGTGTATATAACCCACATGGGTGGGCTTTTAACATGCGTTGTTCTGCAAAGAAAAAAGCAATGTACAAAGCTATTGAAAAGATTGCCGCTCCATTCTGTGATAAGATTATCTGCATTTCAGAAGCGGAAAAGCAGTCTGCTTTGGATAAAAAGATTTGCAGAGAGGAAAAGTTACAAGTTATCTTTAACGGTGTGGATATCGAGGCCTATGAAAATGGCGTGCATGGTACAGTTAAAAGGGGAGACCTGAACATTCCAGAAAACGCATTTGTTGTTGGTATGGTTGGACGAATAAGTCCTCAAAAGGCACCGGATGTCTTTGTTAAGATGGCAAAGCAGGTGAAGGAAAAAGTTCCCAATGCACACTTTATTATCGTCGGTAACGGAGATCAGGAATCCGATATTAGAAAGTATGCGGCAGACAATGGATTCTCGGACAGCTTACATATTACCGGCTGGGTTGGTAACCCAATGAGTTATGTAGAGCTTTTTGATGTTGCATGTTTGTTGAGCCGATGGGAGGGCTTCGGACTAGCACTTCCTGAATATATGATGGCAGGTAAACCCATTGTAGCGAGCAGAGTGGATGCCATTCCCAATATAATCAAGGATGGAGAAAACGGTCTGCTGGTTGAAGTGGATGATGCCGCTGGAGCGAGTAAAGCTGTGCTACGAATCTATAAAGAAAAAGATCTAAAGGAAAAGATAATAGCACAAGGTCTGGAAGATGTGCATAATAGGTTCAATGCGCGAAGGGTTTCTGAAGAACATAGCAAATTATTCGATAAAGAAATGGATTAAAATAATGAAAATAGCAATATTGACATGGCTGTATAACGGAAATTATGGAACCCTCCTACAGGCCTATGCATTACAGAGTTTTTTAAAGAGAGAAGGATATGATGTTAGTAATATTAACTATAAACCTTCTGCGATAGAAAAAGCGAAGAATCTAATCAAATGTCATAATTCTTTTTCTTTGTTTAAGGAAAAGTTAGATGGGTATTTGAGCAAAAAACAGGGACAGCCAGAATTGTTATGCCAAAGGAATAAAGCCTTTGAACAGTTTCTGAGTAAAAATTTTAATCTAACCAAACAATATTCAAAACCAAATGAATTGACGGAATTATCAGGAAAATATGATGCTTATATATGCGGATCGGATCAAATTTGGTCCCCAATGCTTCTAAACCCAGTTTACTATTTCAACTTTTTGTCTGAGAATGAACGCAGATATGCGTATGCCTGCAGTTTTGGTGTCAGTGAAATTCCTAGTAAAAAGATGGAAATTATTCGGGAGTATCTGGAAAAATTTGTTGAGATTTCTGTCCGTGAAAAGACAGGTGTAAAAATCGTAAAAACATTGACAGGAAAAAATGTGCCTATGAATGTGGATCCAACGCTTCTATTAGAATATGAGGAATGGAATGAGCTTGCGGTTAATCCTTGCATAAATGGCCGATATGTTTTTGCTTATTTTTTGTCAAGCAAAAAATCTTATGAGGAAATCGCAAAAAAAGTTGCTCAGAAATATAATTGTGAACTCGTTTTGATTCCAACGCAAAAAGAACACTATAAATTTGATGGCACAATTATTCAGAACGCTGGTCCATGTGAATGGCTTGGACTGGTTAAAAATTCATGTGCAGTAGTTACTGATTCTTTTCATGGTAGCATTTTTTCACTTATTTTCAAAAAGGATTTCTATGTAACGAAAAGATTCGATGATGCGAGTGTTAAATCCCAAAATTCCAGAATTTACACTTTACTGGAAACATATGGGTGTGAAGATTGTATGGTGTCTGAAATTCAGGATATTGATAAAAAGCATGATTTTAACTGGGAAGCTTTGCATAGGAGAATGAAAATAAATGCATCTGCGTCTAGAGAATGGTTAAATACATGCTTAAAAGGTGTGAGTGATGAAGCATAGTTTAGAAAATATAAGTGAAGAATCCTGCAATGGTTGTGGTGCTTGTTATCAGAAATGTCCAAAAAAATGTATCCGGATGGTCGAAAATGATCGAGGCTTTCTGATTCCTCAGATTGGCGACGGGTGTGTGTCATGTGGTCTGTGTGTAGCTGTATGTCCCAGAAAAAAGAAATCTTACTCACAAAACAAAGTAATTGAAGTTTGGGCAGCGGCAGATATTAAAAAAGAAAATTTGATAGAAAGTACATCAGGTGGTGTGTTTGCGCTACTAGCAGGACAAATCCTATCTCAAAATGGTGTTGTATTTGGTTGTACATGGAATGAGGATTTCCATATAAAACATATTAAGGTAACTCAGAAAGATGCTCTGCTAAGCATTCAAAAATCAAAATATATTCAATCGAACACAGCAGATACATTTAAAGAGGTACAAGATCTATTGAAGAATAATGTGCCTGTTTTATATAGTGGAACAGGATGCCAAATAGCAGGACTTAAATCTTATTTGGGGAAGGATTTCGATTCTTTATATACTGTAGAAGTGGCATGCCACGGTGTTCCAGCTCCCGGACTATTTATAAGATATATTGATTGGCTTGAAAAAAAATATAATACTAAAATTGTAAACTATACATTCAGAAATAAAGTGAAGCATAAAAAAGGAGAGCATTATACTTTTGCATTCGAAGATATGACTGGAAGAAAGTTTTATAAGTATTCCAATGAAGATCCGTTTTATGCCGCTTTTTTGAAAGGAAAAACATTAAGAGATACTTGCTATCACTGCAAATATAAAGGTGCTGGTCACACAGGAGATATACTGCTGTGTGATTTTTGGGGAATTGAAAAAGCCCATCCTGATTTTGATGCGAAGTATGGTGCATCTGCTGTTTTGATATATAGTGATAAAGGTAAGCATTTATTCAAAGATATTCCAGACACGGCAATTCGAAAGAAGAAATCTCAATATGAAACCGTTGTTGCGTGCAATTCCAGTATTATTAAAAGTACAGATGCTAACTGTAAGATGAAATATAGCTTGAATGAGAGTGATCTTGTTGAAAGGATGATTCCTCAAAAAACTATAAAGAGCATTGTTAAAAATCATATTCCAGAATGGCTGAAATATCGTATCATAAAAAAACTGTAGAACAACGAGAGAAGATATGAAAAAAACAATTGTAATGGTTTATGACAAGGCAGTTATCAGCGGAGGTGCTGCAAAAATTGCTATTCAAAGCGCAGTTGAATTGGCAAAGAATCTAGATAATAAAGTGATTTATTTTGCCGCAAATGCAGAAGTTGATGAATGTCTGCAATCTAACGAAGCTATCAAGGTGGTTTGCATTGATACACCACACATTGCTAGTAATAAAAATAAAATTAAAGCAAGTCTGTATGGCATTTGGAATGGACAGGCAAAAACAGAATTCGCAAAATTGTTATCGGATTTAGATCCAAAGCATACGGTTATTCATATCCATGGGTGGAGCAAAGCTTTATCAGTATCTGTTGTTGCTGTTGCTCAGAATATGCATTTTCCGGTTCTCATTACATTACATGACTACTTTGCGGTATGTCCAAATGGAGGCTTTTTTAATTATCAGAAGAAAGAGCTTTGTCATTTAGAGCCGTTGAGTTGGAAATGTATATCCTGTAATTGTGACAAACGTTCCTATTTTCAAAAAATTTGGCGCTGTATGAGACAGTCAGTTCAAAATCGATATGTAAAAAACGCTAAGGACATTCATTTTGCATATATCTCTAATAGAATTTTAACTTTGTCACAGCCATATTTGAAGTCGACAAAATTTCATTACTTGAGAAATCCCATCGACTTATCAGATCAGATGGTAATGAATCATCATTGTAGCAATATTTATCTTTGTGCGGGAAGAGTATCAGAAGAAAAGGGTGTAGAGGATTTTTGTAAAGCTATTACAGAAGTACAGAAAAACGTTGACATTCGCGGACAAGTTGTGGGAGTGGGTCCGTTGGTTGATACATTAAAGCAGAAATATCCTAAAATAGAGTTTGTCGGCTGGGTTAATAGTGTGCAGCTGACAAAATACTATCAGACAGCCAGAGCTCTGGTGTTCCCATCTATCTGTAACGAGGGATCACCATTGACCATCCCAGAAGCCTTGTCAGCAGGGTTGCCGTGTATTGTTACAGATTGTACTTCCGCTACGGAAACTATTACGGATGGCATAAATGGTTTAATTTATGATACAGGTAATGTAGAGGCTCTGAAACAAAAAATTCGGATTTCATTGGAAGATACGGTTATAGATAGGTTCCAAAAAAACATAAGAGCCTCTTTCAAATGTGCGGATTATAGTTATGCAACATATGTTGTTCAGGTTAATCGCTTGTATGATAGTATTCTTATGGAGGAGCAGGAAAGATGAAAAAGAAAATAAAGAAGTTTTTGCATAATTTCTATAAAGGAGCTTATGCAGTTGGCTATCGGCATGTTAATGATAAGGCTACACATTTTGATAATACTCAGCCGTTTGAAGTGTTGGAGCCAACATTACATCGTTGGTATGCGGATTCCTTTCCTTTTGTTGAAAAGGGTCGGGAATATATTTTTGTAGAAATAATGGATGATACTAACGGTGAAAAAGGAACGATCGGTGTAATTGACCTTCAGGATAATAAAGGATTTGTAGAAATTATTAATGAACCATTCCATATGTCGTTTCCTAATACTTTTAAATTTAAAAACGATATTTATATGATGCCGGAAACCAGCGAAGCTAATCAGCTGCGACTTTATAAAGCAGTAGATTTCCCTTATAAATGGGAACTGCAGTCTGTTCTGTATGATGATATTGCGGTTGTGGATACCGTCTTTGTTAAGACAGAGGACAATATTATGTACGCTGTTGGACAGAAACTTCCGGAAAAAAAGAATGTGTTGTTCAAAATTGATACAAATACATGGAAGGCAGAACTTGCTGCACTTAAGGGAAACTATATGGATAAGCGACCGGCTGGTAATTTTATTCAATATGATAATGGAATCTATCATGCTTTGCAGGAATGCGGTAGAGTATATGGTGAATATTTACATTTGTGCAAATTAGATTCCTTTGATGGCGAGACGTTGCAGGAAAAAGAAATTGGTACTTATTCCGTCTCTGACATGACCATAAACAGTAACAGAAACTATCGGCGCGTACATACACTCAATAAAATGGGTGATCTTGAAGTAATTGATTTGCTGTATTATCAGTTCAATCCTACGATTTTGTTGGAGAAAGCGAAGCGTGCAATAAAGAAATAAGAGACAGAGGTTCATATATGAGTAAGGAAAAAGTTGGGATAATTACATACCATTTTGCCAGAAACTATGGAGCAGTTCTACAGTGCTATGCCCTCAGAAAATACTTGGAGAAAGTGGGTTACGAGGCAACGGTACTGAATGCAATTTCCAGAGTTCAGGAGAAAAACAATTCTGTTTTCCATAAAAAAGACGGAATAAAGAATGTCGTTGTGAATGTTGTATTACTGCCATTTGTAAAGCAGAGGCTCAGGAAAGAAAAAGGGTTTGCAGATTTTGTGGAAAACTACATTCCACATACAGAAAAAGTTGTAAATGCAGGGCAGTTAAAAAAGTTGGTGGACCGGGAACAGTATCGGGCCATTATCACCGGCAGTGATCAGGTGTGGAATCCGCATATCTTTGATTTTGACGAGATGTTCTTTTTCCCATTTGAGACGAAGGCAATAAAGATTGGTTATTCAGTAAGTATCGGAGAGTCATCTTTGGAGGATATTCGTGGATATTCTAAATATGCAAAGGATTTTCCGTATGTTGGTTTGAGAGAAAAAGGCGCGAAAGAAAAAGTAGAAGCAATTTGCGGGCACAGTGTTGTGGACACAGTTGATCCGGTCCTTTTATTGACAAGAGAAGATTGGGAAACGTTTGTAGATAAAAGCAGTCCGCTTGCTAAGGAAAAATACCTGCTTTGTTATCTCATTGATAAGAAACCTATCAAGCAAAACATGGCAATTGCAGAGCAGATTGCAAAAGAACGCGGACTGAAAATTAAGTATATTTGGATGCATTTGGAAAAAGAATCCTTCCGTGGCAATTTTATCAATGATGCAAGTCCAGTAGAATTTTTGAATTATATGTATCATGCTTCGGCTGTCATGACAGACGGATACCACGGTACGGTTTTCTCTACAATATTTAACAAGCCCATGTATTCCGTGATCAATAACAGGCAAAGCACTGATTCCAGAATTCGGGATTATCTGACCTTGATTGGCCTTGAGAGTAGAATTTTTTATGGTGATGCACCAGTTATTCCAAAAGAAGAGATTGATTACACAGAAGTAGACCCCAAAATTCGATCGGCTGCAGATGCATCAAAGGCATTTCTTCAAAGTGCAATCGATAATGAGAGGGTAGTGAAATGAAAAAAGTTATCTATATAGTGAAATCTGAGTTACATATTTATCCCCCTTGCATTGCACAAATTCGTATGTTGAAGAAGAACGGTGTGGATGTTGAAGTATGGTATGGCTCTTGCGCTAAGCAGCTGCTGGCAATTTTTGATGCAGAAAATATTCCTTATGTTGATCTTCACGAACAGCGTGGAAAACTGCCCGGAAAACTGGATAGACTCAATAACTGGTATCAGTTTGCTTCTGCAGTGAAAAAGAAAATGAAAACTGTAAAGGATGCTTCACAAACGCTGTTTTGGTTTGGAACCGCAGAGACTGCCATGCCGATGGTGGGCAAGTTGAAGGGATATAATTACGCGCTGACGTCCTTGGAACTCTTGGATGACAATAAGACTAAGAACAGACTTTTTAGTATGCTCACAGGAGATGCAAAGTTCATTGTTTGCTGCGAGACAACGAGAGCTTTTATTATGAGAAACTGGTATGGTCTGAAGAAGTTGCCTTATGTTATGCCGAATAAACCATACGATTTTCATGACGAAAGACGCAAGACGCCGTCTATTGAAGCGACCAAGAAAGCAATTGAACTGGTTCAGGATAAGAAATTTATTATTTATCAGGGAATCTTGAAAAGTCGGGATTATATGCTGGAGATGGCAAAGGCAATTCGTGATTCCGGTACTGGATATTACTTTGTATTGATGGGTCTGGATCCGGAAAATATTTTTGCAGACATTAAAAAAGAATACGATAAGAGTATTTTTATTAAGAATATTCCCGCACCTTATCATTTGGAAGTGACTAGCTATGCTGCCATCGGTTTTGTTTTTTATGATGATCGGAATAGTCTGAACCGTGCATTTTGTGCGCCCAATAAGATTTATGAATACTCCGGTCTGCGCATTCCGGCAATCGGAAATGAAGTTCCCGGTTTGGTTAATACGATTGGGGCTGCCAAGGCTGGCGTTTGCGTACCCATGAAAAAAGATGCTCTGATGCGTGCGATTCGTGATATTGAAGAACACTATGATTTGTATGCTAAAAACGCCTATGAGTTTTATCAGGGAACAGATAACGAAGCATTGATGAAACGGATTATTAAAGAAAACATATAAACAACATATTCTTATGCTTGGATGACTGTTTCTGATATAAAGGGAGGCGAAAAAATGAAGGGCAAAATTCGATTGACCACATTATGCTATATATTGGGTATATTTTGGATTTATAAGTTCGAGTGCCTATTGTATGTTGACAGACTTTTTGCAGTGCTCTATTTGGGACTTTCGCTACTTCAGTTGTTTATAGCAATATATCTACTGCAAGGAAATGAATATAAAATTGGTGGATATGATAAGTTGATTATTGCTTTTTGTGTACTAATGACAGCAATAAATATAATAAATAAGACTTCATATACACATTGTTTAAAGGAAGTAATTAGAATATTGCTCATGTGGAGTACAGTAAAGATTGGAGTTACATCCGATGGGGGAAACTTTTTTAAGTGGGCATATAAAATTAGTTTGGCTTGTACTGTATTAAATACTATTTCTGCAATTATATTTCCCAATTCCATGTATGTTGATGCGATGGGAGCAGCTTCAGTTTTTTTGCTAGGTGGAGATAATGCTACAATTAGACTATATATTTTATCCATAATGTTTGGCGTACTATATAATTTTTATCATAGGAAAAAATATAAAATTCCAGTATTTGCTATATTTAATCTAATTCTGTTTGCTTTTTTACGTGATATTGCAACTGCAAAGCTTATGGCTGTAATTATTGTTGCATTTTTGCTTATATTAGAAGTAAAAGATATTAAGTTTCTTACTCCGACATTTTCAATAATATTTAATGCATTTATCTTTTTTACTGTAGTAATTATGCAGTCAATATCCAATTTTTATGTAAATATTTTTGAAGCATTGGGTAGAAACGCCACATTAACTTATAGAACGACGCTTTGGTCAATTTCGTTTAAGTGGATATTAGAGCGACCTTGGTTTGGTTATGGATATCTGGATGATGACAGCTTTAATTTTATGGTCAAAGAAAGAACAACTACTGGATTGTTTAATACTGGAAACCCACATAACACTTATTTGACACTCTTGTTGGCCGGAGGTATAGCTCTACTTGCTTTTTTTATTTTTATTCTTATAAGAACAAGTAGAATGTCGAGGGAGTGCCCTATACTTATCACTAATGTTCTAAGCGGTTTTCTGACTACGCTGATGTTGCATGCTCAGGTCGAAGGAAGGGATCAGGCTTTTATTCTTTTGATTTGCTGTGTGATTTATTATGTTTCGAAGATAAAAAACGAGTTACCGATAATCAATAAAAAAAGGCTAAAATTGTTCGAATAAAACAAGAAGTGATATTAGAGAAAGCAAGTTGCGGTGAGGAGAAAGAGAATGGAACTAGCAAGTAAAGATGTCTGTACTGGTTGCGGAAATTGTAGATTGGCATGCAAGAAAAAAGCTGTTACGTTTACACGAGATGCGTTGAACAATATTTATCCGGTGATCGACAGCAGTAAATGTGTAGAGTGTGGCTTATGCCAAAAAGCGTGTCCCGCAATTAATCAAGTAGAAAAGATTACACCAAAGCAGTGTTACTCCTGTTATGCTACAAACAAGGCAATTCGGAAATCTAGCGCTTCTGGCGGTGTTGCGCAAGCAGTATATAGATGGTGCTTGAAAAATGATATCCCATTTGCGGGTGTGTATTTTGATAACAAAGAATTGACGGCCAAGTATAAACTGGGATTTTCAGAAGAAGATATTCATCAATTTGTGAATTCTAAGTATACATTTTCTTTTATGGGAAGCATTAGTGAAGATGTTATTGACATCTTAAAAAATGGGAAATCGCTTGTTTTTATTGGGTTGCCTTGCCAGGTGGCGGCAGTAAAAAAATATGCAGAAATAAAAAAAGTCAACACGGAGAACCTGTTTACAGTCGATATCATTTGTCATGGTGTGCCTTCTGATAGTTACATTAAGGAGCATGTTAAAACCATATGCAATGGTGGAGCTGAAATTGACAGACTATCATTCAGAGATGAACGTTTCATGACATCCAAATTCGTATTTAGTGTTGATTATAATGGGAAGAACTATCATAAATACGTAGAAAGTAATGATAATTTCCAGATTGGATATCACAACGCAACAATTTACAGACCTAATTGTTATAGTTGTATGTATGCGGGACCTAACAGATGTGGCGATTTAACCATTGGAGACTTTACCGGACTCGGTAGAGCGGCTTCTGTTGACGGAAATCTTGCAGAAATGAAATATCAAGGCATTTCTTGTGTGCTTTGTAATTCAGAGAAGGGACAGAAGTTTCTTGCACAGCTAGGGAATGAAAAATACCTTTCTATTGATTCAAGACCCATTGAAGAAGCACTGAAGTTTGAAAATCAGCTTGCTAATCCATCCACTCCATCCGCATACCGTAATCGCTTTGTGGAATTGTATCCGGAGAAAGGATTCGACAAAGCGTGTGATTCTGTGTTTAGAAAGGAAAAACTGAAACGGCCAATTATTCATGCGGCGAAAATGTGTGTGAAGAAAGTATTGGGAAGAAGATAAATGGATAAAATTAAAAAAATGTTGGGCACCAAGCTTTTCCAAAATGGAATGTGGCTGTTCATTCTTCAGATTTTTAACACGGTTGTACCATTGCTGACATTGCCGTACATTACGAGAGTTTTGGGGACATCTAACTATGGTATTTTTTCATTATCTTTGAACTGGGTGACTTATTTTCAGGTTATTGTAGAATATGGTTTTGGTTTTACGGGAGCAAGAAAGGTATCTATTGAAGGAGATGATGATTTACAAAACTTATATAGTAGAATAATAAGCGCAAGACTTTTATTGCTGGCAGTTTCCTATTTGGGAATGAATGTTCTTGCTTATGTAACACATGTTGGTGTGCAACAGTTTGTAAGTATGAACATTCTGTTTCTTGTGATTATTGGCGTTGCATTCCAGTTAACCTGGCTTTTTCAAGGAAAACAGGACATGAAGCTGATTACCATAATCAATGCAGTGTCTCGCTTGATTTCAGTGATTCTGGTTTTCTTGGTTGTTAAAACAGAAGCTCATTTATATTTGTATTGCTTTTGCTATTCGGTAACATTTATTTTTTCTGCTGTTTTAGGTTTGGCATTGTCAAGAAAAAAGTATGGATTGAAGGTAAGGCTTTGCAAATTTAAGGAAGCTATTGATGAAATAAAAGATGGTTGGTATTTGTTTATTTCTCAGGCAATGTCTAAAATTTTTAGCAGTGTAGGAGTCACTGTTCTTGGGACGGTTGCTGTTTCAAGCATTGTGGGCATTTATTCTGCAATATATAAGATTCCCTATATTATGATTTTGTTTTTCAGTCCGGTTAGCCAAGCACTTTATCCACATATCAGTGTGAAATTCTCGGAATCTTTCCAAAAGGGATGTCAAACGGTTAAGCAGGCAGCAATATGTATCGTAGGTCTTTTTGCAATAGGTGGATTTCTGATTATTTTGCTGCGTGACTTTTTGATTTCTATTGCCTTTGGTGCTGCTTACACAGAGTATTCTAATATAATTATCCCTTTGGTCATTTGGATGATATTGTCAATTACAAACAACTTTCTGGGAATCCAATTTCTTGTAGCAAGTGGACATCAAAAAGAGTATAGCCAGGCATTCTCTTTGAGTGCAGTTGTCACGGTGCTTCTGAATGTTACATTAGGTTTCGCCTTTGGCGTCTATGGTGTTTCCAGTGCGGCTGCTATCGGTGAAGCAGGTTTGACGTTGATGCTAATACTTAAATTAAAAAAATTAAAAACCAAGGAAGAAGAGAAGATATGAAAAAAGTAATGTTGGTCTTTGGTACAAGACCGGAAGCAATTAAAATGTGTCCGCTTGTCAATGAACTGAAGAAACGCAAAGAGCTGAAAACTGTTGTTTGTGTGACTGGACAGCATCGTCAGATGCTGGATATGGTTCTTGAGGCATTTGATGTCACCCCTGACTATGACCTGTCCATTATGAAGGATAAGCAGACGCTGTTTGACGTAACTACCAATATTTTGAATAGCATCAAGGCTGTTCTGGAAAAGGAAAAACCTGATGTAGTATTGGTACACGGCGATACATCTACGACCTTCGTGACTGCATTGGCTTGCTTCTATATGCAGATTCCTGTAGGTCATGTAGAAGCTGGTCTGCGCACCTACAATATCTACAGCCCGTATCCGGAGGAATTCAACCGTCAGGCGGTATCCATTATTAGTAAATTCAACTTTGCTCCTACAGAGCTTTCTAAGCAGAATCTGCTGAAAGAGGGCAAAGATCCTGCCAGCATCTATGTTACCGGAAACACGGCTATTGATGCTTTGAAGACCACTGTGCGGGAAAACTATACGCACCCTGAACTGGAATGGGCAAAGGACAGCCGTTTGATCATGATTACTGCACATCGCCGTGAGAATCTCGGTGAGCCGATGTGTCACATGTTTAAGGCAATCCGCCGTGTGATGGATGAGCATCCTGATGTTAAGGCAATCTATCCCATTCACATGAATCCTGCTGTGCGCGAAACCGCAAATGAGTATCTGGGAAATGACGATCGCATTCACATTATTGAACCGCTGGATGTTCTGGATTTCCACAACTTCCTGAGCCGTAGCTATCTGATTCTGACGGATTCGGGTGGAATTCAGGAGGAGGCTCCTTCTTTGGGTAAACCGGTTCTGGTTATGCGTGATACCACGGAGCGTCCGGAAGGTATTGCGGCAGGTACGCTGAAGTTGGTTGGCACGGAAGAAGAAACGATTTATAAAGAGTTCAGCCGTCTGCTGTCTGATAAAGATGAGTACGAGGCAATGAGTAAGGCAAGCAATCCGTATGGCGATGGACACGCCTGTGAGCGGATTGCAGATATACTGGAAGAAAAACTCTAAAATTACAGCCATGCATTAGCATGGCTGTGCTGCTCAAATGTGCTACCTCTCCGTGGTGAGCAGCAGGCAACGGATTGTACTCCGGCTAAAGCATATCCATATCTAAACGTTCACTTTTGGGGAATAGGAAAAATTATAATGGGAAAGTATTTTGGAACTGATGGCTTCCGTGGTGAAGCTGGTATTGATCTGACCGCTGACCATGCCTACAAGGTGGGTCGCTTCCTCGGCTGGTACTACAATGCACTGCGCGAGCGCAATGGCAACAACGAGTCTGCCCGCATCGTCATTGGCAAGGATACCCGTCGCAGCTCCTATATGTTCGAGTACAGTCTGGTCGCAGGACTGACCGCCTCCGGAGCAGACGCTTACCTGCTGCATGTCACTACTACGCCCAGTGTGGCTTACATCGCTCGCGTGGATGACTTTGATTGCGGCATCATGATCTCTGCCAGCCACAACCCCTACTACGATAACGGCATCAAGCTGATCGACTGCTATGGCGAGAAGATGCCGGAGGAAATCTTACTGCTGGTGGAAGACTACATCGACGGCAAGCTCCATGTATTCGATAAGGACTGGCCGGAGCTGCCCTTCGCCCACCATGAGCACATCGGCTGCACGGTGGACTATGTGGCAGGCCGCAACCGTTATATGGGTTATCTGATCAGCCTCGGTATCTACTCCTTCAAGGGCGTCAAGGTTGGTCTGGACTGTGCCAACGGTGCAAGCTGGAATATTGCCAAATCCGTGTTTGATGCTCTGGGCGCAGATACCTACGTCATCAACAACAAGCCGAACGGTCTGAACATCAACAACAACGCTGGCTCTACTCATATCGAGGGCCTGCAGAAGTTTGTGGTGGAGAACGGTCTGGATGTCGGTTTTGCCTTCGATGGCGACGCTGACCGCTGCCTGTGTGTGGACGAGAAGGGCAATGTAATCACCGGCGACCATATCTTGTACATCTACGGTTGCTACATGAAGGAGCGTGGCAAGTTGCTGACTAACACTGTGGTCACCACTGTCATGTCCAATTTCGGTCTGTACAAGGCCTTTGATGAGCAGGGCATCGGCTACGTCAAGACTGCTGTGGGCGATAAGTACGTCTACGAGTATATGGCGAAGAATGGCTGCCGTATTGGTGGCGAGCAGAGTGGTCATATCATCTTCTCCAAGTACGCCAGCACCGGTGATGGTATCCTGACCAGCCTGAAGATGATGGAGGTCATGCTGGCTAGGGAACTGCCCATGAGCAAGCTGGCTGAGCCGCTGAAGATCTACCCGCAGGTGCTGGAGAACGTCCGTGTGACTGATAAAAAGGCTGCACAGAACGACCCGGCGGTGCAGGAGGCAGTTAAGGCTGTGGCCGAGGTACTGGACGATACTGGCCGTATCCTGGTGCGCGAGTCTGGCACTGAGCCGGTAGTCCGCGTGATGGTAGAAGCCCCTGACCATGATACCTGCCAGAAGTATGTGTCTCAGGTCGTGGAGGTCATCAAGAATAAGGGTTATGCTGTTTGAATGCAGCATTGATACAGCAATACAGGTTGATGTATATTTCACCTGTGCCCTTGAAAACTAGTTTTTAAAGGGTTATATTTGAACCGTGGGAAAGAATCTCACGGCTTTAATATTTGGGACGCTGTTTACTTTACGTGGTGGGCTGCAGACAACACAGCAAGAGTACTGTGGCAAAGAACGCGGGAAAAGAAAGATATAAGGGAAAATACAAGATGGGCTATAGATATCATAATTATACAGACACAGCAGAATTAGAAGACATCGGGATGACACTAGATAACTTTATTCGATATGCATTAATGCCGTTTCGACCGGCAGGAACCATATTGATATGCGTTTTACTTACAATAGTTGTGGCTATTCCCTGCGTGGGAATTCTGATTACGAGTGAGAGCACTAGTACGAGATACGCAATCTCAATGGCAATCGTGACCGGTGTTATCGCTTCTGGATTGGTGTCCCTTGCTTTGGAAATGTGTAATAACTACAGACATAATAGAAAACGGTTCGTTGTTCTTAATTATTACCTGTATGTGACCAGTTCTTATGAAGAATCCGTAGAGTGGGCGAGCCATGGCAAGTATGAAAAATATGATAAAGAGACGTATCACTATTTAAAATGTCAGGAAACGGGTGAAATTTCAAATCGACTACGAGCAGTTGCGGAACTTGTCTTATTTGTTGCTCCGCCTGTGGATGAAGCGCTGGAAAAGGGAAGTGAATACTTGTCAATAAAGGAAATGCAATATGCAACACGGGCAAAAGAAGCGGCAGAAGATATTGCGGAAATCGCGAAGAATGAAATTTTCGAGCATATGAAAAATCATAGCTATAGTTTTTTTGATTGCCTTGAAGAAAATTATAGAAATAGGATTATGAGATTTTCAGATGATGAGGAGATTCGTATAACTGACGAAAATCTGGAAAGTGTTATATGTGACTATTTACTTAGCAATCTTGATGAACAAAGTAGAGAGGTAAAACTTGAGCTTGTAGGAAAACTTAGCGATTTTGATTATGCAATGCACGAATTGCAGAAGATGATGAGATTTGAGCCGGTAATGTATGAAAACCTTATCCCAATGGAAGAAAGACTTAGAAAGCTTGATGAAAAGCTAAGTAAGTGAAAGAAATTTACGGGAGTGTGAGTGCCCATTGCTGCTCGAAATTTTTGTATGCCTCTCAGAGGTAAGCGGCAGGAAAGACTTGGGAATGTGGCCAAAATGCAAAAAAGTAATGCAGAAAAAGAAAAATACCTCTTGAATTCGAGAAGCCTTGATGGTATAATTACCTTAATGAAATCCACGGGGAGCCGTGCAATTAAACCACCCATCGCTCACAAGGCGATGGGTTAATTACTTTCTGGGGGAGTGACAATTACGAAACGGGCAATGCTGTTTATTGATGGTAGTAATTTGTTTTACGACTGGAAAAAGGCAAATTCAACAGCTCAACTTGATATTGAAAAATATATTAATTACATAAAAGCAAAGCATCCGGGCGTCGAATTTATCAGAACCTACTATTTTGTCTCTGAAACGGCGAGCAATAGTGCTTTTTTGAAGCAAATCAATAAGATTCCGTTCTGCCAAGTTATAACTGGTAGATTGCAGGAGAAGACGGTAAAAATAGAAACGATCCATAATCTTAACTGCAGTAATTGTGGAGGATTGGTTACCGGAAGTATTAGCGTTAAGAACGACAAGGGAACGGATGTTAATATTGCTGTTGAAATGTTAAAGCATGCATATAATAATGTATATGATTTGGCTGTTCTGGTATCGCGTGATGCAGATTTTACTGGTGTAGTGAAGATAATAAAGAATCTTGGGAAAAATGTTGAACTTGTTTTACTGGAAACTTCAAAGAATAACGCACAAGAACTGACAGATACAGTTGATAATGTCTTGGTGATTCCATCGGCAGATGACGCAAGTCTTTGCAGAGTTCCATAATTCCAACTCAAATTTACAGATAGGCATCGGAGGTATCATCCTATGCCTAGAACCAAAAGAGGCAAGAAGGGTACTTGTTTTCGGTTCAGATCTCAAGTCTAAAGTTAATCTTTTCAAAACCTCAAACCGTGTGGGTGTGGTTACCAAATCCCATCCATGCGGTTTTAAAACGGAATGGTTGTTTCATGTCGAACAAAATATACCCATTTCTCATTCCATAGTCCAAAATTACATCCGGTGAAATTTCAGCAAAAGGACAGCAGGGGAGAGCACAGGCAAAGTATGGACTGAGCAAATAAACAGCAACGAACATCATAGACAAGAAGTTATCAAAGGCAGTTGGCTCATCAAAACAACTTCAATCGCTTCAAAAGTATTCTTCGAAAATCAGAGACACCCCATCGCCAAAGTCAGCCTATCAATACACCAACCAACCCATTATCCACCCCTCATCGCACCACCCTGAGGAGCGCATCTGGGCAGGTAGAACGCCCCGGCGAACGCCCTAGGTCCCGGACGCTCCGAAGATCAAGCACGACAAGATGAAACAATTTTACATGGTTGACATGGGGCGAAAAATGTGATACTATCATCTTGTCAAAAAAGTGCGAATCCCTCTCGCTCGCGAAGGGAAAATCTCTCTCGCAATGAGAAATCAAACGATACAACGAACGAAAATTGACTTTGCTGAAGGCTGGCAGACACGAGGGACTTAAAATCCTTTTCTGAAGACAGAGTATGGGGTTGCCCCCGCTGGAGACATTGAAAATCTCAGAATTGTTCGTTGATTCGAATGATTGTCGGACTTTCTTTTTGCTCTGCTTTCTGGAAGCTTTGGAGAGGTGAGAGGAATCATTCTTGCATAGACGATGCCGTATGGACGCGTTTACAAGAACCTTTCCATGCGGGGCCATAGTGAAATATTTTTATATCAAACAGACTGCCCCCAAAGTAGCTCGCATCAAATCGCGCTGCTTTGGGGGCAGTTTTACGCTTTGCGGGGGATGGGCGGGGCGCTGTCGTCCGTAAGGCCGAGAATATAATCGGTACTGGTATGGTAGAGACCGGCAAGCTGGATCAGCACCTCGGTGGGGATATCCCGCTTGCCGGTCTCGTAATTGGAGTAGCAGACCTGTGTGCATTTCAGATACGCCGCAACATCCTTTTGCAGCAGATCACGATCCTCCCGCAGATCCCGGATACGTTGATACATGGTATTTACCTCAAAGGCTTTATTTAAGGTAAAGTATAGGCATAACGAAATGTTATATTGACATATAAAACAAAATGTTATATCATAGTATCGCGCCGGGAACAGCTGTGAATCTCCGGCGCAAAAGGGGAGAGCATCATGAAACTGGAATTCCGGCAGACGGTGACCTGCAACCACCTTACGCTTGCAAGGGTCTGCAAAACTATCGACTGGCAGCAGCCACTGCCCCGGTGCGGAGAATATGTGGCCGGGCTGGATACGCTGGACGGCGAACCGGAACTGCCGGTGCGCAAACTGCTGCACCGGGCACAGGACGGCGGCTGCCTTGCGGAGCTGCCGGGCTTCAACATTGCGCAGCTGCGGCTTTCTTACCGGGAGCTGGAGCAACTGGCAGCAAAAAAAGGCTGGACGCTGCAAAAGCTGTAAAAAACTTAAATTTCCCTCTTGCATTCTGGCCGATTCGTGCTATAATAGTAAGGCAATCGTTTCCAAGGCCGCTCGACGGGGTAGCCGATATTGAAGGTTGTGATGGGCACATACATTAAATATGGCCCCAATACGTCAGAACCAGAATTGAGGTGAAAAGAATGAAACAGGGTATCCATCCGAACTACGTTGACTGCACTATTACCTGCGCTTGCGGTAATGTCATCAAGACTCGTTCCACCAAGCCCGAGATCCACGTCGAAGTTTGTTCCAAGTGCCATCCTTTCTACACTGGCAAGCAGAAGCTGGTTGACACCGGCGGACGTGTTGAGCGCTTCAACAAGCGTTTCGGCCGTAAGTAATTAT
>ERZ1026878.76-NODE-76-length-77290-cov-12.261436_pt1 | contig 77290 bp, 63 predicted proteins | sample MGYA00380169_ERZ1026878 | MGnify/ENA primary metagenome ERZ1026878 (study PRJEB33269, sample SAMEA4719805) | human gut metagenome | biome: human-associated habitat; feature: organic feature; material: feces | place: Cameroon | collected 2013-10 ...
AGGTTCATGTTCATTTTCCAGTTACCTGCTACAATTTTCTTTCTCATTTTCTTTTTTGATTTAAAGATTTGAAATATTCTGTTCTCTTTACGTTTACGTTTTACCCATTTCGACCATGCCCACAAGCGGTCGGCAATAGTGAGCAAGAGCAATGGCAGGACGAAGGTGAGTGCCACCTTGAGTATGCGCGATGCCATGCTGCCATTGTCGGGCATACTGCCTATGGAGAGTTGGCTCAGCGGAGCCGTAAGCTCGTCATTCTGTGGCAGAAGGTTATGGCTCCACTTGCCTATTATAGTTCCGTCCTTCAGCAGTAGGAGTCCGGGATTGGAGCGAATTATCGTCTTCAGCGTTGTCTCGTCGGTGAGGCAGAACGGATACTCAGCGCCAGTGATGTCGCGCCAGCGGTCGATGTCGCTTGCCGATGATGCCGTGAGACAATAGAAGGGCACATTATGCTCCTGTGCATACTCATACACTTGGTCGATGTCGCCAAAGTTGCCATCATCGGCTCTTGAGAGCGAGGGCGACACAAGCAAGAATGTGTAGCCACGCTGTGTGAGCACCGAATCGGTTATGTCCTCACCCGTATCACATGAGGTCATGAAGAAGTCATGGATGGGCGGTTCGTATCCTTGCTTGGTGACAACTGAAATGGCATCGACAAACTCCCATGTGGAGTCGGGATAGTTGTCGAGCGTGAACTCCTTGGTAGTGCCATCCTTTCGCATAAGGAATGTTGTGGCATACTCGGTCTTGGGAGCTCCAGGCGGTATGACCATTGCTTGCTTAATGTTCACGCCTATATGATAGGGGCGAAAGTCGAACGTGGGCAGTGAATACAGGCACCACAGACTTGTGGCAAGCGTGTAAACCACCGCATAGTTCATCACTATCCACTGGTTGGACTTGGATATGAGCCTCAACATCTTGCCTGGCCGCCAAGCCACAATGGCGGCACATGCTATAAGCACAATGTTCTTGAGCAGAGTCTCGCCGTTGGTAAGCACAAAGGCATCGCCAAAGCATCCGCAATCCTTCACGGGGTCGGCAAAGTAAATCCACACCGTGAGCAGAGTCATCACCGTCATCATAAGCAGCACAAGGCGCGACACTATCAGTCGGCGTATGGCAAAGAGCATGAAGATGCCGAGCGAGAACTCCACTGCGGAGAGCAATACGGAGGCAATGAGTGTGACCCAAGGCGACACAATGCCAGCCATATCAATAGCCGCAAGATAGTCTTGAAGCTTATATTGTGTGCCAAGAGGGTCGATCGACTTCACGTAGCCAGAGACTATGAACGTGAGTGCGAGCACCAAGCGGCATAAGTTGACTATTATTGTCATTTAAAGCTTTTCAAAACTTAATATTCTCTATGTTTTTATTCCTCTATGGTCTTTATTGCTCCGAAGCAGGCATAGTTGATGATGTCCATGTAATTGGAGTCGATACCCTCGGACACGAGAGTGCCATCCTGAAGGTCTTCCATCTCCTTCACGCGCTGTATCTTGGTGAGTATAAAGTCGGTATAGCTGCTCACACGCATGTCGCGCCATGCCTCATTGTAGTCGTGGTTCTTGCGCAACATAAGCTGCAAGCATTCCTTGGCATGAGTGTCGTACATCTGCATAGCCTCCTCGGGGGCTATGTCGACGGTATCCACAAAGCCATGTTCAAGCTGTATGAGTCCGATAATGCCATAGTTGATAAGTGCTATAAATTCGGGGCGTATGCCCTCGCCCACAAGCGATGTGCCTGTGGTTTCGAGCGAGCGAATGCGCTTTGCCTTTATGAAAAGCTGGTCGGTGAGCGACGATGGACGCAATATGCGCCATGAAGCACCATAATCATGGAGCTTCTTCTCGAAGAGCACCCTACACTCCTGCATAACGCTCTTGAACTGTTCCTCCGTCTTGCGGAATTGTTCTTCTGTATTGGTCATATTTCTTTAAGTCGGCACAAAAATACAAATTTCCTGTGATATATACAAGAGCAACGCCGAAATTAGTGCTCTTTCTGGCGCATACGTATCATTCTCACCACTCCACACATGGCCTCATAGCGCGCCTGGAGCGAGTCGCGCTTAACAAGAAGGAGGTTGCGGCGATAGCGGTCCTGCTCTTGATTTATCTGCAAGCCTATCTCCTGCAGCTGCACATCGGTCTTTGCCACATCCTCCTGAGCCATCTTAAGCGACGCCCCATGCCATATCTCCAAAGCATGTCGACGGGCCTCTATGGCCTTGGGATAGCGGTCGCGCAACAGCGTGATTGAGTCGAGCGTTACACGATAGTTGCCGCTCTTGTAGAGCGAATCGATTTTGGCGAGCAAGGGCTTCGCACGGTCTTCGTCAGACTGTGAGCACGACGAGAGCAACATGGTTGCTAACGTTATTAACAATAGAATATGTTTCATTATGCCGACAAAAGTACAACTTAATACTACGATGTGCAAATAAACCACCCAACTATTAACACTCATTACCACAAATGACAGTATGAACATGAAAATAATACTACTAAAATATGCTTTTTCTTGCATAAAATACGTAACTTTGCCGGACATTAAAAAAAACGCATACAACTAAACTGTTCAAAGTACTCAGTAATAATATTCGGCAAATAACATGCTAATGACATACAGGATATCTCTTCTTACAACAATCGCAGCATACATACTGCTGCCCGTTCGCGCCCATGCCCAATATGCTTGGCAGGGGACCGAACGCACATCGTCGCAACCACAACTTGACGAAGACATTGAATACAAAGTGGAGAGTCAGATATCATTGAGCAATGACAAGACACCATTATGGCTCAATGCTAACAAATACGGACTCTCATCGCTTGACAAGACCAACGGATATATGCGCACCGCTATAACACGACCATTGCAAGCCGACTCAGCAAGACGCTGGGCCATAGGCTATGGGGTTGATGTGGCGGTGCCGGTGAACTATACCTCCAACTTTGTGGTGCAGCAAGCCTTTGTGGAGGCAAGATGGCTGCATGGTGTGCTTACTTTAGGCTCTAAAGAATACCCTATGGAACTTAAGAACCAACATCTGAGTTCCGGATCACAAACATTTGGCATAAACGCACGTCCGGTGCCACAACTACGCATTGCACTGCCTGAATACTGGCAACTGCCTTTCGCAGGCGGTTGGCTCCACCTTAAGGGACACTTGGCATACGGCATGATGACCGACAACTCATGGCAGCATGAGTTTACAAAGAAACAGAGCAGATATGCCGACAATGTGCTGTATCATTCAAAAGCGGGGTATATCAAGATTGGCAACGAGAGTTCAAAGAGTCCACTATCGTTGGAACTCGGACTCGAAATGGCTGAGTTGTTCGGCGGAAAAATATTTCGTCCCAACAAGGATGGGGTGATGGAACGCATTCCTACCAACACCGGACTTAAAGCATTCTGGTATGCTTTCGTGCCAGGAGGCAAAGACGCCACCGACGGTATGTACTCCAACAACGAGGGCGACATATTGGGAAGTTGGGTGATGCGCGTCAACTACGACAAGGAGTTGTGGAGACTCTCGGTATATGCCGACCATTTCTTCGAAGACCATAGCCAGATGTTCTTTCTCGACTACAATGGCTATGGCCAGGGCGAAGACTGGAACAAGTGGGTGAAGAACAAATACTTCATGTATGCACTGCGCGACATAATGCTCGGAGGAGAACTTAACTTGAAGAATGGCACATGGCTACGCTCCGTCGTATTGGAGTATCTCTATACAAAATATCAAAGCGGACCATACAACCACGACCGCACACAGAACATTAGCGACCACGTGGCTGGCAGAGACGACTACTACAACCATAGTGTCTATACCGGTTGGCAACACTGGGGACAAGTGATGGGCAATCCCTTATACCGCTCTCCTATCTACAACACCAACGGCAATATCCGCATCTACAACAACAGGTTTTGGGCTGTACACTTCGGCATGAACGGCAGTCCAACAAGACGTCTCGACTATAGAATACTCGGAACATACCAGGTGGGATGGGGCACATACACTGAGCCATTCACACGCAAGCATCATAACATCAGTTTTCTTACAGAGACCGCTTACCGTTTCAACCATGGATGGAAAGCGACACTCGGCTTTGCCATGGACTTTGGAAGTCAGCAGATGTTAGGCCACAACGCAGGTATACAGCTCACTGTGAGTAAGTCGGGAATGTTTAAAAGCAAATAAATGGTATTTAAATAAATGAAGAATTGAGAATTTATCGTTAAGAATTATGATTTCAATCTGTAAACATAAGGAATATAAAAACTCTCGTGCCACGTTGTTAATTGCAGCAATTATTGGTGCATTGCTTATGTCGCTCACCTCATGCGAAATAGAAACAAGCGACAATGGCAAGCTTGACGGATTTTGGCATCTGGAACGTGTTGACACACTTGCTACTGGCAAAAGCGTTGATTATACCAATAAACTTGTTTTCTGGGGTGTGCAGCTACGCCTTATAGAAGCAAAAGACTTAACGAAAGCATCCACATCAAGGTATCTATATTTTCAGTTCAAACAAACCGCAGACAGCTTATATATAAATAAGGTGTACGAGAATCGTTGGCATGAGGACAATCCAAATGTAGAAATTGGCGGCGACATACCAATAGTAACTCCCAACAACGACACTCGCCACTATGGTATCAATAATATACCCGAAGGTTTCCTAAAGGAACGACTCAACGGAAGCAAGATGGTGTTAAAGTCGAAGACACTGAGAATGACGTTCCGCAGATTCTGACTTTATTTTATCAACTGCAACTAAAATAAAGCTGACAATTGTGCGTTATATACAATAACGTGGAACAACAATATCAGAAAGAATGAAAATATTAGTGACTGGTGCTGCCGGATTCATCGGTTCTAAACTGATGTCAGAACTGGCAAAGCGCGGCGATGAAATAATAGGAATCGACAGTATCAACGACTACTACGATGTACGACTGAAATACGGAAGACTTGCCAAATGCGGGTTCTCGCGCAATGATGCAGAGCAGGAAGACAGCATGACTGTGAGCACAATCTACGACAACTGTAAATTCGTGAGACTCAACATCACAGACAAGGCAAAACTCGACCTGCTGTTTGAGAAGGAGAAGTTTGACAAGGTTGTCAACCTTGCCGCTCAGGCAGGTGTGAGATATTCCATCACCAATCCATACGCTTATCTCGAAAGCAACCTTGTGGGATTCCTCAATATTCTTGAGGCGTGCCGCAACTATGGTGTGAAGCATCTTGTTTTCGCATCATCAAGTTCGGTATATGGCCTCAACGAGGAGGTGCCATATAAGGAAACAGACAACGTTGACTCTCCCGTAAGCTTGTATGCAGCAACAAAGAAGAGCGACGAACTTATGGCACACGCCTACAGCAAGCTATATGGACTGGCTACAACCGGATTGCGCTTCTTCACTGTGTATGGTCCTTGGGGCAGACCAGACATGTCGCCTACACTATTCGCAAGTGCTATAGCCAACGACAAGCCTATAAAGGTGTTCAACAATGGCGACATGATACGCGACTTCACCTTTATAGACGATATTGTTGAGGGTACAATACGCGTGATAGACCACACTCCTGACGCTGCGAAATGCGACCATAATGTGCCTTACCGCATATACAACATAGGATGCTCACAACCAGTGCGCCTCATGGACTTCATCAACGAGATAGAACAAGCTCTCGGCAAGACTGCCGTGAAGAATTATCTGCCCATGCAGAAAGGCGATGTCTATCAGACTAACGCAGACACTACACGTCTGGAGACAGAACTTGGATATCACCCACAGACCTCACTGCACGATGGCATACAAGAGTTTATAAAATGGTATGTGTCGGAGGAGAATCCGCTGAGATAATTCTCTCCTATTTTCTCTCCAACACATTCTTACGCAAACTGCTGCTATAGACTATCTTTACCAATTTTACTGGCATAAGTCTAAACATCAACCGACTTATAGGATAGATATACTTAGGCGAAAACAAGCCATACAGTCTGCGCACGCCATTCATGTATATACGGAACTCATTCCAAGCCTTGGCACGACTACGACGCTTGAACATGTCGTCGGCAAGACGAAAACGGAATGTCACCTCAGGAAGATTACCAATCTTATAACCTGCGCAAATAGCATCATACCACAAGGCTATGTCCTGGCTTGTACGGAATCGCTCATCATAGCGCAATCCTCCCTCACGGAACATTGACATTCTCATCATAACCGTAGGGTGAGCTAAAGGACAGGCCTTGTAGATATAATGCAGAACATCGTCGTGAGTAAGCGGATAGTGACGCACATTAAGATTGGAACACTTAGAGTTGAACTCCTGCATTGCTCCACCTACGATAGACACGTCAGGATGCTCCTGCATATACCTCTCCTGCATCTCAAAACGGTGGGGCAACGATACATCATCGCTGTCCATACGTGCCACAAGATCTGAAGTGACATGGCGTAAACCAAGATTTAGAGATTTGGTTAGTCCCAAATTCTGCTTGTTTTTAAGTATCAACAGTTTATCGCCAAGCTCTCCGCTCCACTTGTCTATCACTGCATAAAGTCCATCTGTCAGTGTGCCGTCCTCAACTAATATTATCTGCTGTGGCTTCAATGTTTGTGCTGTCCACACACTCGCAAGTGCCTCATCAAGATATTCAGGCTGCTCACTGCGATAAACAGACATTAGTACTGATATTGTCATTTTACCTTTTCTATTTATATTTTTTCATACTTAGGTTTTACATTCTTTATGGCACCGTCTAAAATGCCTTTAAATATGCCTTTTACAAAAGCCGTTCGTGGAGACACAAACAAAGGATAATAAACCATCTTCACTGCATATTTCAACAAATTAGTACGTTTCCACCAATGCGGCACATAGTTCCGACGACATAGCCAAAGATAATTACGAAATTGAAAGTATATTCTGAATGTCGAGGATATTGCTACATTACGATTGGCAATCTTGTGGTCACCCTCACCCAAATGATGGATTATGGTAGCATTCTCAACAATAAAGAATTGGCATCCTATAGTATTGGCACGCCAACACCACTCGTTATCTACACCGTCTATAAAAAGCGACTCATCAAAACCACCCACCTCACCAAATAGTGTTATTGGAATAAATGATATTGACGATCGTATATAACTACATCTTGTGGTCTTGGTTGCCTCAGAACCTTCACCTACAGAAATTGTCTCGTATTCTTTAGACTTCGACCTATATGGCTGGCCAGTCTCCACATTTATCGCACGTGTTCCTACACCTCCGACATTTATCCCCATATTTCGTAATTGGCGATAGGTCGATACCAAACGAGTAACAGTAGCCTTATCCGCCACACTGTCCTGATCGCTAAACACAACATATTCTACACCAATGGCCTTCAAGGTCTTCACACCAACATTTTGAGCTGCTGCTATACCACGATTTTCCATGAGCGGAATATACTTAACTGTTTTAAAGTCTTTAAAATCAGACTCGTAACTCTTCTTAGAATTGTCGACAAGACACAACAAGCCAACACTCTGTTCCAACACCCTCAGGCTCTTGACAAGCTGCGGTATATCGGGATTGTAGAGTACAATAATAGCTCCTATCTTATCGCCTGATATATTTGAATAATCCATCATAAATTCCTTTGATTATATTTCTTTCTATCTCACACCATCCCTTTACACAGAAAGGGAAATACAAAGGACGAAGCATGAACTTAATACCCTTGTTTATCTTCCACTGTCTTGGCACATATCCTTTACGGCACAGCCACAGCCAATTGCGATACTGATAATAATAACGGAACGGAGCTGATATTATTACACGATACCCATGTGGAAAATGAAGTTCGTTATTGCCTACTTTATGCGGCAACGTCACATTCTGAGTTATTCCGCACACATAACCCTTGGAATTAGCTCTCCAACAATGCTCAAAATCAACATAGTCGATGAATAGTAGTGCATCCATTAAGCCAACTTTATTGAGCTTTGCCATAGAAACACAACAACCAGAACTTATAATCTCACGTTTTTCCACAAAACCTTGGTCGGCTTTTTTATCTGAATGAATTACAGAGCGGTATTCCTCGCCATTTGTTTTGTTTATGACAGTAGGACCGAGCAAAAACAGATTCTTTCTAACAGTACTTATACGTTCATACTCATCAACAATACTACGGACATATCTTTCAGTAAAATCACTGTCCTGGTCGAAGAACACTACATGAGTGCATCCACGATCCAAGAGATTACCAATGCCCACATTCTGAGCATTGGCAATTCCTGTATTCTCACGCAGCGGTATATAGGCAACATTGGTTTGCTCTATTTCTATAACCTTATTAGGAGTGTTGTCTACAACAACAATAGCAACTTCACCACCAAGCTGCTTGAGCTTGGACTCCAACAACTTAGGATTAGGATGGAAAACGATAATTACAACTCCAATATTGCTTAAATCCATATCTTTATCTTATATATTACATACACTGTTAACTATACTATAACCTTATGTGGTCTTACTGCATTTACTTTTATACACAAATTTATATTTCATAAACTTGAAAAACGACCCATAGCCAAGAGCATTTAGCATTCGCAAAAGAGCCATGTCTTTTTTCAACACATATTTAAGATGTTTTAGTTTATACATCAATCGGCTATTCTCCTTTGAGTATGCTCCAAGGGTATTCTCACCATGCTGCCGATAATACATGAGCGACTCACGTATAGGTTCGACAATACCACAAGCTTTAAACACACACAATGTGATAAAAGCGTCGTGCATTGTTGCTTTTTCTGTAACATTCCACAACACAGACTCTTTTGCAGCCTTATTCAAAAGCATTGTACAACCAGTTACGAACGGGGTTGCAGCGCTTTCATTAAAGTTGGTAAGAAACTCAGGATGCGCTCCTGATCGTTCCCAAAGTGACGGAGATACAACCTTTAACTTTTCATCCGTCACACAAGCATCACAACAAACAAGCACAGGCTTACTTATTGTACTTTTTTCTATCTGCAGCATACGTCCTAAGCATTTCTCCATCTTATTAGACATCCAGACATCATCCTGGTCGGCAAAAAAGAAATACGAAGCATCAACTCTTTTCAATAAACTGAAAAAATTATTTGAAGCACCCTTTTGGCTTGGATAGTCAAGAACGACAAAGTTGTCTTTTTTCTCAGCATATTCATCAAGTATAGCCTTTGTTCCATCCGTTGAACCATCATCATGCACATATATAGTCCAATCCTTGATGGTCTGTGCATAGAGCGATTCTATTTGTTCTCTCAAAAACCGCTCACCGTTATATGTAGCGAGAAGTACCGCTATAATTTTCTTGTCCATTTACATTAAGTTTTATTTTGACCAAATGCCTGTATCCTTACCACTTATCACCTTGTGATATTGCACAGCGTTAATAACAAGTCCTGGCATATTGATACAACACATTACTATCAACAACATCTTTATATCATTAACCTCACTAACAGCAAAAATGGCTAATGGGATGTAAGCCACTGCCGCAGCAATCGTAACATATAGTTGCAATTTTAGTTTTCCAAGCCCATTTAGCACAAAAGAGTAGCGTGTACTACAAATAAGCACAAACTCATAGAAGCCAACAAGCACTGTCATAGAAAGTGGCACTATTGCCTTATCACCTATCCATATTCTATAAACAAATGGTGATACACACATCATCATCACAATAAGCAAAAATATGAATACTATAAATCTGTTTAGCGTACAATTGGCTCGTTGTATCCACCCAAAGTCTTTCTTTGCATAAGCATCTGTTGTTGCACTCCAATACGGCACACACATTATCGTAAACAGCAGCATAGCCACCATGAAATAGCGATTGGCTATCTGATAAGGCGTAACCATTGCTGGTGTGAAAAAACGCGATATAATAATGTTTGTAGAGAAGAACAGAACTATTCCCGCGATCTGCAACACAAAAAACTTAGAACCAATGCTAAAGAGTTCCTTCATAGCAGAGATCCGCACCATACTAAACTTGGGCCTCAGATGACTAAACTTACCATAGAACGTTAACGGATAGCACACCATATAAGCAAGTAAAGGTCCTGCCGTATTGGCTATAGCCACAAGCAATAGTGAATGTGCATTGCTTACATAAACAAGCCATGTACCTATCAACGATAAAGTGTTACCACTTGTAACAATAGCATTGTTAACTGCTGGAAGTTGAAGTCCCATATAGAAATTACCAAGAAACTTCAATATGAACGTTGAACACACCATCATAGTAGCAGCAACAAGGATTATAGGCAAATTGCCAACTTCCTCCATTGACACATTAAACAGTCCATACACATCGCCAAGAAGCTCCAATACTACCAAAAAAAAGGCAATAGGGACAATAATAACCGTCAACATCGCCATTGTCGAAGACACCATCTCACGAGCCTTAGGTATATTATTTTCAGCTATATATATAGCAAGTTTATTGCGCAGACCGTTTCCTAAGCCAACATCAAGATTATCAATCCACAGAAGTACAGAACTTATTGTAAGCCATACTCCATTCTCATAAACACCAAGGCAAGCCAGTGTAAGTGGCACAAGCATGAGCTGCACCAATACCGACCAACCCTTGATAGCAAATGAAGCTATTATATTTTTATATATAGTAGACGAACGTTTGTCGTCTTTCTGTATTGCCTTTAATTTTTCAATTAGATTCATGCAACTATAATTTCTTTATTTCTTCAGATATCCGCACTATTCTTTTTAAAAGACAACCTAAAACGGTCTTGAGTGCAGAGAAACAGGAACACAATAAGTTGTATTATGTGCAAGTTTCCTGTAAAGATATATTCCTGGAAAAACTGCAGTGCCAAGGCATATGCCAAATACATATAGAAACATTTACCAAATGCACTTCCATTGCGCATCATGCGATATGCCCATCCCGTAAGAATGCCGTATATTACAGCAAAAACAGCAACACCAAACTGACCAAAATCCATATAGAATGGTTGTAATATTGTATACACATTTGTCGATACTGGTACAAACACAAACTCTTGGAGTCGATCGAAGAACACATACGACCCCATGCCAAACTTGTTCATAAACAAATAGACCAAAGGGAATGTATGAGCGCCAAACTGCGGTACAATCTCACGAGTTAGTGTGCAATAAGCTACCGGTGGTGATAACAAATAACACGCAATGAATGAGAATAAAGAATAATCATCACTAGAATTCAATTCATCTTCACTCAAACGCAGCATGTTAAATCCATAAGAAAGGAATATTATAGACACACCTATTATCACTATAGTACGCACCTTGATATAACTACGTTGATAAAGAATAAATATTATACTAAATACAACAAGCAGAATACCTCCCTTCTCCATAATAGCGATAGAATTGAGCAAACAACCCGCACATGCCACAAACAACTGCCAACGCTTGATATTTGGGTATGCCCATAGAGCAACAATCATCAGTGTCTCGTTTATAACAACTGCATAATTGAGAAAACTCCTATCATTGCCATACACAGCTAAATCGCGCATGTTCTTAAAGAGGTCATCGGTGCCGAACATCATGACAACCTCCATTATCTTCTTAAGGTAGAGCGGTGTTATCACAATACTCAAAAAGAGAAAAAAATAGAACATGGCTCTATTTATATTCTTCAGTTCTATAGGTGACGCCGCTGACTTTCTCACTTCGTTTATATCATTTCCACTACAAGGCAATAATGTGTATGTTACGAATGATGCAATGGTAAAAAACACAAGCCATAATACAATACTCGTATAAAACATTTCTGTCGGTGGATTTAGCAATGTAGGATCACGAAATATCATAGCAAACATAAGACATGACCATACAACCAAGGTGATACACCATGGAGATGAAGCTCCACCAAAATCAACAAAATGCTTACGTCCTCTCCGTTCTTTATAAAGACGATATCCCTTAACACTACAAATAGAGACAAACAAAGCAAAAAGTACATAACCAATAAGATATGAAGTATAATGTAGCGGTACTGAATTACACTTCACTACTGCAAACGAGTTATAAGAGCGTTTCTGAAGCAAATCATAACGCACATATTCCTCATTTGCTTTAGAGTAGATAGAAAAAAGATTATTAGCCTCTTCAAGAAGAGCCTCCTGAACTTTGGCTACAGATGCTGACGTAGGATTGGCATTTGAGTCTACAAACGCTGCATATTTAGCGATTGCTACTTCATAGTTCTTTTTGGCACGTTCACGCTTGGCTGCCGCATTAACAAGTAGAGCGTTATTTGCTTTCTGGCGTTTCTCTGTGATCACATTCTGAAGAATGGCTGTCACACTATCCAACATTTGTGCTGCAACCAACTGGTCACGATCCTTAAATTGAATAATGAGAGATTGCTCCAACGTGCTAAGCTTATAACTAACATTGTCTTTTATAGCGTCTAATGTGTCTTTTTCACCTAAATATTTTCCGTATTCGACACTAATTGCAGGCACAGTTACTTTTGCCAGTTTACGCGCAAAGTCATATGATTTAAGAATTCTGCAGTAAACCTCAACATCATTAATACCCTTATTTTCACTTCCAATCAAGTCGCGAACCGTTACATTTAAAGAGTTCAATCCTACAGACAAATCTGTTTCCTTATACTCATCATATATTTTGGTCTGCGCTCCATACTCCTTTGGTGTAAACCACCATACAAGGACTGCAGCCAGCAGTGAGATTATAGAAACAAATACATAAGGATGTCTACGCACTGTATTCATTATATATATGTATGTTCCACAACTATACAAGTAGTGGAAATATTAATTTATTAACTGTTTTTTATTCTTTAACATAAGGATTAAAGACCGTAACACAAATCCAAGCATCATGAAAATGATTACTACAGAAGCTCTCGATCTGCTACATGCTTTTATAGGCACAGTAGCACTCTGAACTATAGTAAAAGCAGGTGTACGCTCTTGCACCTTAGCTTTTGCAAGCTGCAACTGTTCCACAACCTGGGTATATATATTATACTTTAGCTGCATATCGTTCTCAAGATCATCTTGTTTCATCTTGAATGACTGCAATATCACATCTTGGTTTGCATCGGCATACGAAGCATATAATTGGCGAGATTTATCGTATTGTGAACGTGCCTCATTATAAATTTTCTGCATGTAATCAAGGTCCACCCTTGCTTTCTTTGTTCGATATTCAGTAATTGCCACCTGCAAATGACTCTTAACAGAATCGGCCATTAATGCAGCAACAAGCGGGTCTTGATCTTTCACAGAGATTGTTATTACACTCGTCTTCTTATCTACTTGGCAAACTACATTAGCATGTATACTGTTTACTATTTTCTCCTGCACAGTTGTAAGCCAAAGTGGTCCTGAATTCTTACTGTCACCACTGCGAGTAGGTATCTTTTCTTCAGGTTTAAGCATTTTCATCAACTTACCCAATCCTATCTTTGGATAGTCGACGAGTGCATTCTTGTTATATTTTGTTAAATAAGTATAGTAGTCACACTTCACACTACCATCTTTCGTTTTAACAATTATCGGGAATAATCCTACAGAGAAATCGGTAGACCCAACAAGGTCTGGATATATTTCTGGATATAATGCATCGCCAGTTTGTCCTATTTTCATATTCATACCAACCATTGATGCCAGTGAAGACAAACTACCAGAAAAGCCAGCACCAGATTCCTCAGGAGCCAATATCACTGTGCTTTCGTATGTCTTAGGGGTTGTAAAAGCGATAACACCACCTAATACAGCTGCAACGCCACAATAAATGTACAGTTTTCGTTTATCCTTCTTCAGAATATCCAAAAATGTCAGAACATTGAAATTCAATGTCTTCTTACTATTTTCTGTATTACTCATTTTTTTAATTTATACTACTTTTTTTCATATAACGCCATCCACCACTATTTATTGTGTTCTGCCACACAATTAGTCTATCACTCCACTATACTCTCGATATACTTGCACACCATATTTATGCCCTTCACATTGTCGCCGCCTTCGGGTATAATAATGTGGGCATAACGCTTGGTAGGCTCAATGAACTGATCGTGCATGGGCTTCAACACCTTTCTGTAGCGGTCGAGCACAGTCTGTACATCACGTCCACGCTCCACGGTGTCGCGCTCTATATTACGTATTAGTCGCTCATCGGAGTCGCAATCCACAAATATGCGTATGTCCATCATGTCGCGCAGTTTCTTGTTGATGAGCGTCATGATGCCCTCGACTATGATAACCGGCTTAGGCTCTACATGTATGGTTTCGGGCAGACGGTTGCAGATAAGATAAGAGTAGGTGGGCTGCTCAATGGCATGTCCTTCGCGCAACTCATTAATCTGCTTGATGAGAAGTTTCCAGTCGAAAGCGTCAGGATGGTCAAAATTAATGGCACGACGCTCCTCTTCTGTCATTTCCGTCGTGTCGTTGTAGTAGGAGTCGAGTGGCACTACAGCCACATGATGCGGCGGCAATGCCTCCACAATCTTCTTAACTACGGTTGTCTTGCCAGAGCCTGTGCCTCCAGCTATGCCTATGATTGTAACCTTATTGTTGGCCATGATTTAATTGTCTTTGTTTTTAACTATATCAAAAAGTTTATGATAATACTCTGCCTTCTTCTCCACCTTCATCGGATATGCCCTTGAGCTGCTTGGCATACGCCATAGCCTCAGCTGGCGATTCTTATACATGAACTCCACATTCTCGCCTACCTTTGGCTGAATACCGATACCGAAACAATCGCACAGCACATCTGTGGCTTTCTGTCCTGTGGTAACAATATCCTTAAGATGAGGCAAACGGTCTACCATAGCTTTAAGGTCGGTAGGTTCCACCACTTCAAGATCTTTGTCGGATGCCGTGTTCTTGAGTCGTATCACGGCAGTGGCTGTGTCGTACATGCCTATGCCATGCTCGCGAAGAAAAGGTACGATGATGTCAAGACGAAATGTCTTTGCCTCGACATCAACAAAATGGAACTTGTCGCCGAAGAAGCACAACCCAAATATACGCCACATGTCGTTGGTGAAATTGGGATAGTAGAACTTCATCGACCATCTCTTCTCGCCCGGAGGAAAGCTGCCAAGCATCAGCAAACGACAACCGTCGGGCAAAAAAGGTTCAAATGGGTGACGCTCTATCATTTTTGAATGTTGAATGTTGAGTGTTGAATGTTGAATTGTGCGCTACGCACATGTTGAGTGTTGGATGTTGAATGTTGAGTGTTGAATGTTAAATTGTGCGCTACGCACATGTTGAATTATTCAATTTTGAATTGTTAAAATCATAATTCAACATTCATTAATCCAACATCGGTAAAGCCGATAATTAAACATTCAACACTCAACATTCAACATTCTACTTAGCTTCCTTCGCTAAATAAACCACTACCGGCAAGTGGTCGGAATAGCCGTCGAGCCATACACCGCCTGCAGTTGTGCGTTTGGGGGCTCCCTTGTATTTACCTTCCGACTGAAGCAGATAAGGACGGATATGAATCTGGTTCTGGAAGAACTTGAGTGTGCTGTAGTCCTTAGAACCCTTCATGCAAAGCATGTTGGGCGACATGACAATCTGGTCGAAGAGGTTCCACCAACCATTGTAGAACAGAGTGCCGCGTCCCTCCTTAACGAGAATGTTGTAGAAAGGATTGTACATGTCGTTCTTGTCCACCTCTTCGATGTTAGGCTTGCACGACAAGCCCTCGGTCATCGACTTGTTGGTAGGGTCGTCGTTCATATCGCCCATCACCATCACCTTGCAGTTCTTGTCGGCACGCATAAGCGAGTCTTTCAGCACACGCACCTGACGTGCCGCAACCTCACGATAGGGCGACGAAGAGAAACGGCTCGGCCAGTGGCACACGATTATAGAGACATGCTCTCCTGCCATTGTTCCGCTCACAGTGAGATAGCCACGGGTGTAGAAGGCTGAGTCCTTCTCTTGCTCTGGCACATAGGGTATAAGCTTCACATCGCGCACAGTGAAATAACGTGGATTATAAAGCAAGGCACAGTCGATGCCACGCTGGTCGGGACCCTCAATATGCACATACTTATAGCCACGCTCCTTGAGAGGTTGCTGCTCGATAAGAGCATCGAGCACACGTGAGTTCTCCACCTCGGCAAGACCAATGGCTGCACATCCCACTCCAGGCAACTTGTCGGTGCCAAGGTCGGCAAGAGCCTGGGCCATATTGCGCAGTTTGTGGTTATACTTAAGACTGTTCCACTTGTAGGAGCCGTTGGGCAGGAAGTCGTAGTCGCGCTTGCCCTCATCATGGCAAGTGTCGAAGAGGTTCTCCTGATTGTAGAAACCCACCGCATAGAGATTGTACTTTTTCTGTGCCTGCGCTCCAATCACAACAGTGAGCAGAAGCATGGCGAGGATAAGGAAATACTTTTTCATATCGTTATTCTTGTTTTTTTATTTCTGTTTATCTTAAATTATTTTCTGTCCACTCGCTAAAAGTGCTTATTGTTTGCAAAGATAGCATAAATAAATTGTTTACACTGCCACTTTCCTTTTTATTTGACATAAAAAAATGGTAGCATGTAGCTAACAATACCTTATTAACAATTGTTCATAGGCAAAAAGCCCGAAAACTTTTGGTAGTCTGCCGAAAAACTCGTACCTTTGCAGCCGCTGAACATTATAAAGCGACATTTTTCAATTAACAATATAACAATTTAAATCACAATGAAGAAGGGAATTCATCCAGAAAACTATCGCCCCGTCGTATTTAAGGATATGTCCAACGGCGATATGTTCCTTACAAAGTCTACATGCAAGGCTACAGAGACAGTAGAGTTTGAAGGCGAAACTTATCCAGTAGTTAAAGTCGAAATCTCAAGCACATCTCACCCGTTCTACACTGGTAAGAGCAAGCTCGTCGACACAGCTGGTCGCGTAGACAAGTTCATGAGCCGTTACGCAAAGGTTCGCAAGTAAGGAAAAGAGAACGAAAAATATACTATCCCATCAAAAGGATAGAAGCATTCTTTTTGAATATGCACATCGAAAGTGTGTTCTAAGCGTAGTTGCATATACGCTTGGAACACACTTTCTTTTTCTGCTATTTGCCTCACTCGTTATATCTACTCAACAATCTTTCTGCCTTTTCCTTCGCTTTGCTCAAGAACTCCTTATACTCCTCGCTATCAGGATTGAACGGACGATGGCCCAAGGCCGCCTTTATAGGCCGCCATTCTTCAAGAAACTTGTTTGTTGCTTCGCTGAAATAAGTTTCAGCAAAACGCTCCCATATATATTCCACAGCTTGGTCGGTAGGATGAAGCATGTCCTCACGATAGAAACGGTAGTCGCGAAGCTCATCATTCACTATCTCATAGGCAGGAAAATATTCCACCACAACCGACTCTTCGGTTCTATACCTCTCGACAAGCCTATCAGCCGCAAGCAACAGTGTGGCTTTAGACAGTTGGCTTCCATGAAAACCATATTTGGCATAACGTATAGGACTTACGGTTACGACGACACGCACCTTTGAATTTATTCCACGCAACAGTTCTACAGCCTCAGCCAAATATTCCACACACTCCTCTACAGACAGTTCTTTCTCCGTGAACAATCGCTGCGGACGCTTGCGACAGTTGTCCACAATCTCGCCAGTCTCGTTGAGTATATAAACATGATTGGTACCAAGAGTAAACACGGCAGTCTGCGGAGCAACAGTTTCAATTGCAGCAGATGGGTTGATGATGTTTTCTTCCATCCATCGTCTCACCGTATGCAATACGCTTGCAGGATTGTACATCACGCCATACGGATTGACAACAGCACGAAACTTGTCGTCCACAAAACGTCGGCCTATGTTGTCGGCAAAGCATGAGCCAACAAAGAGCATACGCTCGCAAGGGGAAATAGAAAAGGATGAGGGGGGAATGGTTACGGGAGTACGAAATTGCATAATAAGAATAGATAGTTAGTTACAATACTTTTCTATAGTATCCAAAAGAGGGTGTATCAAAAGTCAAATATTTTGACACACCCTCTTAGTGATATAAACTGAATATTACAGTTAAGCTTTCTTTCTCTTCACTTCAAAGAACACGCCCACTGCAATGGCAAGCACAAGCAGCAGATAAGCCACATAGGCAGCAGTCTCCGTGTTCTTAACCGACTGAGGCTTGAACGTGAGCACCACTGTATGCTGTCCTGGCTTCACATTGATGGCACGCAGTATATAGTTGACACGACCTACTGGCACCTCTGCACCGTCAACAGTAGCAGTCCAACCCGGATAGTATATCTCAGAGAACACAACAATGCCACCCTTCTGCGACTGCACCTTGTATACAAGTTCGTTAGGCTCATATTTCTCAATTGTCACAACAGCCGAATTCTGCTGCGGTTGAGCACTACCAAGGTCGGTCTGGAACTTCTTGTCGGCTACCGCCTCATGACGAAGGTTGAGAGCCTTAATGGCATCTATCTCCTGGTTAGCATTGTCAACATACTTGATATTGTCAACAAACCACGCATTGCCGAAGGCATAGGGGTTCTGCAAAGGCACTGTCTGGTTGCTCTGGAGCGGTATGATGAAATACTTAGTGTTGAGCATGTTGAGCACTGGGCATATCGAGTCGCCTGGCACTTTGGTCATGTCGCCCTGAGCCTTTGATATAGCAGGCATGATGTTGCGCATCTCTGGAGCTATATAGTAATCAATCATCTCCTGATAGCGGCGAAGCTTGGCAGCGTGGTAGCCACCTATGGACTTATGATAGTAGGATGTCTCATTCTCGTTGAACGTATTCGACGCGAGGTTGAGCACACGATAATCCTTTGCCTTGTCCTGAAGAATCTGACGGTCGGTAGCAGTCTCTGTCTGCGGAGTCTCGCGCACACTGCGCTCCACAAACATGCCATCATTCAAGTAACGCTTGTTCACCTGCCACATGTCTACAAGACAAAGCACGATGATGGCTCCGACAGCATATTTCTGAGGCAACTTCTTCTTGAGCGTGAGCAACAGTATGGCTGTGCCAAGCACAATGATGAAGAACGAACGCCAACAGTCGGCTGTGAAGATTGAAATACGTATCGACTGCAAGTTGCCAATCAGCGGAGAGAGATACTCACTTGGTATCTGCTTCATAGCATCTAACTCTTGCAACGATATATAATCGGGGAAGAACACCGACGGCATGATGGCAAACAAGAGAGCGCAGCCTGCCGTAAGGGCAAAGCTTATCCACAGATAGTCGCGACGCTTGCGTGCCACTGCTCCAAGCGGAGTGAAGAACACGAAGTTGATGATGCGCTCGCGGTTGCTCACTGGCTCATCAAGCAACTGCGGACGCTCCAACAGTTCCTTGAGGGCAAGCATGGCAAGCAGAGGTATTGTGAACTCGGCTATAACAAGTATCGAAGCCACCGTGCGGAACTTGGCATACATCGGCACGTAGTCGAGGAAGAGGTCGGTAAACCACATATAGTTTCTACCCCACGACAACAATACCGACAATACAGTGGCAGCAAACAAGGCCCACTTCATAGGACCTTTAACGATGAACAGTCCAAGGACAAAGAGCATAAGCACAAAAGCACCAACATAAACTGGACCGCTTGTGCCTGGCTGGTTGCCCCAGTACTGACCCAACTGCTGATAGATGCTGTAGAACTGAGGGTCGGCCTTCTCCATAGCCTTTTCGTTAAGGGCGAGAGGCACAGATGCACCACCCTTGGCATTTGGCACGAGCAAAGTCCATGTCTCGTCGATGCCATAACTCCACTGAGTGATATAGTCGCGGTCGAGTCCGCTTGATGTCTGATTAGCTGAGTTCTTCTTCACAAGCTCACTCTTGCCACGCATCGACTCCTGAGTGTACTGCCATGTGTGATAGAGATTGGAGAGATTGACCACAACACCCAATGCCGCTGCCACAAGACACACGCCAGTGGCTTTGCCAAACTGAGCCAACTTGCCGTTGCGCACGGCATCCCACAGATATGCTATCACCATGAAGAGGATGACAAACATATAATAATAGGTCATCTGCACGTGGTTGGCCTGTATCTCAAGAGCGGTGAATATTGCTGTAACCACAAATCCCCACAGATACTTGCCCCTATATGCCAGCACAATACCAGCTATCATTGGCGGAAGATAAGCCAAGGCTATCACCTTCCAGATATGTCCGGCAGCGATGATGATGAAGAAGTAGCTGCTGAAAGCCCATATCACAGAACCAAGCACAGCCAACTCCTTGCGGAAGTCGAAGGCGCGGAGCAGGATGTAGAAGCCCAAGAGGTAGACAAACACATACCACACATTCTCGGGCAACCAAAGATGATAGAACTTGCCCACCTGGTTCAACACTTGCTGACTATCGTAGGACGGTGCCATCTGATAGGTAGGCATACCGCTGAAGAGCGAGTTGGTCCAGCGTGTGCGCTCGCCAGTGCGCTGATAATACTCCGTTAGCTCCTGTCCCGAACCACGTCCGGCTGAGGAGTCATGACGATAAAGGATGCGGCCCTCGGTGTCTGCCGGGAAGAAGTAGGCAAACGATATTACCGCAAACAACAACACTACCAATAAGTCTGGCAGGAATCGTTTCAATGTCTTCATTTCTTTTGTATGTATAAACGTTTATATTTTCCAGTGTGCAAAGTTACAGAAAGTATCCCACAAAACCGCATGTTTTCACATGCAAACATGTTGTTTTGCAGCATATTATAACAATAAATCACAAGCCATGCCCCACTCTTTTACATTTTAGATTATAAGCAAACACATAGTTTTTCGGCGTTCTTGGAAGAAAATGGGGCGTTTATTGAAAAAATTTGCCAGTTTACAGTGTATACATTATCTTTGCATACGTAAAAATTAGGAAAGATAATTTAGAGAGTTATAGAATATTAAGTACACATACATCAGATTACGTTTCATACACATTAAGCAATGTTATTCAAGCTAAGAGAATAAGACTACAAAAAAGTTATAGATTAATGTACAAGGTATTTTATCCACGGAGGTGGAGAAAATCGTAAATGAATGAATTTTGTTGTTGATTAATAATTGTTTTCGTGAGAAAGCAGATTATAACTACGGGACTCCTTCTGAGTCCCGTTTTTTTTGTGTAATTTTGTAGACCCTTACTTCGCAAAACATAACAATATAAAACATAATGAAAATAGGTATTATCGTGGCAATGGACAAGGAGTTCGCACAATTGCAGACTCTCGCCACAGACTTGAAGGAAGAAAACCACAACGGACGCAGATTCCTTGTAGGACATATCGCGCACAATGAGGTTGTGATGCAGCAGTGCGGTATTGGCAAGGTGAACTCTGCCATAGGCGCCGTGGAAATGATTGATTGCTATCACCCCGATCTCGTAATCTCGACTGGCGTTGCTGGAGGTGCCGACACCTCGCTTGAGGTGACTGATGTTGTGGTGAGCACAGAATGTTGCTACCATGATGTTTATTGCGGCGACGAATGCAAGGCAGGCCAGGTGCTTGGTATGCCCGAACGATTTGCCTGCCCCGAGGAATTGGCAAGAAAGGCCACTTCACTCAACTGCCCTACACGCGTGCGCAGCGGACTCATCGTCAGTGGCGACTGGTTTGTCAATTCACGAGAGAAGATGCAATCCATTCTCGACCAGTTTCCCGAGGCTCAGGCTGTAGACATGGAGAGCAGCTCGATAGCTCAGACATGCCACATCTACAACACTCCGTTCATCTCGTTCCGAATCATCAGCGACATTCCTCTTAAGGACCACAAGGCACAGATGTATTATGACTTCTGGGAGCGTATGGCCGAAGGCTCGTTCGAAGTGACTAAGGCTTTCCTTGAAAGCATTTAACCAACCACACTTTATAATATACACACAACAAACATTTTAAGAAACAGATTATGGACAAGATACCAAGCTTCACAATCAACCACAACCTCCTTAAGCGAGGCATCTACGTTTCGCGTAAGGACACAGTAGGTGGCGACACCGTAACTACTTTCGACATACGCATGAAGGAGCCTAACCGCGAACCCGCATTGCATCCAGGCGCACTCCACACCATTGAGCATTTGGCTGCAACCTATCTGCGCAACGAACCCGAATGGAAAGACAGCATCGTGTATTGGGGACCTATGGGTTGCCTCACGGGTAACTATCTGCTTATGAAAGGCGACCTTAAGCCTCAAGACATAGTCGAACTTATGAGCCGCACATTCCATTTCGTGGCAGATTTCGAGGGCGAGATACCAGGAGCTGCTCCTAAGGACTGCGGCAACTGGCTGTTGCACGACCTGCCTATGGCTAAATGGGAGGCTAAGAAATACTGCGACGAGGTGCTCGACTGCATAAAAGATGAAAACATGGTGTATCCTACCCTCTAAGGACACATATACGTTAAAAGGGCGCGCAAGCTGTTTTCACAAGCTTGACGCGCCCTTTTTCTACTAACAAACAATCAACCTAAACTTATTACTTATCTCAAAAAAACCAAACTTATATATTTTTTAAACCTAATCCCAAATTCAGCTATCCTTCAATATATAATAAGCAAGTTGTATACCAATCTTAAAAGACTGTCATTCTGTCAGTTTTCAGAGACACATTGTCAGTGTGTAGATATACACTACTGCCGCGGGTATTGCCATAAGCGAAGAGTCGAAGCGGTCGAGCATACCTCCGTGTCCCGGCAATATGTTGCCCGAATCCTTTATGCCTATAGTGCGCTTGAAAAGCGACTCTACAAGGTCGCCCCATGTTCCAAAGAACACTACCACGAGGCCAAGACCCATCCACTGAGGTATAGACATTGCGAGCTCTACGGCTCCTTCGTGAATGCCCGAGTTCTCATACCATCCCAAGAAAGCTGCCACTGCCAAGACAAGGATGCCTCCACCTATGCTACCTTCCCAACTCTTGCCGGGAGACACACGTGGGAAAAGCTTATGCTTGCCAAAGAGCGAGCCACTGAGGTAGGCTCCAGTGTCGTTGGTCCAAAGGAAGATGAAAATACTGAGCGGAAGAAGATAATTATAAATCACCGCGTCGCCCGCTCCACGGAACGCCAGCACATTAATCATAGAGAACGGCAAAGCTATGTACATCTGCGAGAGCATGGTGTAGGCCCAGTTGTTTATGGGGTTTGGAGCCTTGGTGTAAAGCTCGCTGATGAACATGTAGACCACTGTAAGCAGATAGGGAATGAACACTGCCGACGGCACTATGCCCGAGCAGAAACCAGCCATGGCTAAAAAGAAATAGACTGCCGCCACGGTAGAGAGAAAGCGGTTGACTGCCACATTCTCAAGGTTATTCACAATGCCCGTGTACTCCCACACGGTAAGGCCTGTAACCAAGGCGAAGAGAAAAATCATTGCCTCGGGACGCAAAAAGCATGTCACTACGGCCGCAACGAATATCACACCTGTAATGGAACGGGTTATGAGATTTTTCATTTTGTCACTCATAGTCTGAAAGAGGGTTTAGTTATTTACTAAGAGTTTTTTTTGATTTGTATACATTAAGAATTAAGAACTATGACTGACAGTGGCAATCATAATCCTTAATTCTCAACTTTAATTATTCATTTTCCTTGTTTTTTGCCGCCTCATGCTCGGCCTGTGCCTTCTTCACTTCTTCAGGCATGTCCTCAAGCTTAGGCGTGTTGTCCTCGATTATCTCCTCCGAACGGCTAACCCAAGGACGCTTGCCAAAGATGCGCTCCACATCCTCAGCGAATATCACCTCGCGAGTCATCAGAAGCTCGGCTAGCTGGTTGTGGCCTTCGCTGTGCTCCTTGAGTATCTGCTTGGCGCGGGCATACTCGTCGTTGATCATCTTGAGCACCTCGTCGTCCATAATCTTGGCTGTAGTCTCGGAGTAAGGACGCTGGAACTGATACTCCTGGTTGTTATAATAACAGATGTTTGGCAAACGCTCACTCATTCCGGCATAGGCAATCATGCCGTAAGCCGACTTGGTAGCGCGCTCAAGGTCGTTCATAGCTCCAGTGGAAATATGGCCGGTGAAGAGCTCCTCGGCAGCACGTCCGCCAAGCAACGAGCACATCTCGTCGAGCATCTGCTCCTTGGTGGTAATCTGTCGCTCCTCTGGCAAATACCATGCGGCACCCAAAGCACGTCCACGCGGCACAATGCTAACCTTGACAAGTGGATTGGCATGTTCGCAGAACCAAGATACGGTGGCGTGGCCTGCCTCATGCAATGCAATGGTGCGCTTCTCCTCATTGGTCATCACCTTGGTCTTCTTCTCCAGACCACCAATTATACGGTCGACAGCGTCGAGGAAGTCTTGCTTGTCAACAGTCTTCTTGTTGTGGCGTGCTGCAATAAGCGCTGCCTCGTTGCAGACATTCGCAATGTCGGCACCCGAGAATCCTGGTGTCTGGCGCGAGAGGAAGTCGATGTCGACACTCTCGTCTATCTTCACCTTACGCAGATGCACCATGAATATCTCTTTGCGCTCTGTAAGGTCGGGCAAGTCGACACTTATCTGACGGTCGAAACGTCCGGCACGAAGCAAAGCTTTGTCGAGCATGTCGGCGCGGTTGGTGGCTGCAAGTATTATCACACCACTGTTGGTGCCAAAACCGTCCATCTCTGTAAGCAGGGCGTTAAGCGTGTTCTCGCGCTCGTCATTGCCGCCCATAGCCGGGTTCTTGCTGCGTGCACGTCCCACGGCATCAATCTCGTCGATGAAGATGATACATGGAGCCTTCTCCTTAGCCTGACGGAAAAGGTCGCGCACACGGCTTGCACCTACACCCACAAACATCTCAACAAAGTCGGAACCACTCATTGAGAAGAACGGCACTCCTGCCTCGCCTGCCACGGCTTTGGCAAGAAGAGTCTTACCAGTTCCCGGAGGTCCTACGAGCAATGCGCCCTTTGGTATCTTGCCACCAAGGTCGGTGTATTTCTGAGGCTCCTTGAGGAAGTCGACAATCTCCTGCACCTCCTGCTTGGCTCCTGCCTGTCCGGCCACATCCTTAAAGGTGATGCCGAGGTCATTGCCCTTCTCATACATCTGAGCCTTCGACTTGCCCACACTGAACACTCCGCCTCCTCCGGCTCCACCATTCATGCGGCGCATCATGAACACCCAAATGAACACGAAGAACAAGATGGGTCCGAAGGTGAAGAACAGCGACGTGAGTCCAAAGCTTGAGTCCTTCTCGTAGCTGTAGTCCATTATCTTGTTGCTTTGCTGAGCCGTAGACAGATACTGGTCGAGCGCGTCGGCAGAGCCGTAGGTCACGCTAACGAATGGATTCTGACCCACCTGCTGCGCTGTCTTGCCAAACACATCGCGTATCTTTTCTGGCTTGACATACATGCGGAGTGTGCCTTTATCCTTGTTCACAACCACGCTCTTGGCGTAGCCTTTGTCAACATAAACCTTAAACTTTGTGTAGGTGGCGTTCTGAGTTGCAGAGGGTCCACCAAAAAGCATGTCGCCTCCATCGGAGAAGATGAGCACAGCCAGCAGCACGATAGCTATAGTGTATAACCAGTTCATATTGAACTTTGGCATCTTCGGCTGATTGTCTCCGATAGGATTTTTTCTGTTGTCCATAATTTACTAATTGCTAATCAATGTTGGGAACCTCGGTGATGGCAGCGTCCTGCCACAGATTTTCGAGATTGTAGAAGTCGCGTGCCTCTGGTATGAACACATGCACAAGCACGTCGCCATAGTCCATAGCCACCCAGTAAGCCTGTGGCAATCCCTGCACATGGATAGGCTTCTCGCCTGCCTCAATGCGAGCAGTCTCGCTCACTGAGTCGGCAATAGCCTCAACCTGCGAGGGCGAGTTGCCCTGGCATATAACGAAATAGTTGGCAATAGAACCGTCCAATGCGCGGAGGTCGGCAATTGTTATGTCCTGTCCTTTTTTCTCTTGAATTCCTTTTACGATAGCGTCAACCAACTTGTTTTTAGTTTCCATTCAATTTCTACTTGATTATCTTGTTTATAAATACTTGTTTCATTCTGCAATGAATTTGTGCGCGTCGCCAGCAGCACGTGACTCACACCCGTCTTTATCCTCAACATGCCTTTTCTACATGTATATATATAATAAGGTGTAGCACAGTGTGAGCTTGTACGCATAGGGGCATTTTTAACGCAGTACAAAGTTACAGTGAATAATCCGAATATCGAATAAAATCACTAAAAAACGCCTGTTTATTGCATTTTTTTAGCTAAAATATGAAGTTTCTGCAAAAAAAACACGCAAAAACATTGTCAGTTCAAAATTTATTAGTACCTTTGCACTCGCAATAAGGGAACGAGTTGCGACAATAATATTGGGATATGGTGTAATGGTAACACTACAGATTCTGGTCCTGTCATTCTTGGTTCGAGTCCGAGTATCCCAACTTTAAAGTCACGACACAAGCGTTTTCCCCGAGCAAAATTGGGATATGGTGTAATGGTAACACTACAGATTCTGGTCCTGTCATTCTTGGTTCGAGTCCGAGTATCCCAACTTTCAACTATAAGAGGTGAAGCTTTTAGCTCCACCTCTTTTTTTTGCGCCATACATTTTTATATTTGGATCCAAAATGGAAACATCCGTTAACCTACCAAAACATAAGTTCGGTAGGAAAAGTGTAGTATTATGACAAAAGTTCGGTAGGAAAAGTGTAAACCACAAACTTTGCAGAAAATGTACAAAGTATCATGGCATGATATGGTCGTTTCAAGGCATGATACGGTTATTTCAAATAAGAACACACTATGGCACACTTATTACCTAAATAAAGAATATTCAAATATGCTTTTGCTTAAAAAAACCGCTTTTTGGGGTCGAGCGAGAAACCGCTCGACCTCCTACCCTCTCAACCATAGCTATTCTAACTCCTTCTGCTACGGAAGAACTCTGTCATTAGAGTGCAGCATTCCTCCTCGAGCACTCCTTGCGTGACTGTGCATTTAGGATGCAACGCCTTAGGAGCGTATACCATAAAACCACGCTTCTCATCGGCAGTACCAAACACCACACGACGTATCTGCGACCATCCTATCGCTCCTGCACACATGATGCAAGGCTCTACCGTGACATAGAGGGTGCAATCAGTAAGGTATTTGCCACCAAGCTGGTTGGCTGCCATCGTTATAGCCTGCATCTCGGCATGTGCCGTTACGTCGCCAAGTGTCTCAGTAAGGTTATGGGCACGAGCTATTATACGGTCGGCAGCCACAATTACTGCTCCTACCGGTATCTCGCCTGCATCGCGTGCAGCTTCAGCCTCATCGAGAGCGCGGCGCATGAACTGCTCATCCTTCTTTAGTTGTTCTTCTTTCTTGTCCATATTGCACTGTGATTTTTTACTTTGATAATTTAGCTGCAAAGTTACTACTATTACACCAATTTTACGTACCTTTGTCAGAAACAATATTAAAAATCATAACCTATGGCACTTCATAACGAACTTGGCAAATGGGGCGAAGAATACGCCGTTGGCTATCTACGCGACAAAGGATACGAGATAATACAGCAAGACTGGCGCATAGGACATCGCGACATCGACATCATAGCACGCACTCCTGACAGAACAACAGTGGTGTTTGTGGAGGTTAAAACACGCACGTCGGACATCATCACTAAGCCTGAGGATGCCATCGACATACGTAAGATACGCAACATTGGCATTGCTGCCAATGCCTACGTAAAAGAACAATACATCACGGACATGCTGCGCTTTGACATTATAACCATTGTTGGCAACTGCGACGACAACGCTCAACTGGAACACACAAAAGACGCTTTCAACCCGTGCATGGCTTATAGATAAAAAGAAGAACTATGAATATTGAACTGATACGATTAAAAGAGACTGCCTCAACCAACGATTATCTGCGCTCAATAGCCACTCCATCAATAGATGAAATGACTGTGGTAGCTGCCGACCATCAAACTGCAGGACGCGGACAAGGATGCAACAAATGGGAAAGTGAGGCTGAGAAGAACTTACTCTTCTCCATACTCACAAGTCCTACATCTGTGGCTGCCGACCGACAGTTTGTGCTGTCAATGGCTGGAGCACTCGCACTTAAAGCCACTCTCGACCGTTATTGTGAGGGGATTAGCCTGAAATGGCCTAACGACATTTATTGGCACGACCGCAAGATAAGCGGCACATTGATAGAGACTTCGCTACAAGGCAAGATGATAAAACGCTGTATTTATGGCACCGGGCTTAACGTAAACCAAAGGGAGTTTCATAGCGATGCGCCAAATCCTGTGTCGCTATATAATATAATAGGTGTCGAGACTCCTCTTGAAGAGATTCTCAACACCATATTAAGTGAGTTTCAGATGTACTATCAGCTTGCCGTGAACGGTTGCCACGACTGTATAGTGGAGAGCTACAATGCTGCCCTATACCGTCGCCAGGGAATGTATCCTTATCAGGACACTGCCACTGGAGAAACCTTCACCGCACGCATAGAGCATGTAGGCACCGACGGATTGCTCAACCTCATCGACAGCCATGACCAAAGGCGCACATACTCGCTAAAGGAGGTGAAATTCATTAGTTGTGGACAAGTGTGCCGATAGGCTCACCGTCCATCACCTTCTTGAGATTGCCCACAACATCCATGTTGAACACATAGATAGGCAGGTTGTTCTCCTTGCACATGGTGGTGGCTGTGAGGTCCATCACCTTCAATCCGCGAGTGTAAATCTCGTCGTAGGTGATATCGCTGAACTTTGTGGCTGTAGGATCCTTCTCTGGGTCGGCAGTGTAGATACCGTCAACACGGGTGCCCTTGAGCATTACGTCAGCCTCAATCTCTATGCCGCGCAATGAAGAACCTGTGTCGGTGGTGAAGTAAGGAGAGCCTGTGCCGGCAGAGAAGATGCACACGTAGCCAGCCTCCATTGCCTCGATAGCCTTCCACTTAGAGTAGAACTCGCCTATAGGCTCCATGCGGATGGCAGTGAGAACCTTGGTCTTAACGCCAATGGCTCCGAGTGCCGAACTGAGTGCAAGCGAATTGATGACTGTGGCACACATGCCCATCTGGTCGCCCTTAACACGGTCGAAACCCTTTGAGGCTCCGCTCAAGCCACGGAAGATATTGCCACCGCCAATAACGATGCCTATCTGCACTCCCATCTCATGCACTTCCTTAATCTGCTGCGCATACTCGCCCAAGCGCACCGGGTCGATGCCGAAGCTCTGGCTGCCCATAAGGCTCTCGCCGCTGAGCTTCAATAGAATTCTGTTGAACTTGCTCATTGTTTTTTCTTATAATATGATTATTTTCTTGTTTATTTTGCCCCAAGCGCAGACTGCATTAATGACCACCACGCAGAAGCCAAAGGCAAAGGTACTGTAAATTTCTGACAGTAGGAAACATGCTGTCACAATAATTCAGACAAAACATAGTTATATATATGTATCACACATTATTTAATATATTCACATGCAAGATATGACACGAACAATCATTTATATACTTTCCATATTCTTCGGATGCCTGCTCACGAAGAATGCACACGCCGAACAGATTGGAACATGGCGACTGTACCAAAGCTTCAATAATATAACAGAGATTTCTCCTGCCGGCAACATGTGCTTCGCACTTGCATCGGGCAGTCTGTTTGCCTACAATACGACTACAAGCGAAACGAGCACGTATGACAAAACCAACACGCTAAGCGACAACAACATTACGCACATCAGATGGTCGGCTACGACCAAACGGCTTGTCATAACCTACGAGAACAGCAACATCGACTTGCTTAATACAAATGGCTCGGTGGTGAATGTGGCTGACCTATACCTTAAGTCTACCACCAAAGACAAGACCATAAACCACATCTACTGCGACGGCAACTATGCTTATCTGTCGTTGGGCTTCGGTGTGATGAAGCTCGACATACGCCGTGGTGTGATTGCCGACACTTATCAGCTCGACTTCAACATTACCTACTCCTACACCAAGGATGGCTACATATATGCAGCATCAAAGGAGAAGGGAATGTTTCGCGGAAAACTCTCAGACAACTTGCTCGACAAGAACTCTTGGCAACGCACTGGCGACTACACTGCATTGAAGGACAACCGACTCAACGTGCAAGACGTAACTACCAAACTGTGGTGGACAAAGAACAGCGATGGCAAACTGACATACTACTCGGTTGACAATGAGGGCAAAAAAGAATATAAGACAGAGGGTGTATTGCCTGAGGGTCCTGCGTCCAACCGTTTCTATAAACTCTATATGCATGGGGGAAAACTGTATAGTGTGGCTGGATTCTTTTCACAAGAGAAAGACTGCAACTATCCAGGCGAAGTGCATGTATGGGACGGGAATGTATGGACTGAGTTTGAACAACCTACAAAGAAGACTCTTGGACATGACTATACCGACCATCTGTGCCTTGACTTCGACCCTAAAAAAGAAGGACATGTGATGGTTGGTTCAAAAAGCGGTTTATACGAATTCCAAGACGGTAAATTAGTAAGACAGTTTTATAGAAAGAACAGTGTTCTGGAATCGGGTCCGACAGTTAACAGCGATAACTATACTATAGTAGCGGCACTGAAATATATGGACAACGGCGAACTTTGGGTACTCAACAGTATGGCCACAAATCCTATATGGAAAGTCTCACTCAACGAGGACAAATGGACATCGATGCCACACAGCGACATAAAAGACGATTACAAGTATAATCTTTCTGGACTGTCAATAAGCAGATCATATAATAATGTAATGTGGTTTGTTAATAACTATTGGGAGAAAAACATAGTTTACGCCTACGATTATGCCAATGATAAATATATAGCTTATGGTCCGACATTCACCAACGAGGACGGAGATGAGTTGAAACCTATTTTCATTTACAATCTCACCGAAGACCTTAAGGGAAACTTGTGGATTGCATCCTCGAGTGGACCTTTCTATATTACTGTGGCTGACGCATTGGCAGGCAATGCCAATTTCGTTCAACATAAAGTGCCACGCAATGACGGCACAAATCTTGCCGACTATCTACTTGCCAACGTACGCACAAGATGTATAGCAGTAGACGGAGCCAACCGCAAATGGATTGGAACAGAAAATGGCGTGTTCTTGATAAGCGACGATTGCAATACACAGTTGCAACATTTCACCACAGACAACTCACCACTACTCTCTAACACAATATATGATGTGTACGTCGATCCAAACTCAAACACTGTATACTTTGCAACCGACAAAGGACTGTGTTCATACGCAAGCGATGCCACTCAGCCTGCTGACGAGATGAACAAAGACAATGTATACGCCTATCCTAACCCCGTAACTCCAGAATATACCGGCAAAATAACAATTGTGGGACTAAGCTTCAACTCCGATGTGAAGATTGTCACAAGCAATGGCACACTCGTAAACCATGGACGAAGCACTGGCGGATCATATCAATGGGATGGACATGATCTTAAAGGCAAACGTGTAGCAAGCGGTATATACATGGTTGAAGCAGCTACAGAGAATGGAGAAAAGGGGACCGTATGTAAAATAGCAGTAGTGAATTAAGATGGAACAAGGAAGTAATAACATGCCAAAAGAACGTCAACACTGGATTGACAGCATGAGAGGTATGTGCATGGCTGCTATCATGCTTGACCATACGGAAATATACTACACCGGAAGTAATATTATCAACTATAATATGTATGTAACAGACGCACTGTATCTTTTCTTTTTCATATCGGGTTATCTCCTATATAAAAAGAACATGAAGGTTTGCATACGGAAAAAATTGGATAGCATACTGATGACATTGGTTATGCCTTACTTCATATTCACAACCATAATGGCCATACCTAAAGCAATGGCACATGGTAACGTCATCAACTTTTACGACATCTTTATAAATATCGTAACTGGTCAGGCTTCATGGTTTGTTGCAGCTCTTGCTGTATCTGAATTTTTCTTTATTACAGCCTTGAGAATATGTCGGGAAAAAACATTACCATTAACAATGGTATGTATTTTGGCTTTATTGGCAGCAGCAATGCTTGCCAATATCAGACCAAGTTACTTTTGGCAGATTGACAACGCACTGCTTGCCATGCCCTTACTACTTTTAGGATATATGTACCACAAATATGAATACGGCGTACTGTATAGCGTACCTATACTTGTCTTTGCCACATTATTACTTGTAGCAGTAAAGACATATGTGGCAAACAATGGTGTCAACTTGGTTATCTGGCACATAGACATATCCAACTACCTTGTATTTGTAATCAATGTCATTGCTGGAAGTCTTACAATAACCAGCATATTCAAACGCCTACCAAAATGCAAATGGTTAGAATGGATTGGCAGACATACTATTGTATACTATTTTTTGTGTGGAGGTATACCCTTAGTTGTATGTGGTATGTTCAACCGTTTTGGAGTTACATATCAAGACAATTACCTCACCATAATAGTCGTTTATGCAACAGTGTGCCTATTATCAACGTTCTTGGTGGCATTGATATACAAATACATACCTTTTGTCACCGGCAGATATTAAGCAATCCTAACGCAAGGACGCATAATACCCAAGTTTGTAGAGCTTGAGCATAAAGAGTTTGGGGCGATTGCCTGAAAGCAGACATCGCTCCAACTGCCCAAACAAACGATGCATACAACGCACACTCCACAACATATTCCAACTGTCGATGTGATTGACCGCACTGAGCAAGGGTGAATAACCCTGCAATTCTGAAGCGATGGCATGAAGGGTGTTGAGGGCTTCTTCAAGCTTTTCTATATAGCGAAGATTGCTCTCGAATGATGTATAGGCCACAGGATTGTCTATGTGGAGCACCTTAACGCCTGCCTTTTCAAGACTCTTGCCAAGCATGACATCCTCATAACCATAGCCAATTATACGCTCGTCGTAGGGCACTTGCTGCAACACAGAGCGACGAAGCATAATATTTGTAGTACGAAACGACTGATAGGGACTGCGTCTACGCGACTCCATATCATGATTGCGCTCCTCATACTTCTCGTATCTGAAACGCAAACTCTCAAGATAGAGTTCCTGCTCACGGTCGCCGCCTTTCACAACAACACCACCACACACTGCACCAAAACCTGAAACATCGGTGTGGACATAGTTGCTGATGAAATTATTGCTAACTGGCTGCAACCTCACGTCAACCATCAGACACCACTCATACTTGCCCTGACGCAACATAGCATTGCGCATTGCGGCACGGCAAATGTGATGCGGCTCTGCCACATAACGGCAGCCTGAAAGCTGAGAGAGTCGCTTATTAGCCTCAATGCAACGACTATCAGTACTACCATCGTCGTAGACCACGACTTCATATTCAAGACCTTTCACTTTCTGTGCCTCACGAACAAGCGAGTTCACCAAAAGCGAGGCATCGTCATTATAAACGGGAATGAGTATTGAGAGTTTGTCTATCATATTTTATTCATAGGTTATACTATTTATAATAACGCTATAAACAGTCTTTATATTGCCATATTAAACAATTATTATATATTATTCTATAGTTCTGTTTGCCCATTCCAAAAATAGATAGTAAATTTGTTAAAAAAATAACCTAACAACTCGAATGATACCCAAAATAATACACTACTGTTGGCTTAGCAACGATGCTGTGCCGGATAACTTACAAGCGTGCATGGACTCTTGGAGGAAAAAACTTCCTGACTATGAGTTTATGCTATGGAACTTCGACCGATTCCCAAAAGAGAAATCAAAATGGGTGATGCAGGCTTTTGACAACCATAAATATGCTTTCGCCGCCGACTATATACGTCTATATGCCCTATACAACTATGGAGGCATATACCTTGACATGGATGTGGAGGTTCTGAAGACATTCAATCCTCTTTTGCAATTACACACCATGTTGTGCTGGCAGAAAGGAGCCGACGGACTTGAAGTAGCTACATTCGGCACGGAGAAAGGAGCTAAATGGATAGGCGACTGCCTTGAGTATTACAATGGGCGAGATTTTATACAGCCTGACGGAACACTCTCTACCACCCCGCTTCCTAACATTGTAGAGGACACACTGCGCCAAAAGGGTTATCGCTTTACTGATTGCCATTCCATATCAGAGGCAAAAGCTGTAGAAAGCAACAACGACACGCACACACTGCCTGTTCTTGATGACTGTTTCTTCAGCCCACGCTCCTACAATGACGCCAAGATGCATATTACCAAGGACACCTACTCCATTCATCATTTTGCAGGTACATGGCTGCCTTGGTATAGCAGAATGAAACGCAACATATACAACTCACTCGGACTGAAAAACCAAAATCCAATAAAAACGCTAAAGGAGTTTTTAAGAAGAATTGTATTCCGCAATAAATGAGAGAGAGACACACACAGCTGTTACAGCGAGCGATAAAGACGCTCATAAGCCTCAGCCACATGACGGTAGTCATGATACTTACGAACAAACTCTATACTCTCGCGCGACATTCGTGTGAGAGTATTCTCTATGAAGAATGCACGTTCTATGATCTTCTCATTGTCCGAATCCGACAGTTCTGGACTGACATTGATTATAGGACGCAACTGTTGCTCACCTATGAAATCATAATAATCCTCCTCACCTCCACCTATAACTACCGTGCCGCAAGCCATTGCCGCCAAAGAATTCATTGATGGTGTGTAACTGTAGAACTGATCGACAAGCACGTCGGCAGCATTAAGCATACGCAGGTATTCATCATAAGGAACACCCTCAACATAGTTTATTTCTATTCTGCCAGGATGACGACGAGCCACAGCCTCAACAAAAGACGCTATGCGCATTGCTCCCTTAAGATACTCGCGGTGGGGTTGTAGACCCACAAGAACCTTTATAGCCTTTGTGCTTGTTTTATTTTCGGTCTCTATACTTTCAACTGGTATCTCCATGGGAAGCGGTATATAATGCAGGCGGTTGTGAAAATCTTTAGTGTCATAACACAAATAATACTCATAGAGACATGCCACAAGAGCATCAGCCCCATACGAAACAGTGTGCCAACAAGACTTATATTGGCTACGCATGTGCTCGGCTATACGCTGACGGTTGACTTCCACGTTCTGTTCACGGCCATTCCAATAAGTGTCAGAATAGGTGGGCACACCATGCGACTGCATAAGAAAGAGTTGCGGATCATCCGAGAAGCACCCCTTTACCACACGTCGGTTTAGGAGACGCAGAAGTAGAAAAAGCCAACGGTTCCATCGGGCCTTTAGAGGAATGAACGTATAGCCGCTAAGTTGAACAATGTCGTTGCCGCATAATTGTGGCAAAGACTTGAGCAAGCTCCACAATACCCACAATCCGCCTAACTTACCCCAACGCTCAGGACGACGCAAGTCTATGTCTCGAGGAGAATTGTGCCAGCCATTACCATCGGACACTATCAACACTTTATGTCCAAGCTCCTCCAGACCACGCTTCAGTGTGTTGTGCAGATAACTACACTCGCCAACAAACAATATCTTCATACACTCTTTTTTTCTACTTATTCTATTTAATCAGTCTCTTGCCATACTAACATTCATGCCACTTGCACCACAGCATATACCCTTTGAAATTATTCTCACGAATGAGACGCTCTATATTACGTAGCCTTATGTCAGATGTATGCCATTTGCCAAGCCTTACGGCTATCAGATCACGCTGCACAACAAACACGGCACGTGCCACTTCCTCTGGCAACCCCATCACACACCATGTGTTCATGAACATCTGATGAAGCATCATGTCGTATTGTCTTTGGTCGAAAGCAATGCCTAAGTTCTCGCGGTCGCGGAGCAAGCCAAGGGTAATATAGAGATTGTCAATGGCCTTTGGCTTGCCTGCAAAGCTGTGGCTTATGCTATTGCGACGCATCCTATAGCCGAAAACAAGTGGGGCAACACTTGCTATACGCTTGCACATGGGTTCGAGTATCATGCAATAAATGGTGTCCTCAAACCAATAGCCAAGCGGAAACTCTACATTACTGAACAGACTACGGCTTATCAGCTTGCCACATACAAAGCCATTAGTATGTCGAGTGTCGTCGCTTTCCGGAAGTAGATTGTCATGCTGAATCATGTCGTACAGAGACGCCAATCCTGGTATTGCAGAGAAATCGCCATCCCTGTCGGCAAAACGACGGAAACCACCATCCACCATGTCGGCTCCTGTTTTCTCAGCCATACGCATCAGACAATCAATAGCTCCAGGCATAAGCACATCATCAGAATCTACAAACATAAGATAACGCCCATGTGCCTGACGTATGCCAGCATTGCGCGCTCCAGAAAATCCTTTATTTGACTGGTCTATTACTCTCACGTTGGGCAAATGCTCGTATTTTGCTATCAAGCTGCGTGTGGAGTCGGTAGAGCCATCGTTGACAATTGTCACAAAGAAGCGATATTCTGTCTTTTGTGACAGGATGGAATCAAGACACTGACATACATAAAGCTCCACATTGTAGCATGGCACTATCACCTCCACATCGGAGTCGGCAGCAGCAAAGTCATGCTGACATATGCACGAACTGCCAGGGTCTGGTGAATAGGAATGGAGCAAACGCAATGCCGAAGACACATCCCCGGGAAACTGCTTTGCTGAGGATGTGCAAATAGAACAGACAAGCGACTCCACCCGGTAAAACCATTCTGCAAGCCTTAGACGTTTGGCTATTTTCACATAAGTCATTTTCATGCGATTCATAGTGTTCATTTAATATATCCTAAAGTCTGCGGTCTTTCACATACTTGTTAATATCAATGATCTCGGCACCACGCAGTCCCGACATAACTAAAAGTCTCTTGCCTAATTGCTCCACGATATAAGCCACACCACCCCATCTTGGTTCTTTGCATTCTTTCCACATGGTCATCGCGCGATAATGTTCATACTCTGACTTCATAGGATGATGACAGTTGGAAAACCAAGGCTTGGGAATGCCAGTGAAGTGCACTACCACTGGATGTTGCTGGCCATCACGCATCTGATTGTCAAATTCCCACGACACAACAGAATTACTCGTGTCAAACCAATATTCATTAAGCATATTGTATTTCAAAGGAAGTGTCAGCTTGGACTCTCGAAACACATAATTCAGGATATCCTGGTCATGACATGCAAGGTTGTCGGATTTTGCAGATGCACATTCACAGAAATCCCTCACCACATTATTCTCACGCCAATATTCAATGTTGAGGACCAAAACCCCAGCATTGAAGTAACCCATACTTTGTGGATAATGCAAGCGATTGTATGGATCGGGACGGTTGTTGTAGCTGTCGGGCACAGCGGCAATAGCCTTACCCTGCATATCAAGATTCCAAAGTTCGCTTAAACTATCCATTACAACAATGTCGCCGTCAAGATAAATCACACGATTGACATCGGGTGGCAACACTTCGGTGAGAAAGAGTCTATAGTATGTTGCATATGTTGCTCCCACATGAGTGTTCTGCCCCTCACGACCTATAGGGAAGGAGCTGAAACGAGACTCGTCCATCTTATAGAACACAACCTGCTGTCCATAAACATCGGCTATACGTTTTATCTGTGAGACTTTTTCATTGGTTATGCCATCATGCAACAAATGCACACAAATGTGCTCGCCGCGGTTGTTCTCGAACAGCGAGGTGAGCATGATGCCTGTCTGCATAACATAGCAGCTGTCTGTAGCGCATACTATTTCCATATTAGTTGATGTTTTAATCCAACAAAGATACACATTTTACAAAACATACACGACAAAAACCAAATCCTTTTATATTTTATGCCCAATATTTGCTAAGTAAATATAGCAAAACTCAATTGTAATAAATTAGTAGGGTAAAGGAAACATAAAAAAATGTTTGGATGCTTTGTCGTGACAAATTAAAATGCTACCTTTGCAAATGGAAAGTTGTGTATGCCAACACTGTGACAAGATTGAAATGGCACAGATGTTGCTATACAATTATTATATTAAGAGATTACACGTTTTATAAAAAACAAATAAAAATTATGGTAAACTACAAAGAATTGGGCTTGGTGAACACACGTGATATGTTCGCAAGAGCCATCAAGGGTGGTTATGCAATTCCTGCATTCAACTTCAACAACCTCGAGCAGCTTCAGGCTATCATCAAGGCTTCTTCAGAATTGAAGTCACCGGTTATCCTTCAGGTTTCTAAGGGCGCACGCAACTACGCCAACGAGACTCTCCTCCGCTACATGGCAGAGGGTGCTGTTGAGTACGCTAAGGAGCTTGGCTGCAAGCATCCTGAGATCGTTCTTCACCTCGACCACGGTGACAGCTTCGAGCTTTGCAAGAGCTGCGTAGACCTTGGTTTCTCTTCAGTAATGATCGACGGTTCTGCTCTTCCTTACGAGGAGAACATCGCTCTCACAAAGAAGGTTGTTGAGTACGCTCATCAGTTCGACGTAACTGTAGAGGGTGAGCTCGGTGTATTGGCAGGTGTTGAGGATGAGGTTTCTTCAGACGTATGCCACTATACAAAGCCTGAGGAGGTTATCGACTTCACAAGCCGCACAGGTGTTGACTCATTGGCTATCTCTATCGGTACTTCACACGGTGCTTACAAGTTCACACCGGAGCAGTGCACACGCGACCCGAAGACTGGCAAGCTCGTTCCTCCTCCATTGGCATTCGACGTCCTCGACGAGATCATGGAGAAGCTTCCTGGATTCCCAATCGTTCTCCACGGTTCTTCTTCTGTACCACAGGAGTATGTTGACATGATCAACGAGTACGGTGGCAAGTTGCCTGACGCTGTTGGTATTCCTGAGGAGCAGCTCCGCAAGGCTTCTAAGAGCGCTGTTTGCAAGATCAACATCGACTCTGACTCACGTCTTGCCTTCACCGCTGCTGTACGTAAGGTATTCCATGACAAACCAGGTGAGTTCGACCCACGTAAGTACTGTGGCCCAGCTCGCGACCTCATGGAGCAGATGTACAAGCACAAGATCATTGACGTGCTCGGTTCTGACAACAAGCTCGCTCAGCTCGACTAATCAAGCAGCTTAGACAAGCATAAATAATAGCGCGCCCGGAATCGCAAGGTTCCGGGCGCGTTTTTTGTTTACATTAATATTCTGTAAAAAATAAGGTGTATCAAAACTCACACTTATGAGTTTCGATACACCTTATATATTATATACTTTATAAGTTAAAGAGTATACTTTACTTCAAGTTCATAATCTGCTTTCCAGTCTCGTTCTCTGGGTTCAGCTCAAGAAGCTTCTGAGCATACTTCTTAGCCTCAGCCACCTTGTCGTTCTGGATGTAGTGTACGGCAAGATAGTTGTAAGCTGTAACAAGCTTGTTGTTGTCAGAAGCAGTCTTCTCGTCCTTAGCATTGATAAGCTCGATGAGCTTGGTGTAGTAAGGAAGTGAAGCACCAACCTTAAGGTCTGGATTGATCTGATAGTAAGCGGTAGCTTGCTTAGACACAGCATAAATAGCTGCATAGTCGAACTTCTCAGCAATCAAGCCATAGATGTCGGCAGCCTTCTTGAAAGCTTCCTTCTTCTCGGCATCAGAAGTAGCGGCGTCAGCCTGCTCAATATAGATGTCGGCAAAGCTGTCATACTCCTTGTATGTCACATCCTCACCCTTGTCCTTCAAATACTGCTCATAAGAAGCAACTGCCTCATTGAACTTCTTAGCCTTGGTGTATGCCTCTGCGATGTATTTGTTAACGTCCTTGTTCTCAGGATCAACCTCAGGGATGTGCTTGTAAGAAGCGATAGCTTCGTCGTACTTGCCTGTGTTGATAAGAGCGTCGGCATAGTAGATATAGTCGTTAGGAGTATACTTGATGGTGTCGGTAGCAGAGAAAAGCTTAGCACCATAGTTAACAGCTGCATCGTACTGCTTCAGTTTGTCTGAACCATAAAGACCGATACGGTTGAATGAACCGTACTCAGGATACTTCTGGATACCAGCTTCTGAGAGCTTAACAGCCTTGTCGTACTGCTCGAGAACGTATGCTGTAGAAGCATAGTCGAAGAGGATGTAGTCCTCAAGCGAAGAAACGTTCTGAACCTTGTCATAGTAGTTCATAGCCGACTTCAACTGATTGTTTGAGGAATACATGTAGCCAGCAGCTGCATCAACAGGATAGTCAGGCTTTACAGAGCGGAGCTTCTCAAGCATAGCAACAGCACCATTCGGGTCTACCTTCTGGTAAACACGTGCATACTTAACGTAAGCAGAAGGTTCCTGCGGAGCCTGCTGAGTGGCCATCTCATAGTAAGAAGCAGCCATACCACCATCGTCCTCAGCCGAAGCGATGTCGCCACGGAGGATATAGCCAGCAGCATTGGTCTTGCCAACCTTCATTGCCATGTCGGCATAAATCTTAGCCTGCTCGAAATTCTTAGCTGCAAGGAAAGCACGACCAAGACCTGCCAAAGCTTCGGCATTCTTCTTGTTAGCCTTAACGTAATCCTTTACCTGCGACTTAAGAGCGACAGCATCACCCTTAGCGTCTACTACTACCTTTGTAATGGCATCAACCTGCGCCTTAACGTCCTGAGCCATTGTCGGTGCTGCGAAGCTGAGCATCAGAGCACCTGCTACGAAATATTTATTAATTGCCTTCATAATTCAAAGTTTAAAATTTTCAATATGGATTATTGTTCACATTAACGTCGCGTATAGTTATCTCGCCTCGTGTGGGCAACAAACCTGCCTTGAAGACGATAAGTTGTCCCTTTGGTTGCTCAATGAAATGGGCAAATCCCCATGGCAGACCACGATGTGGGTCGTTCAAAAGAGCATAAATAGTGCGCACAAATGGATAACGACCATTAAGTAGCCAAGCTTGATATGGTTTCCATGAGTTCATTGGAGTGGCCTTGTCAAGCTTCGACACCGACATGACAGTTATAGCCTTGTTCCATGTAGTGTTAGTAGAGTCACGCTTGTCGTTGAGCCAGTTGCTACCAATAACACCTATAGCATTTGGAGTCTTAGCCACATAGTCGATAACATCCTTACTGTTCTGCGCTGCAAACACGTTTGGACTATCAATAGGCTTACCACCGAGGATAGAATCGCAGCAATAGTTTACAGCACTCGACTTGCGATTGTCGAAACAAACCCAAATTTCACCGAGTTTTGAACCTGGGTTCACCTCACTCCACTTTGTTTTCTTACCTAAGAGAATTTGCTTGATGTCATTCACTGTGATGCATGAGTCAAGATTCTGGTTGTTGCAGATGAGAGCCATACCATCGTAAGCAAGACGAACAGCCTCTGGCAACATGTTCAAGCCATCCTTGATGTATGTATACTCCTTAGGAGTGAAGTTGCGGGCGGTGATAGTGAGCCATGTCTTCTGCTTAAGAAGCATATTAATACCGTCGATCTCATTGGTGTAAATAGGTTTGAGCTTTGTATCAGGACACTGCATCTGATACACCTGAATGAGTTCGTCGATTATCGGACTGAAACTCTCATCACAAGCAAAGCTTATCTCGCCTTTGGTCGTGGTGTCGGTTCTGCCGTCCTTAGGTTTCTTCTCTCCGCCACATGACATCATGACAAGAATCATAGCAAGCAGAGCGAGAATTGATATTTTTTTAGAATTTATCTTCATTGCTGCACCTAAATAATTAGACAATCTAAAATGTTAATATATATATGTATAAAGTATTTTCAAAACAAGTAGACCAACTGAATGGTCATTGGGGGCGTATCCAGCGTTTTGCGCTGACGAAGGTGTTTGTATTTAAACTACAACCATCCATGAGCTCCAGCTTGAAAAACCGGAGCCACGTGGATGGTTGTTATCGTTAATCTTACATATTAGTCATGCAAGATTCAATCATGCGTCAATATTACTGTAAGCGGAATGTTACAGGAACCTGATACTTCACGCGAACAGCAGAGCCATTCTGCTTACCAGGAGTCCACTTAGGCATAGCCTTAACAACGCGCATAGCCTCACGGTCGAGTGACGGGTCAACCGAGCGAAGCACGTTCACATCGGTAATAGAGCCATCACGCTCCACAACGAAGCCTACAACAACACGACCCTGCACGCCGTTCTCGGCAGCTACAGTAGGATAGTGCATATTGTCGCGGAGATAACCCATAAGAGCTGCATCGCCACCAGGGAACATAGGCATCTGCTCTACAACGGTGAAGATCTTAGTCTCCTCAACCACATGCTTAGGAGGTTCTGGAGCTGCGATATCTTCCTTAGCCTTGAGCACAGCGCCACCTACCTCGTCGTTACCCTCAACAGTGAAGGCGCCGACAGCCTTGTCGCTCTTCTGTACCTCATCGAGCTTAATCTCGTCCTCTTCCTTCACCTCTTCGTCCTTCTTAATGACAGGAGCGGTGAACTTAACTGAAGACTTAACCTGCTCAACAACCTTTTCGGGCTCTTGTCTGATGACCTCCTTCTTCTCAACCTTAGCCTCTTTCTTCTCAGTATTGAGTTTAGCGAGCTCTACAGCTTGAGTGTTCTCAACCTTCTTGTTAGCCTCAGCCATACGCTGAAGCTGAAGTCCGAGATAAAGGAGTACTGCAGCAAGGGCTACGATGATAAGAGCCCAAAGGTTGCGCTTGCCTGTGGTTTTGCGCAGCTTATAGGCTCCGTATGACTGGTTTCTGCCCTCGAATACAAGGTCAGTCCACTCATTGGATATCAAATCTATTTTTGACATTTCTTCGTCCTTTCTTTAATTATTAGTCATTTACTTGACACCTCTTGAGCGCAGAAGCTTAGCATCCTGCTCATTGATCTTGTCAATGACATAAGTACCAATACTGCAGATAGTCATTTCGTCCAAAGCATCAACCATGTTCTTATATGAAGCCTCGTCAGTACACTTGATGATGATGGTCATTGTCGGCACCTTGCCAGTCTCGAGCTCACCCTTCTTAATCTTAGTCAGCTCAGCGTCATACACTGCCTCTGGATAAGCAGCTGGGTTAGCGAGCTTCTTCTTGTCAAGAGCGTCCTTAGCCATCATAATGTCCTTAACAGGCTGTGAACCGTCCTCGGTAATGTGGTTGAAGAGCACCGAGCGGATACCCTTCTGACCCCATGTTGTTTCCTTCAGACAGGTCGGGTCATCATACTTAGGCAAGCCATCAACGTGATAAATCTTGTCGTTACCACACACATAAATAGTGACGGTCTGTGATGCCTTAGCAGCGTTACGATCCTTATCAGAGATATTCTCGTCGTTCGAAGGCATGGTCAAGTTCATAGTCTGAGGCTTAGCCAAAGATGTACAGAGCATGAAGAACGTGATAAGAAGCATCATCATGTCCACCATAGGCGTGAAGTCCACGCGGGTCTGCATCTTTTTCTGTCTGCTTGCTTTTTTCTTTGCCATGTCTTAGTCCTCCGAATTTGATTTAAGCGCGGTAATGAGATAGTAACGGTTCTCGCTCATGTCCTGGAGCTCCGACATCATCTTCTTGATAGTCTTGTACGGAGTGCCAGCGTCTGCCTTGATAGCAAGCTTCATTTCCGAGCCGTTGTTATCGCGAGCCATCTTAACCCAATCCTGGAACTGGCTCATCTTACCGTCCACGCTATCAGTAGGGATACCCTTTGATGCCTGGTATTCATTCAATCTATCTTCCTGGTTCAGAGCGGATGCAAGATCCTGCATATTGACACCGATAGTAGCAGCGCCACGGGCAGTTTCAACCTGTCCCTTAGTGAGCTGCACACCATACTGGTCGGCCATGCCCTGAACGAGTTCGCCCATTCTTTTTGGATTATCCATTCCAACAAAGATTCGGCCATCCTTATCGCAGAGGATTGTCAAGACATTAGTCTCCGGCACCTTAATTTCAGATACCGAACCCGGAGTAACGACCTTCACTGCCTCGTTCTTTACGAATGTTGATGTCAACATGAAGAACGTAAGCAAGAGGACCATCACGTCCGACATAGGAGTCATGTCTATCCAAACGTCCGCTTTCTTAACTTTTACTTTACCCATAATGATAAATGTTTTAAAGGGTTAGTAAAATTAAGCCTCGTCTGCGTGGTTTGCTTCGTATGTCTTAGCAATAGTGTAACCTACTTCGTCAAGAGCGTATGTCAGCTTGTCAATCTTGTTTGAATAGTAGTTATATGAGACTACGGCTACCCATGATGTCAAAATACCAGATGCGGTATTAACGAGGGCCTCAGAGATACCTTCAGAAAGCTGGAGTGAGTCACCACCACCACCTGAAGCAAGAGCAGCAAATGAACGGATCATACCAACCACAGTACCGAAAAGAGCGGTAAGAGTACCGAGTGTAACGATAGTTGCGATGATAGGCATGTTCATCTGAAGTGTAGGCATCTCGAGCTGTGTAGCCTCCTCGTGAGCCTGCTGGATCTTAGAAACCTTAGCAGCACGCTTGAGGTTTGTAGTTGCCTCCATCTCCTTGTAAGCTGCGATAGAAGCGCCAACAACGTTAGCTACGCTACCCTGCTGCTTGTCGCAAAGCTGCTGAGCCTTAGCCATATCACCAGCGGTGATAGCCTGCTTTACAGAAACGACGAACTTGCCGAGTGAGCTCTTACCGAAAGCTGTACGGAGTGCAAAGAAACGCTCGATAGAAAGAGCGATTACAGAGAAGAGCAATGTGATGATGACAGGAACGACAACACCACCTTTGTAGACTGTACCCATGAGGTTACCGTCCTTAACTGGCTGTGTCGGGTCACCGTTCACGAAATGCTCAGGTGCACCAAGGATGTACTTGAAGAACAACACTGCGAGAACGAAACATACAAGGATGATAAAGAACGCGTTTTTAACACCCTGGAATCCTGAAGACTTCTTCTTCGGATTCACTTTAGCTTGTGTAGTTGCCATAATTTTTTTTGTAGAATTTAATAAGTTATTAATGGTTAAAAATATATCCGTTGTTTGGGTTGTTTTTTAGCATTTAACTCGTGTCAGATGCCAGTCGGCAATACCATGCGCGGCACGCCATAAGGCACGCTGAGCAACACGAATATTCATACGATTATTGGCATTAATTTACGGTTTGCTATTTATACGGGGCAAAGTTAGCAAATAATGACAAATAATCGTATGAATATATCGCTTTTAACATATTTTTATTTCAATTTCCCAAGAGTTTCCTTAATTCGGCGCATTGCCTCGCGAATATTTTCGTCGCTTGTGGCATAACTCATGCGGAAACAATCGGGGTCGCCAAAGGCATCACCACCCACTGTAGCCACATGTCCCTCCTCAAGGAGATACATGGCGAGATCGGTAGAGTTCTGTATGGTGCGCTTGCCGTCGGTCTTGCCATAGAAGCTTGAGCACTTTGGGAAGAGATAGAAGGCACCTTCAGGCTTGTTTACCTCAAGACCCGGTATCTGCTTTGCAAGCTCAACAATGAGGTCGCGACGACGCTCAAACGCCTGACGCATTGTCTCAACACACTCCTGCGACATGGTGTAGGCTGCCTCGGCGGCCTTCTGACTTACGGAGCAAGGACCACTTGTGTACTGTCCCTGAAGCTTGTTGCAGCCCTTGACAATCCACTCTGGAGCAGCTATGAAGCCTATACGCCAACCGGTCATGGCATACGCCTTTGACACGCCATTTACGATGATTGAACGCTCCTTCATGCCTGAGAACTGTGCAATGCTCTCGTGGCGTCCTATATAATTAATGTGTTCGTATATCTCGTCGGCAAGAACATACAAGCCCTCATGGCGCTTGATAACCTCGGCCAAGCCTGCAAGCTCTTCCTTAGAATACACACTGCCAGTAGGATTGCTCGGCGAGCAGAGGATGAGCATACGTGTCTTGGGAGTGATAGCTGCCTCAAGCTGCTCGGGAGTAATCTTGAAGTCCTGCTCGAAACCAGCGTTCACGATAACAGGTGTACCACCTGCAAGCTTAACCATCTGTGGATAGCTCACCCAGTATGGAGCTGGGATTATCACCTCCTCGCCATCGTTGACGAGAGCCATAACAGTGTTACAAACGCTCTGCTTGGCACCGTTCGACACGAGCACCTCGGCTGTTGTGTAGTCGAGATTGTTCTCGTTCTTAAGCTTTGCCACGATTGCCTTGCGCAAGTCCATGTAACCGGGAACGGGTGAGTAGCGCGAGAAATTCTCCTCGATAGCCTTCTTGGCTGCTTCTTTGATGTGGTCGGGAGTGTTGAAGTCGGGCTCGCCCACACTGAGGTTTATCACGTCTACACCTTGTGCCTTCATTTCGCTGCTCTTCTGCGACATTGCGAGTGTTGCCGACGGAGCCAGACGATTAAGGCGATTTGATAATTCTGCCATATTATTTGGTATCTATCGTTTATTATTTCATGCAAAATTAATTATAAAAATCGAGTTATACGAACATTTAGCAAGCGAAATAGGAATAAAAAGATAAAAAAATTAAAAACCTTGATTTTATTCATTATCCTTTCAGGTTTCTACATGCAAATGACACAGAAACTGCAAACACACAAAAACACAACATGACCTTTGGGGCTATTTGCCGCGTCAGCCAACATAGGAAATATAGAACACTCAACGGACGACCTTACCGAGACTTAACAGACGACACTTTTCAGGGTATTATTAAGACCTATTTTCAAGTATTATTAAGACCAATCTCGGTCTTAATAGAAGACCAACGTCGGTCTTAATAGAAGACCAAAATAAGGTTCAGTAGAGCACTAAAAATCCTTTTATCTCTACGCTTCTTCAACTTAGTCTTATAAAGAATGTCAGAAAAGAAATTTAGAACAGTAACACACAAAAAATATAGCGGAATTAACATTGCAATACAAAATGAAAGCAATATTAATTCCGCCAATTATCGGTTTACTTCAAATGCAAAGTATGACCCATGCGGTCGCGCTTTGTCTTGAGATAACGTTCGTTGTATTGGTTAGGAACGACTTCGATTGGCACATTCTCAACAATTTCGAGTCCGTATGCCTCAAGTCCCACTCGCTTTGTGGGGTTGTTGGTAAGCAAGCGCATTTTGTGCACGCCAAGATGACGCAGCATCTGAGCGCCACAGCCATAGTCGCGCTCGTCGGGTTTAAATCCGAGGTGTGTATTGGCGTCAACCGTGTCGTAGCCTTCCTCCTGAAGCTTGTAAGCCTCTATCTTGTTCATGAGTCCTATGCCACGTCCTTCCTGCTGCATATATACAAGCACTCCCTTGCCTTCTCTTTCAATCATCTTCATGGCCTCGTGCAGCTGCTGACCGCAGTCGCAACGCTTCGAGCCGAGAATATCGCCTGTGGCGCATGAAGAATGTACACGCACAAGCACGGGTTCGTCCTCGCGCCACTCTCCCTTAACGAGAGCCATGTGCTCAAGTCCGTTGCTCTGCTGGCGGAAAGGTATCAGACGGAAGTGTCCCCACTCTGTAGGCATGTCAACCTCTTCGCCAACCTCGATGATACTCTCTTTCTTAAGACGGTAGGCAATAAGATCCTTGATAGTGATTATACGCAAGCCCCACTCGGCGGCCATCTTCTGCAACTCGGGCATACGTGCCATAGTGCCATCCTCGTTCATAATCTCCATAAGTGCTCCTGCCGGATAGAGTCCAGCAAGGCGGCAGAGGTCGATGGCAGCCTCAGTATGTCCACAACGGCGCAACACGCCATTGTCCTGGGCATAAAGCGGATTGATATGGCCTGGGCGACCGAATGTCTGCGGTGTAGACTTCGGGTCGGCAAGTGCCTGTATTGTAGCTGCGCGGTCGTGGGTAGACACGCCCGTGGTGCAACCCTCAAGCTTGTCGACCGTCACTGTGAACGGAGTGCCGAGCATAGAGGTGTTGTCGCTCACTTGATGCGGCAGGTCAAGTTCCTCGCATCTCGACAGCGTGATTGGCGCGCAGAGCACGCCACGCGCGTTCTTGAGCATGAAATTCACTTTCTCCGGTGTTATCTTCTCGGCAGCGATGATGAGGTCACCCTCGTTCTCACGGTCTTCATCGTCAACAACGATTACGAATTTGCCGTCCTGGAAATCCTTCAGAGCATCCTCGATGCTACTAAGCTTGAACTCTTCCATATTTTATAATGTTTAATGTTAAATGTTTGATTTTTTTAATATTTTATTATCTTTTAAGGGCGACTCTTCCAAGAACTACTGCCTTGCCATCAACGCCCTTATTCTTTCTGTTATTATTTCGTTTTCTGCCTTAACCGTGCGGAGGTCGCGCCACAGACGCAGACGGAAACGCCACATGCGGAAGTAAAGCGCGAAGCCGAGCGGCACGATTGTCGCCGAGACGATGTTGAGCCAACGTCGCTCGAAAGGCCTCGTGTGTGCCTTTACCGACATCATCGGATAGGCACTCAGATGGTTGACGATAGTACGGTCGCGCGAGTTGCTGAGGTCTTCGATTACAGCCTCCAACTCGTCGTTGATGCGTTCTATCACATGATCTGGCTCGTACTTAAAGAACACCTTCACCCAACTTGGCGCATGGCGCAGACGGTGGCTTTGTGAGTATTGCTCAATCTCGGCTGTTATATTGTTGAGACGCTCAAGGTCGTCGGCATAATTCGGATCGTTGATCACCACCTCCTTGCGGTAGATTGGTCGTTTGACGCGCAGTCCGAAGAACCGGCGGAAGATGTCGGCATAAAGATCCATGTTGAACACCACGGAGTCGTTGGTTGCCTTATAGGTGAAGAACACAGCCATAGGTATGAGCACTCCTGGAGCCAACCCCTTTCCGAACCATATTGTCCACATTCCGCCTCGCGCCATTCGATAGCCCGAGTTGTCGAGTATATAATATACAATGAACACGAGCACGGATATGAGCACCGGTAGTCCCAGTCCTCCCTTTCGTATGATTGCACCAAGCGGAGCGCCTATAAAGAAGAAGATGAGACACGTAAGCGCAAGCGTTATCTTAGCCACCCACTCTATCTCGTGCTGGCGTATGAGCTTATCACCGTCGCCCGTCATCATCGACTTAAACTCAAGGTCGTACAATCTCGACTGTACCTTCTGCAATGCCGCTCCCACTGCCGCACGTTTGCTGTCAACCGGAAGCTTGGCGTAGGCAGAATCGACATTGTAGGCCAGGGTGCGGGCCAACTTCAACGAGCGCAGGGAGTCGCGCTTCGACACCATAGACATACCGTAGAACATGCGTTGGTCGCTTTCATAGTAGTTGCGGCCTATACTGTCATACTGGGCGGATAAGGAGTCCATGTCGTGTGTAATTTGGGCAAAGCCCTTGCCTCGCGCATCGTTCGACATCGACGAAGCATCATTTATATTGAAGTCGCCGTCATAATCGAGCACTATTCGCTTGGCGGTGAACGATTCGCGGCGATAAGGCACAGCCGCACTTCCTGCAAGTTCCTGCGCTTGCATGTTCTCAAACCACTCACCACTCCACAGCGTTAGCAACAGGTGCTTCTTCTCAGCCGTGGCTTGCAACATGCCCGAGTCGGCAAGGATTATGGCCTGATCCTCGTAGGAGCCAGTCATACGGTAGATCATAATGCCGTAGAGCTTGCCCGTGTTGAGGTCCTTCTTCTGCACATAAAGATTGGAGTTCGGGATACCGTCATAGAATATTCCCTCGGGAATCTCCAGCTCCGGACTTTTCTGCTTCATCGACATGAGCATGAGCCCCAGCTGCCGGTTGGCATTGGGGCCAATAGTGTTTTGAAAATACAGCGACATGATACATATCGCCACTGTGATTACGATGAGCGAACGAAACGCCTGCATAAGCGAAATGCCTGCCGCCTTGATGGCGGTAAGCTCCGAACTCTCGCCCATATTACCGAATGTGATGAGCGACGAAAGCAGGATTGCCAGCGGCAATGCCTGTGGCACAAGCATGAGACCCATGTGCCAGAAAAATTCGGCAAGCACGTCCATTGAGAGTCCCTTGCCTATAAGCTCGTCGATGTAACGCCACAGAAACTGCATCATCAGCACAAACTGACAGATGAAGAATGTTCCTATGAACAGCAGGCCGAACTGCTTTGCTATGAATATATCTAATTTCTTTATACGAAACATGTCGTTATACTATTTCCAATGTGTCTGCAAAATTAGCATAAAAAATCCACAAACTCCTATTATTTAATGATTTTTGTAAGGCGAAGCCCTACACTCCATTGCGCAAGCCGAGCATCTTGAAGTTGTGCTGCCACACACTTCGCAGCCAGTCGATGTCGTCGTCGGGCGAGAAGTCGGTGATGTGCAGCGTAAATTCGTCGGACAAGGAGCTTCGCTCCATACGTATCTCCACATACGTGCTATCAGAGCAATCGTCGTCCCAACGCCAACGTATGCGGTCGTAGCGGTCGAGACATATGATGGTGCCACTGCGGGTTTCGTGATGACGCCACTCGTCACCCCAAGCGATTGTTATGGTGTCACCTTCAAGCTTCACGCTGTCTGCTATCCAACGCGACAATCCATCGGCAGTGCCTATAAGTTTCCACACAATGTTGCGTGATGTTGACTTCAAGGGGTGCTCTATATCCAATCTTATAGTTGACATACGGTGCTAATAGTTTGTATTATTTGTTCTACATCTCGCTTTTCCACCTATTATATATAGGTGAAAGAGCCTTTATCACTGCAAAATTACATTTTTTTGCCTATAAAGTGAAAAATTTTCGCAAAAAGTTTTGGAGATTAACAAAAATGTATTACCTTTGCACCCGCAATCAAGAACGATAGCTAAACAATGGCGGGATAGCTCAGCTGGTTAGAGCGCATGATTCATAATCATGAGGTCCCCAGTTCAATCCTGGGTCCCGCTACAACGAAACCGAAAAGATTAATTTCTTTTCGGTTTTTTTGTTTTTAATCCCCGATTGTAGTGATAGGATAGCAAAAAAATGAGGTTCTCGTATAAAAAAACGTTAGCTCCTGTATAAAAACCTTTGTCTTTCCGTCTAAAATTAGTAATTTTGCAGCATAATATATAAAAACACATTATATATAAATACTATTACGTATATGAAACTTGATTTGCTGACAGCCATTTCGCCCATCGACGGTCGTTACAGAGGCAAGACAGAAAAGCTTGCCAACTATTTTTCGGAGTATGCACTCATCAGATACAGAGTGCGTGTGGAGATAGAGTATTTCATCACACTCTGCGAGTTGCCATTGCCGCAGCTCAAGGGTTTCGACCATTCATTGTTCGAGACACTTCGCGGCATATACCAAAACTTCGACGAGGAGTGCGCCCAGCGCGTGAAGGACATCGAGAAGGTGACCAACCATGACGTGAAGGCAGTGGAATACTTCATAAAGGAGGAGTTCGACAAGATTGGCGGACTCGACCAGTACAAGGAGTTCATCCACTTCGGTCTCACATCGCAGGACATAAACAACACCAGTGTGCCACTCTCTATCAAGGAGGCTTTGGCCGAAACCTACTATCCTCTCGTCGAGGAGCTTATTGCTCAATTGAAGCAGTATGCCGACGAATGGAAAGACGTGCCTATGCTTGCCAAAACCCACGGACAGCCTGCCTCGCCCACACGCTTGGGCAAGGAGATTATGGTTTATGTATACCGTCTCACACAGCAGCTCAACGAGCTGAAGGCATGCAGGCTCACAGCCAAATTTGGCGGTGCCACCGGCAACTACAATGCCCACCACGTGGCTTATCCTGAATACGACTGGAAGGCATTCGGCAACCGATTCGTAAGCGAGAAGCTTGGATTGGAGCGCGAGCAGTTCACCACACAGATCAGCAACTACGACTGTTTGGGTTCGGTGTTCGACGCAATGCGCCGCATCAACACCATAATCATCGACCTCGACCGCGACTTCTGGATGTACATCTCGATGGACTACTTCAAGCAGAAAATCAAGGCTGGAGAAGTTGGCTCATCAGCAATGCCTCATAAGGTGAACCCTATCGACTTCGAGAACTCGGAAGGCAACCTCGGCATAGCCAACGCTGTGCTGCAGTTCCTCGCCATGAAGCTGCCTGTAAGCCGCTTGCAGCGCGACCTCACCGACTCTACCGTTCTGCGCAACGTGGGAGTGCCCTTCGGACATGGCATGATTGCAATGCAAAGCACACTCAAGGGCTTAAGAAAGCTTATCCTTCACGACGAGAAGATAGAGGAAGACCTCAACAACACATGGGCTGTTGTGGCTGAAGCCATACAGACTATCTTGCGCCGCGAAGCCTACCCGCACCCATACGAGGCGCTCAAGGCTCTGACACGCACAAACACAAAAATGACAGAGGAGACCATCCACGAGTTCATCAAGACACTCAACGTGAGCGATGCTGTAAAGGCTGAGCTTATGGCCATCACTCCGCTCAACTACACCGGAATCTAAGGCTCCGAACAAAAGATATATAAGATTATAGCACAATCTATATAAATAAGTAAGTTAATAACATTTTGTAAAAACAGAAGTGCATCTATCAATCCCTAAAACTAAGCGGGAGGAAATGGGTGACGCTTGCCGTGAGGCGAAAAAAGTTAAGTATTATGGATTCAGAATTGGAAAAGAACCACGAACAAAAAGCAGCGGATCAAACTACAGGCAATAGCGAGAGCTACGGCCGTCCCGCAGGAAATTATCAAAGAGAGTATCGCAGTGTGACAGGACGCCGTCCACGTATACAGCGTCCATACAATGCCGACCGTCAGACAACACCGGCTGTCAACGACGACAACACCTTCCGCCCCGAGGGATTCGGTGCAGGACTTAGCTCGTCGAACGGTGGATATCAGCCACGCCAGCAAGGCGGATACAACCGTGGCGGATACAACCAGCAGCGTGGTGGATATAACCGTGGAGGATACAACCAGCAGCAGGGAGGCTACCGCCCACGCTACAACCAGCAGCAGGGCGAGGATGGCGAACAGCAGCAGGGAGGATATCAGCCACGCCAGCAGGGTGGCTACCAGCAGCGCGGAGGATACAACCAGCAGCGCGGAGGCTATCAGCAGCGCAGCGGATACAACCAGCAGCAGGGAGGCTATCGCCCACGCTACAACAACCAGCAGCAGAGCGAGGATGGCGAACAGCAGCAGGGAGGATATCAGCCACGCCAACAGGGTGGCTACGGTCAGCAGGGCGGCTATAACCGCGGCGGCTACCAGCAGCGTGGCGGATATGGACAACAGCGCGGTGGATATCAGCAGCGTGGCGGATACGGACAGCAGCGCGGTGGCTACGGACAGCGCGGTGGCTACGGACAGCAGGGCGGCTACAACCGTCAGCACACTCCAGGCTACGACCCGAACGCTAAATATAGCATGAAGAAGCGCATCGAATACAAGGAGGAGAACATCGACCCGAACGAGCCGATACGTCTCAACAAGTTTCTTGCCAATGCAGGCATCTGCTCACGTCGCGAGGCTGATGAGTTCATCCAGGCTGGTGTTGTGTCGGTTAACGGTGAGGTAGTTACAGAGCTCGGCACAAAGATCAAGCGCACCGACGAGATTAAGTTCCACGACCAGCCCGTAAACCTTGAGAAGAAGGTGTATGTGCTGCTCAACAAGCCTAAGGACTGCGTTACAACAAGCGACGACCCACAGCAGCGCAAGACAGTAATGGACCTCGTGAAGAACGTTTGCCCTGAGCGCATCTACCCTGTAGGACGTCTCGACCGCAACACTACTGGTGTGCTTTTGCTTACAAACGATGGCGACCTTGCATCTAAGCTCACTCACCCGAAGTTCCTCAAGAAGAAGGTATACCACGTGTATCTCGACAAGAACGTTACTGCTCACGACTTGCAGCAGATTGCCGACGGCATCGAGCTTGAGGACGGCGAGGTACATGCAGACGCCATTGAATATGCAAGCGACACCGACAAGAGCCAGGTGGGCATCGAAATCCACAGCGGCAAGAACCGTATCGTGCGTCGTATATTCGAGCACCTTGGCTATCGCGTTGTGAAGCTCGACCGTGTACAGTTTGCAGGTCTCACAAAGAAGAACCTCCGTCGTGGCGACTGGCGCTTCCTCACAGAGAAGGAAGTAGAGATGCTGCGCATGGGAGCGTTTGAATAATGTTTAATGAGTAATGTTTAATGTCTGATTGCCAGTTATTGCAACTGTATGGGCAATGCGACATTAAACATTACTCTTTCTTCATTAAACATCATCCCTCTAAACACTAAACAATTAATAATATAATGGAAACATTAAAGAGAACCAAAATCGTGGATGCTCTCAGCAGCACCGATTTCGGAAGCAAGATTAACGTGAAGGGTTGGGTACGCACTCACCGCAGCTCAAAGGCTGTCGACTTCATAGCACTCAACGACGGATCTACCATCAAGAACATCCAGATTGTGGTCGATCCTACCAAGTTTGATGCCGAGCAGCTTAAGCAAATCACCACCGGCGCATGTATCAGCGCTGTTGGTACTCTCGTTGAAAGCCAAGGCAATGGACAGACATCCGAGATTCAGTGCGACTCTATCGAAATCTACGGTCTTTGTGGCAACGATTATCCTATGCAGAAGAAGGGACAGTCGTTCGAGTATATGCGCCAGTACGCTCATCTGCGTCTGCGCACCAACACATTCGGTGCTGTGATGCGCATTCGCCACAACATGGCTATGGCTATCCACACCTACTTCCACGAGCACGGCTATTTCTATTTCAACACTCCGCTCATCACCGCAAGCGACTGCGAGGGTGCAGGCCAGATGTTCCAGGTAACAACCAAGAACCTCTACAACCTCAAGAAGACTGAGGACGGAAAGATTGACTACAGCGACGACTTCTTCGGCAAGCAGACTTCGCTTACCGTGTCTGGCCAGCTCGAAGGCGAGCTTGGTGCCACAGCTCTTGGAGCTATATATACCTTCGGTCCTACATTCCGTGCAGAGAACTCCAACACTCCGCGCCACTTGGCCGAGTTCTGGATGGTAGAGCCAGAGGTGGCTTTCCTCGACCTTGCCGGACTCATGGAACTTGAGGAAGACTTCATCAAGTATTGCATCCGCTGGGCATTGGACCACTGCAAGGACGACCTTGAGTTCCTCAACAAGATGATTGACAAGGGTCTCATCGAGCGTCTTCAGGGTGTGCTCAATTCCGAGTTCGTACATCTTCCCTACACCGAAGGCATCCGCATTCTCCAGGAGGCCATACAGAAGGGCAAGAAGTTTGAGTTCCCATGCGAGTGGGGCGACGACCTTGCCTCTGAGCACGAGCGCTTCCTCGTTGAGGAGTACTTCAAGAAGCCTGTCATCATGACCAACTACCCGAAGGCCATCAAGGCATTCTACATGAAGATAGACGCCGAGGAGTCGGGCTTCGGTGGCAAGAGCGGCAAGACTGTTCAGGGCACCGACGTGCTGTTCCCACAGATTGGCGAGATTATCGGTGGCTCTGTGCGTGAAGAGAGCTACGACAAGCTTATGAACGAAATCGAGGAGCGCAACATCCCGATGAAGGACATGAACTGGTATCTCGACACCCGCAAGTACGGATCATGTCCTCACGCAGGCTTCGGTCTTGGCTTCGAGCGTCTTATCCTCTTCGTTACTGGTATGCAGAACATACGCGATGTGATTCCTTTCCCACGCACACCGAAATCTGCTGAATTCTAATTCTTTAGAAGAATAAAAATATTTCAATTTAAAGAACTAAGAGCGAAGCATTCTTCTCTCTTAGTTCTTTTTTTTTACACACAAAACACACTCTAAGCCTAACTTATTTTATTCATCCATCGAAAAACGGCACATAATAAATTTATTTCTTAAAAAAAATAAGTATCTTTGCAACCATCAAAAAAAATCATAAAACCTGCAACACTCTTCAACCCAATACAATTATCATGCGCAGCAACCATAAAACCATACTACAAATACTCCTCACACTGGCCATTTTGCCGGCAGTGATTATCATGTTTCTGTCATGCAATCATGACAAAAGCGACAGAGATGGCAACAACCCTCGCATTGAACGATTGCAAAATCTTGATGACTCCATCAGTTTGTTTGCCCCAACGGCTCTCAACGACATACAACGCGGATTGGCAGGAGCAAAGGACAGCATGGAGTACTACGAATATCTGCTGCGACTTGCCAACTTCTATTGGCTGTCCGACCGTCCAGAACGTGCCGACACGCTGATTAACCGTATCATCAACTTTGTCAACCGTCAGGACAATGGCTACTATGCCCAACACAACATCTACAGCACGCCACGCCTCAACACCATGATGGCCTCTGCCCTATCGTGTAAGGCAGCACGCAACCACAACTTCCACCGCGACCCGGGAAAGACACTGCAATTCTACAAGGAGTCATACAGACTGTATCAGCACAGCGATAATGAAAAGGAACTGCCTTTTGTTTGTGCAAACATTGCCGACGCCTACATACAACTCAACGACATACCAAATGCCGCAAGATGCTATCGTAGGGCTCTCTTTCTCGTCGACTCACTCAAACAACCCGAGCACTCCAACATCACTCTATACATGGGGCTGGCACAAATCTACCTCACGCTTAACGACTTTGAAACCGCCAAGCACTACTACGACGAGACCGAGCGTTTCTTCGACCTCATGCTGCCCCCTATGCAGGCTTACTATGTCAACAACCTGGGCAACTACTACTATTTCAGAAAGGATTACCACAAGGCTCTCGACACATTTCTGCGTCTGAAACGTGTCATAATAAAGAATGGTATGCAGAACAACTTCGACATGTATCTGTGTAAAGTAAACCTTGCCGACGTGTATCTTAATCTCAACCAGACTGACAGTGCACAGCATTATCTCGACGAGGTGGAGCCTTTCTTCCGAAAGAACGGCGACCCTGCCGGAATATACTACTGCAACACCATACGCATAGGCATTGCCACAAAAAGAGGCGACTTCAACGAAGTGAGACGTGTGGCTAACGGCGACAAAGCCGGAGAGAAAGACGTGCAATATAGTATGGTGAACATACGCAACCGATACATGCGACAATTCTATGAGCATACCAACAACTACCGCATGGCATACGAGACCCTGAAGCGAGACCAAAGCTACACCGACTCGCTTGAGCACAACCGCTCCAACATGCGCTCTGCTGAAATAATGGCGCGATTCAGAGCCGACACTCTGCAACTGCACCACGACCTTGCTCTCGAACACAAGAATGCGGAGATACAACGCGCCCACACCATGACTACGGGTGCCATATTGACGGCTGTCGTGCTGGTGTTGCTGCTCATCATATGGTATATGCACACACGCAAGAAGCAACTGCAAAACCAGGTGAACATTATGAACCTGAAGCTCAACAATGTGCGCAACCGCATATCGCCACACTTCATGTTCAACGTGCTCAACAACAAGATTGTGAACTCTGGCGAGAAGGAGGCATCTGAACTGATGGAACTGGCACGACTCATACGCACAAACCTCGACATGTCGAGCCAGCCATACATGATGCTCGACAAGGAGCTGGAGTTTGTGCAGCAATACATACGAGTGGAACGCTATCTCTTGGGCGACGACTTCAAGTTCAATATCGACGTGGCTGACGATGCCGACATTGCCAAGGTGAAGATTCCATCGATGTTCCTGCAGATACTCACCGAAAACGCTATCGTGCACGGACTGAAAGGCATGGAAGGCGAAAAGCGTCTAAGAATATACATAGCACGCGAAAACAACCTTACCATCATCTCTGTAGAGGACAACGGACCGGGATTCAACGCTCGCCGCGCTCTGAAGAAAGGCACTGGACTGGGCATTATATCGCAGACCATTGCCGTGACCAACGAACGCAACAAACAAAAGATGAGGTTTGAGATATCCAACCGCGAGGATAGCAACAACCAAATCATTGGATGCAAAGCAACACTTAAGATACCAGACTGTATAACTTTCTAAAAAAAAGCAACTGATTATTATGAAAATCATTATCGTCGACGATGAGAAAATGGCAGCTAACGCCCTTGCCGACAAACTAAAAGAATACGATGAAACCGAACTTGTGGGAGTGGCCTACAATGGTATGGACGGACTTAAACTGCTTGAAGAGAAACAACCCGACCTTATGTTTCTCGATGTGGAACTGCCCGACATATCGGGCATAGAATTCCTTGAGCGAATAGATGGCATGACCGACGGTCGCTGCCGGGTAGTGATGTACACAGCACATGGCAGATACATGCTGCCTGCATTCCGCAACAAGGCCTTCGACTTTCTGCTCAAGCCTATTGAGGACAACGAGCTGCGCATGATATTGCGACGGGCTTGTATCGACCGACGCCCCAACTTGCAGCACAGCGAATCGGACATTGCCAACAACAACGACGGAAACGACACCCTTGAAGCTCTCGACAACGACGGAATAGCTAAGCGCAACGACGGAAAATATCTTGTCTACACCAATGCCGTGGACTTCCGTCTTATCGACATTCGCGACATTGGTGTATTCACCTACAACCATGAGCTGAGAGTATGGGAAATGACTATTGCAGGGAAAGATGACCCGATACGCCTAAAACGCAATGTCAACAGCGACATGCTGCTCGAACTGAACGATGCTCTTGTGCGTGTAAGCCAAAAGCACATCATCAACCTCGGGTATCTGATAGAAGTAGCCGACAACACATGCCATTTCTATCCACCGTTCGACAAACTCTCCGACGTGAAGGTAGGAAGACTCTTCCGCAAGAAACTTATCGACCGTTTCAGCAGTTTCTAATAAGCTTAATGCCATTATCGCCCACCTCTATGAGCCGACGCTTGTAGAGGTCGCCAATGGCACGCTTATACACCTTCTTGCTCACCTGGAAACGACGCTTTATGTCCTCGGCATCGCTCTTGTCGCCAAGGTCGCACTTGCCACCGTTGTCGCGAAGATACTGAAGCAGGGTCTCCGAGAAGTCGAGGGTCTGCTGTCTGCCAGTAGGCTGAAGCGTAACGTCTATCTTGCCGTCGGGGCGCACGGTGTTGATGTATCCCTTCACGCGGTCGCCCGTATGCAGATAGCGGAACACCTGGTCCTCGTAGACAAGACCAGGATAGCAGTTGTCGATGATAACCTTGAATCCCATCTCTGTCTTCTGCCACACTAGCAGGTCAACCTCCTGACCGTGATTATAGAAAGGATGGCGTTCGGCAAAATAGCGTTCCACCTTGGCCGAAGCCACAATGCGATAGCTCTCCTCGTCGATATGCACATGCACGATGTAGCTCTCACCCTTCTGCATACGCTTTTTCTGCTCGCGGAACGGACAGAAGAGGTCCTTCATCAACCCCCAGTTTAGGAAAGCTCCATACTCATTCACCCACGACACCTCAAGATAAGCAAAGTCGCCCACCTTGCAGAGAGGATGCTCTGTAGTGGCAACCGGACGCTCGTCCTGGTCGAGATAGATGAACACCTCAAGCTCATCGCCTGGTTTAGTGCCTTCTGGCACATAGCGCTTGGGCATAAGTATCTCGCCCTCGTCGCCACCGTCAAGATAAATACCGAAGTCAACCTCCTTGACTACGGTCATCTTATTGTAATCGCCAAGTTTTATCATATATATATTTCGTTTATCAATTAGTTAAACAGGATTTTCATCCGACTCAACAGTCTGCTCGCCAACAAACTTCTCAGCAACAGCCTTCTCGCCAACAACTGTTTCATCATCTAAGCTCTCGTCAACCTTCTTTCCGTCAACAATCTTCTCATCCACAATCTTTCCGTCCACAATATGTATTGTGCGGTCGGTGATGCTTGCCAGATGCTCGTCGTGTGTGACAATGACGAAGGTCTGTCCGAACTTGTCGCGCAGTTCGAAGAATAGTTGATGCAGTTCGGCCTTGTTCTTGGAGTCGAGCGAGCCCGACGGCTCATCGGCAAACACCACAGCAGGATTGTTCACCAAGGCACGTGCCACGGCCACACGCTGCTTCTCGCCACCCGACAGCTCGGCTGGCTTGTGCGAAGCGCGGTCGGCAAGGTTCATAAACTCAAGCAGTTCCATAGCACGCTGTTTAGCCTCCCTGGTGCCCTTGCCACTTATGTAGGCAGGAATCATCACATTCTCAAGAGCCGTGAACTCAGGTAGGAGCTGATGAAACTGAAACACGAAACCGATGTGTCGGTTGCGGAAATCGCTTAGTTTCTTTGCCGACAGACTGCCCACGTCAATACCGTCCACTACTACAGTACCGCCGTCTGGCTTGTCGAGTGTGCCCATTATCTGCAGCAAGGTTGTCTTGCCGGCACCACTCGGACCCACAATGCTCACCACCTCACCTTTATTAATATGTAGGTCGATGCCCTTGAGCACCTGAAGCGAGCCAAAACTCTTGGTTATTCCTTTAATGTCTATCATAATATATTCTTGTTTTGTTGATGCTTAGAAAGCCGACGGGAGTGTAACCAGTCTTACTTTCTCATCAAATTCTTTTTCATCCACTTGCTCAGCGACTCGTATGCACTCTGGTCCTCAGTATGCTGCGGTTGAGCGAAGGTCATTTCCTCCATAGCGTCGCCATGCTGGTCGGGGAAGATTATCATTATGTTCCTGTCGGCGAAATAGTTTTGTATCTCGTCGGGCAAACGCTCAAGCGCGTTCTTGTGGGAGACAGTGCCCTTGCGTGCTGTGACGATGATGAACAGATGGTCGTTAGATACCGACGAGGCAAGCTGTGGCATTTCCGACCAGTGCAGCATCACCGTGCATGAGTAGCGCATCTCGGAGTGGCGGTTCTTGATATATTGCTCTATGAGCGGCAACACATCGTCGCGTCCGTAGAACTCCGTATGACACTCCATGTTGGTAGCCATACGGCACACACGCTCCAACCAACGGTAGAAACCCGGCTCAAACTGCGCCCTCGAAGGCACAGCCACCTGCACACGGCGTATGGTGGAAAGCGGTTGGTTGAGTCGAGCCATTATAATCTGCGAGTTCAATCCATTGAACAAGCTCTGGTGGAACGCTCCCCAGAACTTCTGCGACACCTCTGGGTGCATGTGCATTCCAATGAGGATGTCCGTGGAGCGAAACTCCTTGAAAGCATGTTTTATGCCATTGGCAATGTTGGCAGCCACGCGCACCTGAGTCTGCATCGACATGTCTGCCGAAGCCGCATAGCTCACCATACGGTCGAGCAACTGCTGTCCCTGTTCCATGTTGCGACGCATGTCGTCGTCGTCATACACCACGTTCAGTCCCACAAGGCCTGTAGTGTTCTTGGGATTGCGCATCATCATAGCCACATTCACCAAGCGCTGGGCATACTCAGGATATTTCATCGGAATTAGAATCTTCTCCTCCGAATGCGATTTGTTGTCATTCTCGTCGGGCATCTCCTTGTCGCGCAGAATAATCTGCTGGGCAGCATGTTCGGTCATCATCGTTGAGATGATACATGTGAAGAGAATCATCATCACCACCCCATTGAGCATGTCGTCGGTGACAAGCGACTGTCCCGGCGCCACCTCTATCTTCATGCCTATCATCACCATGGCTATGGCTCCAGCCGCATGGGCAGAGGTAAGTCCAAACATCATGTTGCCCGACGACAGAGGCAGGCGAAACAAAAAGCTGGCTATATAAGCCGCCAACGCCTTGCCAAGCGTTCCGAACAGCACTATTAGGACCATAACCAACACGATGTCGCCTCCGGCAAACAGCATACGCACATTTATCAGCATTCCCACACCTATCAGGAAATAGGGAATGAAGAGAGCGTTGCCTATAAACTCGATGCGGTTCATCAATGGCGACACATGAGGAATGAAACGGTTGAGTATCAATCCCGAAAGGAAGGCTCCGAAGATGCCCTCCAAGCCCACAGCCTCGCTGAACACGGCACTCATAAAGAGCATCGACATGACAAAGATGAACTGCATCACAGCATCGCTATAGCGGCGAAGGAAGCAACGCGTCAGACGTGGGATGATTATGACCAACGTCGCACAATAGAGCACAAACTTGCCTGCAAACCACAGCCAGAACCACACACTCGTCTCGCCACCATACGACGCCACCACGCCTGCCAACACCACAAGCGACACAAGCAGCGAAATCATCGACGAGCCTACCGACAGCGTAACGCTCGGCTTCTTCTGCAAGCCATACCTGCCCACAATGGGATAGGCAATAAGCGTGTTCGAAGCCATAATGCAGCCAAGCAGAAGCGAGGCAAACGTGGAATAGTGCAGAATGGTGATGCTCGCCACATAAGTAAGGATGAACGGCACAGCAAACGTGAGCAGACCGAACACACCGAAACGACGCGAATTGCGCTTCACGCCTTCCATGTCCATCTCAAGCGAGGCAAGAAACATTATATAATACAGTCCCACCTTGCCAAAAAGCTCAAATGAGTCGTCGCGGGACAGAATGTTGAAGCCATACTTGCCTACAGCAACACCTGCAAGCACCATTCCTATGATGTGCGGAATGCGCAGTTTGCCCATTATGATAGGGGCAAAGAGGATGATGAGCAGCACCACAAAGAATATGAGAGTGGGGTCGGTGATAGGGAAATAGTTGGCTAAATTTGTCATAAGGACTTGCTTTTGGGATTCTTTACACTTTGCGGGGTGGGCGTTTATTGACTGCAAAGTTACTCAAAATCGACGACATTCATATTGTTTTTCGCACTTAACAACAATATTTTTTAAGCTAATGTTGCCCAAACCAAATTTAAATGCTACTTTTGCTTTAGTAATTACCTCGAACAACAAATCATGACCATTCTATTCAACATAACCTATACGGCGACCTACGACGAAGAGATTCTACTCAACCTTGTTGTCAACCGCAATGGGCTACGCTGTCGGCAACAAGCCAGCATGACTACCACCGACGGACATACATGGACATACAAGCTCCATGACGTAACGTGTGGCAGCAAGGAGAAGCCGTACATCGACTACTTCTTCACCATAACACGTGGCGGACGCGAATACAAACACGAGTGGACGGGGATGCTTCATCGCATCGACCTCAACCTCACCCGCTGCGAACTGCTCAGCGTGAACAATGTGTGGCACGAGAAACCCGACGACACACGATTCTACACCACAGCCTTCACCGAATGCCTCCAGCCAAGGGCTGTCACGCCTGCCGGACGCACCGCGCTACTGCGCACCATCCGACTGATTGTGCGTGCACCGGAACTTCTACCCGGCGAGCGACTGGCCATAATGGGCAGCAACCAACATCTTGGTGAATGGAACGCCCAACAGGCTTTGCCTATGACCGAGCACAACCATTGCGAGTGGCAAGCCGACATCAACGCAGCCAACATCACCACCGACATACATTATAAATATGTGGCAATCGACAGCGAAGGCAACGCCGTATACGAAGCCAACCCAAACCGCTCACTCGAATTTACAGAAATAAAGCAGGGCGAGGCAATAGCCATAGAGACGGAGGAAGCACGCTTCAACCGCCCTACCCCACAGCCCACATGCCTGCACACATCAATTGCACAGCTCGGGTCGGCCGACGGTTTCGGCATAGGCAACTTTGGCAGTCTTGCCAAGTTCATAGCTCAGACAGCAGCCTCAGCCAAGGCACAGATGATTTACATACCGCCAGTGTGCGACTCCATATCCACACACACCAACGCCGACGCCAATCCCTACTCCTCCATAAGCGCGTTTGCCCTCCACCCTCTGCTGTGCGACCTAAGTCAGTTGCCCACCATTGCCGACCCTGCCGAACGCGAGCGCATGGACACACTATGCCAACAACTTGGCTCTTCGGCTGACTACGACTACACTGCCACCTTGCATACCAAACTGGAATACCTGCGATGCGTGTTCAACGAAGAAGGCGACCACACATTGCACTCAGCCGACTACCGACGCTTCTTCACAGCCAACGAGCGGTGGCTCGTGCCTTACGCCCAATTCAGCTATCTGCGTGACGCCTACGGAATAGCCGACTTCCGCCGATGGCCAAGCCACAACGAATGGACAGAAGCCGAACGGGGGCAACTGCAAAATGCCCGAACCAAGGCCTACAAGAAATTGGCTTTCTTCTACTATGTGCAGTATGTGCTACATTGCCAACTGCGCTCCGCCCACGACACAGCACGCCAACACGGCATTGTGCTTGCGGGAGACATGACTGCCAACATCAACCCCAACGGATGCGACGTGTGGCAAGAACAGAGCAATGTAGGCACTGACGAATGGTGGACAAGGAGGCTGGCAGCAATGCAACTATACTACGACGCCTGCCGAGTGCCCGACAAAGTGGCACGACACCGACAAGTGGCCGACGCCACAAGAATATGGCTAACCAACAGCGATTGACACACTTATAAAACCCAAAAATAAGGCATACGCACAATAATTCTTTATTGTACGTATGCTTTTACGTTTTTTTTCATTACTTTTGTCGAAACAAACCAAAACAACATCATACAAAACATGAAACAATCCCTTACTACTTTACTATTACTTGCGGCTCTCACCCAGAGTGCCAATGCTCAGAACAACAAACCCCTGCGCTACTGGTTCGACCGTCCTACAACACTCAACGGTGCTGCAATATGGTTTGGCGGACATCCCGAAAATTGGAATTCAACAAAAAAACCAATCACAGCTGGCGACACTGCCAAGAACCCCGACGCTGAATGGGAATCACAATCGCTGCCTATCGGCAACGGTTCGCTCGGTATCAACATCTTAGGATCGGTGGAAGCCGAACGACTCACACTCAACGAGAAGAGTCTGTGGCGTGGAGGCCCTAACACTTCGCGAGGAGCAAAATACTATTGGGACGTAAACAAGCAGTCGGCCCATGTGCTCAACGACATCCGCAAGGCTTTTGCCGACGACGACTGGAAGCGTGCTGACGAACTCACACGCAAGAACTTCAACAGTACAGTGGAATATGGCTCGGCCGACGAGACTCCATCACGCTTTGGAAGCTTCACCACAGCAGGCGAACTGTATGTGGAGACCGGACTCAGCGCCGTAAACATGACCGACTACCGCCGCGAACTCTCGCTCGACTCTGCCGTGGCTCACGTACAATTCAAGAAAGACGGAGTGAGCTACCGCCGCGAATACTTTGCTAGCTATCCAGCCAACGTCATTGCCATACGCTACACAGCATCGGCAAAGGCTAAGCAGAATCTCGTCATCTCTTATGCCAAGAATCCAGTATCCGAGGGCAAGATGACCGCCTGCGGCAACGACGCCTTGCTTTGGGACGCCCGACTCGACAACAACCAAATGCAGTATGCCATCCGCATCAAGGCCATAAACAAGGGCGGAACAGTAAGCAACGAAGGCGGACGACTCACAGTGAAGGGGGCCGACGAAGTAGTAATCCTGCTTACAGCCGACACCGACTATAAGGAGAACTACACTCCCGACTTCAACGACCCGAAGGCTTACGTGGGCGTCGACCCAGTGGCCACAACCGCCAAATGGCTCGACCAGGCTTCGGCCTCCGGCTACGACAAGCTGCTCAAGGAGCACTACAACGACTACTCGAAGCTGTTCAACCGCGTGAAGCTCACGCTCGACAATACAAATACCACCGACGACCGTCCTATCAACAAGCGACTCGCCGACTACCGTCAAGGCAAATCCGACCTCTATCTTGAGCAGCTCTACTATCAGTTCGGACGCTACTTGCTCATAGCCTCTTCGCGCCCAGGCAACCTTCCTGCCAATCTCCAGGGCGTATGGCACAACAATGTAGACGGACCTTGGCGCGTGGACTACCACAACAACATCAACCTGCAGATGAACTATTGGCCGGCTTGCCAGACCAATCTTCCGGAGTGTGAGCTGCCTCTGTTCGACTTCGTGAAGGGACTTGTCAAGCCAGGCGAGGTTACTGCCAAGGCCTACTTCGGCACTCGCGGCTGGACCACATCCGTTTCGGGCAACCCGTTCGGCTTCACCACTCCGCTCTCGAGCGAGGACATGTCGTGGAACTTCTCACCATTCGCAGGTCCGTGGCTTGCCACACATCTGTGGAACTACTACGACTACACACGCGACAACAAGTGGCTCGCCAACGAGGCCTACGACATTATCAAGGGTAGCGCCAACTTTGCAGCCGACTATCTGTGGCATCGCAGCGACGGTGTCTACACAGCAGCTCCGTCTACATCGCCCGAGCACGGTCCTATCGACGAGGGCGCAACCTTCGCCCATGCCGTGATACGCGAGATTCTCATCGACGCTATCGACGCAAGCAAGACACTCAACCGCGACGCCAAGGAACGCCGCTCATGGGAGGACGCACTTAAGAAGCTTGCCCCTTACAAGATTGGACGCTACGGACAGCTCATGGAATGGTCGCGCGACATCGATGATCCAGAGGACCACCACCGCCACGTAAACCAGCTCTTTGGATTGCACCCGGGCCACACCATCTCGCCTGTCACTACTCCTGAGCTTGCCAAGGCCTCGCGTGTAGTGCTTGAGCATAGAGGCGACGGTGCCACAGGATGGTCGATGGGATGGAAGCTCAACCAGTGGGCACGCCTGCACGACGGCAACCATGCCTACAAACTCTATGGCAACTTGCTCAAGAACGGCACACTCGACAACTTGTGGGACACACACGCCCCATTCCAGATTGACGGCAACTTTGGCGGCACTGCCGGCGTGACCGAAATGCTTATGCAGAGCCACATGGGATTCATACATCTCTTGCCTGCTCTGCCCGACGCATGGAAGGAAGGCTCCATCACCGGACTCCGCGCTCGCGGCAACTTCACAGTAGACATCTACTGGAAGAACGGCAAGCTCGACCACGCCAACGTAGTGTCGGGTTCTGGCGGAACATGCTCTTTGCGCTATGGCGACCAGACAAAGACTCTGAAGACTAAGAAGGGCAAAACCTATGAGGTGAAGTTCTAAACATAACTACCATTTTTGCGTTTCCTCGGGAGGTAATTTTTGTTCCCTCCCGAGGAAACATTTTTTTCCTGCCGAGAGAGTAAAAAGATTGTGTAGAGAGAAGGATTACTCCATACGGAATGATGCAGGAAACACTGTTTCTTGCATCAATCAATACAGAATGGGGCAGGAAACACTGTTTCTTGCATCAATCAATGCGGAATGGGGCAGGAAACGCTGTTTCTTGCGTCAATCAATGCGGAATGGGGCAGGAAACGCTGTTTCTTGCGTCAATCAATGCGGAATGGGGCAGGAAACGCTGTTTCTGCGTTCAAACCATAAGGAGCAAGGAATTAAACAACGTGTACAGCTTATTCCACAAAAAAATATCAACTCCCCACAATAAAGACTTTAATAATTGATAATTAAAGTATACTGGGCCCATAATTCGATTATTTTAGCTAAATTTGTAAAACAAACAGATAAAACGCGACTTTCGAATGAAACCTGTCCACAAAAAAACTCTTAAGATATTGGCGGCTATTGTCGCCACACCTATTATTATAGTCACTCTGCTGGCTGTGCTGCTATACATCCCTCCCGTGCAAAACTGGGCGGTGGGACGCGTGACGGCATACGTCTCCGAATCTACCGGCATGTCGGTAGACATAAAGCGTGTGCACCTTAGCTTTCCGCTTAAACTCAGCATCAACGGATTTCGCGCCACACAACCCAACGACTCCCTGCGCGGAGTGACCGACACCATAGCCGACGCCCGACTGCTGAGCGTCAGCGTGCGACTGATGCCTCTTATCCATAAGAACATTGTTGTCGACCGACTCGACTTCAGAGACGTAAAGATGAACACGGCGCAGTTTATCCCCTCGGCAAGGGTGAAGGGCAGCGTGGGCAAACTTACGTTGCGAAGCCGAAGCATCAACCTTGCCACCGAAAGCGTGACACTCGACAAAGCATTGATAGACAACGCCAAACTCGACGTGGCTCTGAGCGACACCGTGCCCGAAGACACCACACAGACTCCCAATTACTGGAAAATAAATCTCGGCAAACTCGACATAAAGAAGTCTGCCGTAACTCTACACATGCCTGGCGACACCCTCTGCATAAAGGCTGGCATGGGGGCATTGAGCGCGGAGCACGGACGCTTCGACCTCTTTAAAAACTCCTACAACATTGGTTCGCTCGACTGGCGCGAAGGCTCGCTCAACTACGACAACCGGTATGAGAAGCCACAATCCCAGGGGCTCGACTTCAACCATATAGCCCTCTCGGGCATTGCAATGCACATCGATTCGCTAAGATACAGCAGCGAAGCTCTTGCCTTGCACCTTAAGGAATGCGCCATGAGCGAGAAGAGCGGCTTGAGCGTGAAGCAATTCACCACTCATGTCAACCTCGACTCCACCCACATACAGTTGCCCGACCTCAGTCTGCGCACAGCCCTTTCTGCCATAACGGCACGCATAGACATGGACTTGTCCACCTTTGCCGACCGCAATCCCGGCAAGATGAAGGTTTATGCCAAGGGATATGTGGTGAAGAGCGACTTCGCTCCATTGCTTGCCTTCCTTCCCAAGCCTATGCTGAGAAGCTTGCCCAACACCCCCATCACCCTTAGTGCCGACATCAAGGGCAACATGCAGGCCATGCGCATTGCCGACATCTCGGTCACCTACCCCACTGTGCTCACGTTCAAGGCAAACGGCACGGCTCAAAACCTCAACAACACCAACCGACTTAGAGCCGACATACGCGCCGAAGCCCATACCTACAACCTCAACTTTGTGAAGACTTTGCTGCCGAAATCAGCAGCCAAGTCGTTCAACATACCTATGGGCATGAGCCTCAGGGCCAATATTCATGCCGACGGACCACGCTATGTGGCACAATTCAAAGCCTCGCAAGGCGGAGGATACGTGGGGGGCAACGTGGCGTTCGACTCACGCCGACTCGCCTACAACACACGCCTTACAGTAAATAAGCTCAACCTCAAGAACTTCATGCCATCGATGCCGCTGCGCCCATTCACGGGAACACTCACGGCACAAGGAGCAGGATTCGACTTCCTCTCGCCACGCACCCGACTCAATGCCAACGGCGAGGTGACGGAGTTTGCCTACAACAACTACGACCTCTCGGACATTAAACTCACGGCAGAAGTGAAAGACGGCGTGGGACATGCCTCGCTCTGCAGCCACACACCACTCATCGACGGCTCCATCAACCTGAATGCCCTGATGAGCAACCGCAAGATTGACGCGCGACTGATATGCGACCTCGTCAACGCCGACTTCATGCGTATGGGCATTACCAAACGTCCGCTCAACACTTCGCTCAAAGCCAACGTTCTGTTGCTGAGCGACGCCAAGAGCAGCCACAAGGTGGAAGGCACCGTGGGGAATATAGTGATACGCGACTCTGCCAACGCCTACCGACCGGAGAACATCAGCATCGACATGTTCACACGACGCGACTCCACACACGCCGCCCTTAGAAGTGGCGACTTTGCCCTGCACCTCGACGGAGCAGGAAGCATTGAGCACATCATGAACCGCATTACTGAAGTGAACAACGAGCTGGCCAAGCAGCGCAACGAACGCTACATCGACCAACTGCGACTGAGGGAGCGTTTCCCCGAAATGTTCCTCTTTGTGAGTGCCGGCAAGAACAATGTGTTCAGCCGAATGATGAAGCGTTTCGGCTACGACTTCCACAATGCCTTTGTCGACCTTGAAGCGTCGCCACACAATGGCCTCAACGGAAAAGTGAGCCTCGACTCGCTTGTGGCTGCGGGCGTGCAGCTCGACACCATACGCCTTGCCTTTAAGTCGGACTCAACGAAGACCGATTTCGAGGGGCAGGTGCGCAACAACCGCTACAACCCACAGTTTGTGTTCAATGCCAAGATACGCGGTGCCTTCACACAGTCGTCGCTCTACATGGGCACTCAAGTATTCGACAACCGCGAACGCCTTGGCATTGCCCTCGGCTTGAAGGCCGACATGGAGCCGGGAGGCGTCAGACTGAAACTCGGCGGCATCGACCCAGTGTTGGGCTACAAGAAGTTTAAGGTGAACAAAGACAACTACATATTTTTTGCCGAAAACCAGCGCATATCAGCCGACATGCGACTGCTCGCCAACGACGGCATGGGTGTGCAGATATACTCCAACGACAGCACCGAGGCACATCAAGACCTTAGCGTAAGCCTTGCCAAGTTCGACCTCCAGAAGGTGATGTCAATCGTGCCCTACGCCCCCAAGCTGGCAGGCCTGCTCAACGGCGACTTCCACTGGATGGTGTCGGAAGAGGGCGACATGTCGGTGTCGTCGTCGCTAAGCATCGACAAGATGGCCTACGAGGGTTGCCCGATTGGAAATATAGCGAGCGAGTTTGTGTATATGCCTAAAGACAAGGGTATGGAGCATTATGTAGATGGCACACTCACGATGGACCACCACCAAGTGTGTACACTCACCGGCATGTACAACGCTGAGGGCGAGGGGCATATCGACGCCGACATGACTCTGTCGCGCACTCCGCTCCTGCTGCTCGACGGTTTTGTGCCCGACCGCATCATCAATTTCCTTGGCTATGCCGAGGGCAACGTCAAGGTTAGGGGCACCCTCTCCCACCCCGATGTCAACGGCGAGCTCTATTTCGACTCTGCCTACGTGGCAAGCGAGCCTTACGGAGTGATGATGCGACTCTGCGACGACCAGTTGGCTATAAAGAACAGCCGTATGCAGCTTGAGAACTTCCAGATGTTCGCACGCAACAACAATGCGCTCACTCTCTACGGCTATGTCGACTTTGCCAACTTCGACCAAATGAAGGCCTACATCCGTATGCGAGCCGACAACTATCTGCTTATCGACTCCAAGGAGCAGGCACGAAGCGAGGCCTACGGCAAAGCCTATGTCAACTTCCTGGGCCTTGTGGATGGTCCGCTCGACGCTCTGCGTATGCGGGGCCGACTTGACGTGCTTGGCTCAAGCGACATCACGTATATACTGCGCGACTCGCCTCTCTCTACCGACAACCAGCTCGACGGACTCGTGAAGTTTGTTAACTTCCGCAAGCCTGAGACTGTGAGTGTGGAGCGTCCGCCTATCAACGGACTCAACATGGACCTCACAGTAAACATCGACGACGGAGCACACGCTCTGTGCGCTCTCAACACCGACAAGTCGAACTATGTAGACCTTGTGGGCGGCGGCAATCTGCGAATGCTCTACACCGGCAACGATGGTCTGTCGCTCTACGGACGCTACACCATAGCGTCGGGCGAGATGAAATACTCGCTGCCAGTAATTCCGCTCAAGACGTTCAACATTAAGGATGGCAGTTATGTCGAGTTCTCGGGCGACCCGATGAACCCAAGACTCAACATCACAGCCACAGAGGAGAACAAAACCACCGTGTCTACCGACGGAGGCTCGGGCAGAAGCGTAATGTTTGAGTGTGGTGTGGAGATTACGAAGACGCTGCAAGACATGGGTCTGCAGTTCATCATCGACGCCCCCGACGACCAGCAGATGCACAACGAACTTATGACTGAGTCGGCTGAGAACCGCGGCAAGATAGCCGTGACCATGCTCACTACGGGCATGTACATCACCGACAACAACCTCTCGTCGCTTTCGGCTGGCAACATCCTGAGCACATTCCTCAGTTCGGAGATTAACAAGATTTCGGGCAACGCCTTGCGCACGGTCGACCTATCCTTTGGTATGGAGAACACCACAATTGGCTCGGGACAGATGCACACCGACTATTCGTTCAAGTTCTCAAAGCGATTGTGGAACAACCGCCTGCGCATTGTCATAGGAGGCAAGGTGTCGAGCGGTGCCGAAGTGGAAAACCAGGACGACACGTTCTTCGACAACGTCACACTGGAGTACCGACTGTCGCAAAACTCCAACAAGTATCTCAAGTTCTTCTACAACCGCGACTCCTACGACTGGCTCGAAGGCTACGTGGAACAGTTTGGCGGCGGTTTCCTCTGGCGCAAGAAACTGCAGCACTTCAAGGAACTGTTCATATTCAAGAAGGAAAAGAAGGAGAACAACTTCTTCACAGTACCGAACGACTCTATAGGTAAGAAACAATAAGCCAAGGAGGAGGCGACTCCTCCTTGGCCTCATAATCAACACATCGTCTATGAAACATCTTATATATATAATAATGTGTAGTCTCGCCCTCGTCGCCTGCTCAACCACCTCCACCGTGCCCGACGACGACAAGCTCTACACGGGTATGCGCTCCACAAAATACGAGAATGTGGAGAAGGACGACCACTTCTACGCCGTCCAGGAGGAACTTGAAGAGGCTTTGGGCACGGCACCCAACAATTCCATCTTCGGAAGTGCCTACTACCGATGGCCGTGGCCACCGTTCCGACTGTGGATTCACAATGCTTTTGCCAAGTCCGACGACGGCATAGGCAAGTGGATAGGCAAGACTTTCGGCAAGCGACCCGTGCTGCTGAGCAGCGTCAACCCACTGCTCCACACACAGGTGGCAAGCGAACTGTTGCGCGCACGAGGCTACTTCGGAGGATATGTAGGCTACGACATCATAAGCAAACCCAACTCCAAGAAGGCGAAGGTGGAATATCATGTCAACTTTGGCGAGCTGCACACCATCGACACCCTCACCTACAACAACTTTCCACCTGCTGCCATGCAGCTCATCGACTCTACAAGAGTCGAGGCAAAGGTGAAGCCGGGCGACCCATTCGACGTAACAACACTCGAAGCCGAACGCACACGAGTGTCCAACCTCTTGCGCAACAACGGTTTCTTCTACTATCAGCCGAGCTACGCCACTTATCTTGCCGACACCATTGCCACAGCGGGCAAGGCGCAGATGCGACTGCAATATGCCGACTCACTGCCCGAGCGCGTGGGACAGAAGTGGTATGTGGGAAGAGTGAGACTCGAACTGCGCAAGTCGGCCACCGAAGTGTTGCGCGACTCCACCGTGCGTCGCCGCTACACCATATTATATAATGGCAGACGACAACCCATAAGAACCAGCGTGGTGACACGCGACCTTAGTCTGCGACCCGGCAAACTCTACAGCTACGCTGACTACACGCGCTCTATCAACACGCTCAACGGCAAGGGGCTCTTCTCGCGAGTAGACCTGAGCTTTGCCCCGCACAGCTCAGCCTCAACATGCGACACTCTCGACATGACCCTCGGATGCGTGTTCGACAAGCCCTACAACGTGTCGCTCGAAGCCAACCTCGTGGGCAAGACTACGGGAAGAGTGGGCCCGGGCATCACACTCGGATTCTCCAAGAACAACGCTTTCCGCGGCGGCGAGAAACTCTCCATCAACCTCAAAGGCTCGTATGAATGGCAGACAGGACACCAGGCCGACGGCACAAGCTCCAAATTCAACTCCTATGAATACGGTACCGACGTGTCGCTCGAACTGCCACGCCTGTTCCTTGTGCCACGCAAATTCATGCGACGTCGCCACCCTTACACATTGCCCACCACACTCATCAAGGCTTCGAGCGACGTGCTCAACCGCTCGGGATTCTTCAAGCGACACATCGTGTCGGGCGAACTCACCTACACATTGCACCCTAAGGCCAACGTGCAGCACACATTCTCGCCGCTCATCCTGCAATACGAGTACATGCAGCACAAAACAGAGGCGTTCAATGAGATTTTGCAACAAAGCCCCTACCTGCTCATAAGCATGGCCGACCAGTTTGTGCCGAAGATGCGATACACCTTCACCTACCAGTCGCCATCGTCCTACCGCAACCCCATCTATCTGCAAGTGGCGGCAAGCGAAGCAGCCAACATCCTCTCGCTCGGCTATATGGCGTTTGGCGAGAAATGGAGCGAGAAGGGCAAGACAATGTTCAAGAATCCATATGCACAGTTTCTTAAGGTGGAAGCCGATTTCCGCAAGACGTGGCAAGTGGCCGAGCACGACCAGCTCGTGGGACACATCAGCGCAGGAGTGGTATGGTCCTACGGCAATGCCGAAAGCTCTCCCTACAGCGAGCAGTTCTACGTGGGCGGCGCCAACAGCATACGAGCCTTCAACGTGCGAAGCATTGGTCCGGGCAGCTACTACACCAACCAGTCGCGCCTATCCTATATGGACCAGACGGGCGACATCAAGCTGCAAGCCAACCTTGAATACCGTCCGCGCCTGTTCGGCAACCTATACGGAGCCTTGTTTCTCGACGCAGGCAACGTGTGGGCAATGCACGACGACGGCTACCGCTCCGGCTCAAAGCTCAAGCCCCAAAACCTGCTCAAGGAAATGGCTCTCGGCACAGGCATAGGCATACGCTACGACATGGACTTCTTTGTGTTGCGCCTCGACTGGGGCGTGGGACTGCACGTGCCCTACAAGAGTGGATTCTACAACTTCGACCACTTCAAGGACTCGCAGAGCCTGCATTTCGCAATAGGCTACCCATTCTAAGCGAAAATAGCCCTTTTAGAAATAATAATTGTCCAAAACTTTTTGTATCTCACAGTAATTTGTTACTTTTGTAATTGATATAGATTAAACACATATACAAACAATGCAGAATTGTTTACATAAATAACATAATAATAGTAAAGATTATGAAACCTACACTTTTCCTCCTCGCTGCAGGTATGGGAAGCCGCTACGGTGGCTTGAAGCAGCTCGACGAACTCGGTCCTCACGGTGAAACCATCATGGACTACTCTATCTACGATGCTATCAATGCTGGCTTCGGCAAGCTCGTGTTCGTTATCCGCAAGGATTTCGAGGAAGACTTCCGCCGCATCGTGCTTTCAAAATATGAGGGTCACATCCCTTGCGAACTCGTGTTCCAGTCGCTCGACGCTCTGCCAGAGGGTTTCACATGTCCAGAAGGCCGCACTAAGCCTTGGGGCACTAACCACGCATTGATGATGGGTGAAAGCGTAATCAATGAGCCATTCGCCGTGCTCAACTGCGACGACTTCTACGACCGCGACGCCTTCAAGGTGCTTGGCAAGTGGCTTAGCGAACTGCCCGAAGGCTCTACTGGCAAGTATGCTATGGTAGGCTTCCGCGTAGGCAACACACTCTCCGACAGCGGTACTGTTAGCCGTGGCGTATGCGAGAACGACGAGAACCACCACCTCACATCTGTAGTTGAGCGCACAAAGATTCAGCGTTTCGACGGTGTTGTTAAGTATCTTGCCGACGATGGCGAGACATGGGTAGCTATCCCCGACACAACTCCTGTATCTATGAACTTCTGGGGCTTCACTCCCGACTACTTCAAGCACAGCAACGAGTTCTTCAAGCAGTTCCTTTCTGACCCGAAGAACATGGAGAACCCGAAGAGCGAATTCTTCATCCCATTGATGGTAGACAAGCTCATCCACGACGGCACAGCCACTTGCGAGGTGCTCGACACCACATCTAAGTGGTTCGGCGTTACTTATCCAGAGGATCGTCCGGGCGTTGTTGAGAAGTTCCAGAAACTCGCCGACGAGGGTGTATATCCTGAGAAGATGTTCTAAAAGTGTCAACAACACGATTCATCGATATATTTCAAAAAAAGAGATTGTCTACACAGACAATCTCTTTTTTTCTAACGGTTGACACTGAAAAATTAGTACTTTTATACAATTTAAATCCATCTTCTGCGTTATAGATAATAAATGTTATAATATTTAAGCAGATACTGGATCTTGCCAGTCCGACGAAAAAGACAGAAATGAAGAGAATTTTTGATTTTATATTTTCCGCTATATGCCTGGTTGTGTTCGCCCCTCTGTTCGCTATATGTTATGTGGCGATAAGACTGGAGGACGGACTTCCTGTCATCTACCGTCAGGAGCGCATCGGACTGCATGGCAAGCCTTTCTATATATATAAGTTCCGCAGCATGACCCACGACGCCGAGAAGGATGGTCCACAACTGCTGCTCGACGGAGCGTTGAGCGACCCGCGACTCACCAAGACGGGCAAATGGATGCGTGCCCATCACCTCGACGAATTGCCACAGTTGTGGAATGTGCTCAAGGGCGACATGGCTTTCATTGGCTACCGTCCAGAACGCAAATTCTATATCGACCAGATTATGGAGCACAATCCGCGCTATGCCGAACTCTATGCCATTCGCCCCGGAGTTACTTCCTATGCCACTCTGCACAACGGCTACACCGACACCATGGAAAAGATGCTGCGCCGCCTCGACTACGACCTCTACTATCTGGAGCACCAGAGTCTGTGGACCGACATCAAGATTCTCTTCACCACATTCTTACACATCATCTTCGGAAAGAAATTCTGAAGCTAAAAAGTAAGACTAATATACTTGACAAAGTAATATATATTACTTGGCCTTTTATATCAATATACTTGGCCTTTTATATCAATATACTTTACAAAGTATGTCAATCTCTTTCGATTCTTTATATATAGCCCATGTCTGATGGCATGGGAAGAGAATTCACGTATCTGTCTTCACATGCAACGAATCGCTATTTTATCGCGAATTGGGGTATAAATATAGCTGTAGAATAGTAAAATATGATAGTTTTGAACGGATAAAATAAATATTCTCCGTAGAAAACTATTGTTTTTGAAGATAGAGTTGTATCTTTACACCGATAAATAACCATAATAAGGTAAAAGTATGAATGAGATTATGTATAAGGCAACCTCGCAAGGTGGAATCATAACTACCGCAGAGCTCCCAAACCAATCAGATTATCAGAAAATTGTGAGGGCTAAGGAACGTGGCGAACTGATAAGGGTTCGCCATGGGGTCTATGCTGTTCCTGACGCTCTTTTCAATACGATGATAGATATTGAACGAATCGTTCCCAATGGAATTGTATGCCTGTACAACGCTTGGGCATATCATCAGCTCTCTACTGTTGTTCCACCTTCCTTTTGTGTTGCTATAGAAGCCAAGCGAAAGGTGGCAATGCCGCCAACCCTACCGATAGAACTTTATTATTGGAAAAAGGAGAATTTGGAGTTTGGTGTTATGGATGTGGAAATGTCGGGCTACAACATTCGTATGACGGATATGGAACGTAGCGTTTGTGATGCCGTCAAGTATCGTAACAAAATCGGATTGGAAGTATGTTCCGAGGTGATACGAAATTATCTGAAGAAACAGAACCGCAACCTAAGCCAATTGGCAGAATACGCAAAACGGCTTAGGGTTGCCAATATTTTGAAAAATTATCTTGAAATAGCAATAGAATAAAATGGGAAAGAAAAACTATGGCAAGTCTGTCCTCATAAATATTTTGTACCTTTATAGGTGAAAATAAATTAGTTACAAAAATATATAATATGACTACCGATTACAAAGTTACAGAATTATTTTGTATTATAGACGAGTTT
>ERZ1026878.85-NODE-85-length-74789-cov-8.963056_pt1 | contig 74789 bp, 73 predicted proteins | sample MGYA00380169_ERZ1026878 | MGnify/ENA primary metagenome ERZ1026878 (study PRJEB33269, sample SAMEA4719805) | human gut metagenome | biome: human-associated habitat; feature: organic feature; material: feces | place: Cameroon | collected 2013-10 ...
AAGAGACAGCCCCAATGTAGGTCACCGCCCACATCAGCGCTTCGCTCTTCAGCCACAGGTTTACCAGCGACGCCAGCACGATCCCGATCAGCCCCATGAACAGCATGCTGCCGAAGCCGCTCAGATCGCGTTTGGTGGTGTAACCGTAAAGGCTCATCGCACCAAACATCCCGCCGGTTACCACGAAGGTGCTGGCGATGGAAGAGTAGGTGTAAACGATGAAAATGCTGGAAAGCGTCAGCCCCGTTAACGCCGAATAGAGCATAAACAGGGTCGTTGCCATGCCAGCACTCAGCTTGTGCACCAGGCCTGAGAGCACAAACACCAGCGCCAGCTGCGCGATAATCAGCCCAAAAAAGGTGATTTTGCTGGAGAAGATAAACATCATCAGCTCAGGGGTGTTCGCTGCATACCACGCGATAAACGCAGTAAGCAGTAAGCCGACCGTCATCCAGCCATACACCTGAGCCATATACGTCTGCAGCCCGCTACGGGTCTGCTGTACTATTGAATCGGAACGCGGAAATCGGTCCATGATTCACTCCTGATTAAGATTAAGTAGACACACACGTTAAGAGTAACACATCCACGTAAACCGACTACCAACGGCTGGCGGCCTGTTTATCGCTGTCGCGGGATTCCACCCACCGTTCGCCTTCCGGCGTGGCCTCGCGCTTCCAGAACGGCGCTCTGGTTTTAAGGTAATCCATAATGAACTCCCCCGCGGCAAACGCACTACCGCGGTGTGCGCTGGTCACCCCGACAAAGACAATCTCCTCGCCAGGCCACATCTCACCGATGCGGTGAATCACCGTGACGCGCCCAAGCGGCCAGCGGCTTCGCGCCTGGTCCACAATCTCCGCCAGCGATTTCTCGGTCATGCCGGGATAGTGTTCCAGCGTCAGCGCCTTCACGCTGTCGCCGAGGTTGTGGTTGCGCACTTTGCCGGTGAAGGTAACAACGGCGCCGTCTTCATCGCGCTCCGCCAGCCAGCTGTATTCTGTACCAACACTGAAGCGCTCAGGACCTACCAGAATTCGGGTTTCCGCCATCTTAGCCCCCTGTCACCGGCGGGAAGAAAGCCACCTCATCCCCTGCCTTCAGCGGATGGGTGAATTCCACCAGCGTCTGGTTAACGGCGGCCAGCAGCTTGCCTTCGTCCAGCGCCAGCGCCCAGCGGTCGCTTTGTGCCGCCAGATGCGCGCGCAGGGCCGCAACGTTTTCAAAAGACGCATCCAGCGTCAGGCTGTCGGTGTTGACCAGCTCACGCACCTGGGCAAAAAAGAGCACCTTAATCATCGCTGTCCACCTTAAAATCACCGGACTTGCCGCCGCTTTTTGCCAGCAGGCGAACCGGGCCAATCACCATATCTTTCTGTACCGCTTTGCACATGTCGTAGATGGTCAGCGCGGCGACGGAGGCTGCCGTCAGCGCCTCCATCTCCACGCCGGTTTTCCCGGTTAAACGGCACAGCGATTCAATGCGCACGCGGCTGTGCTCCGGCTGCGCCTGCAGGTTCACTTCCACCTTGCTCAGCATCAGCGGATGGCACAGCGGAATTAAGTCCCAGGTGCGTTTCGCGGCCTGAATACCCGCAATACGGGCCGTGGCAAACACGTCACCCTTGTGGTGGCTGCCGTCGAGAATCATCGCCAGGGTTTCTGGCAGCATGGTAACGAACGCTTCCGCGCGCGCCTCGCGCACCGTTTCCGCTTTGGCGGAGACGTCCACCATATGCGCTTCGCCAGCGGCGTTAATGTGGGTCAGTTGTGACATAGCTTATTTCTTTAAATGGGGATGGAAATTACACGGACGGGTACGGGCATCCAGCTGCGGGGCGATGATGTTTTCCCACGCGGTGCGGCAGGCTTTGGTCGAGCCCGGCATGGCAAAAATCAGCGTTTTGTTCGCCACGCCCGCCACGGCACGCGACTGCAGCGTGGAGGTACCAATCTCTTCAAAGGAGAGCATGCGGAACACTTCACCGAAGCCTTCCACTTCGCGGTCGAACAGCGGGCTCAGCGCTTCAGGTACCTGATCGCCCGTGGTAAAGCCGGTGCCGCCAGTGATCAACACCACCTGCACCTCATCACTGGCGATCCACTGAGAGACCTGCGCGCGAATGGCGTAGCGGTTCTCTTTGACGATCGCTTTATCGACAATCTTATGTCCTGCGTCATGGGCCGCCTCGCGCAGCCAGTGGCCGGAGGTATCATCCTCTTCGCCACGGCGATCGGAAACGGTAAGGATAGCAATGCGTGTCGGGATAAATTCTGCGCTTACCTGACTCATCTTCTGATTCCTTCTTAAGCCTGATTACCCGCCGATGTAGGACAGGTTCTGAGTAATGCCGGTATTGCCCTGATGCAGGAAGTGGGTCTGTTTTTTATGCGTCAGCGCTTCAGAAATGCGTGCTTCAAGCGCGTCCTGCTGTGCATCGTCTTCCAGCAAATCGCGAAGATCTACGCCGCCGTCGCCGAACAGGCAGAGATGAAGCTTGCCCACGGAGGAGACGCGCAGACGGTTACAGCTGGCGCAGAAGTCTTTCTCATAGGGCATGATGAGCCCAATTTCCCCTTCATAATCCGGGTGACAGAAGACCTGCGCCGGGCCGTCGCTGCGCTGGCGGATCTGGTGGATCCAGCCGCGTTTCAGCAACTCGTCGCGCAGCACCATGCCGGAGATGTGGTGGCGGCGGAACAGCTCGCTGCCCTCGCCGGTTTCCATCAGCTCGATAAAACGCAACTGAATGGGGCGGGATTTGATCCACGCCAGGAAGGTGTCCAGTTGATGATGGTTCACGTCACGCATCAGCACGGTGTTGACTTTGACCTTTTCGAAGCCAGCCGCAAATGCCGCGTCGATGCCGTCCATGACCTGCTGGAATTTATCCTGGCCGGTAATGGCGTGAAACTGGCGGGCATCAAGGCTGTCCACGCTGACGTTGATGGCGGTCAGCCCCGCATCACGCCAGATGGCCACGTCGCGGGCCATACGGTAACCGTTGGTGGTGACCGCAATCTGGCGGATACGTTCGTTTTCACGCACAGCGGCAATGATGTCGGGGAAATCGCGGCGCAGCGAGGGCTCCCCGCCGGTCAGACGCACTTTTTCGGTGCCGAGTTCAGAGAAGGCGCGCGTGACGCGGCGCACTTCATCCACGGAGAGAAAGCCGTTATTGGTGACGCTGCCCGGTTTGTAGCCGTCGGGCAGGCAGTAAGTACAACGGAAGTTGCACACATCGGTAATCGACAGACGTAAGTAATAAAACTTACGCGCGAAAGCATCAGTAAGTTGTGAAGCCATGTACACCTTTCCAGATACGGGAGGCACAGTCATTTCTTTCTGTACCCTGGTGGCAAAGTCGCCACGGCCAGAGCGCCATATCTTTCGACACAGGCACAAAGGCTAGAGTGTATGTTTTCAAATTTGAAAACGTGGTTATGGCGATAGTAGCGCGTAAATCCTCTCACCGCTATCCTCGCTTAACGCTATATAAATAACTACATAACGCCATAATCGTGTATTTTCGCTACAGAATACTCAAAAACAGCCTCTTCGCATTGATATGTGTCATTTTGCGTCCGGTAGGGCATCGTCTTTTAGGGGTAGTTAGGGTAGTGTTACGCAGATCAAACGTGATAAGGAACAGGTATGCGCAATCGCACTTTTGCGGATCTTGACCGTGTGGTCGCACTCGGCGGAGGCCACGGTCTCGGGCGAGTGATGTCCTCACTGTCTTCACTCGGCTCCAGACTGACAGGGATAGTGACAACCACGGATAACGGTGGCTCTACGGGGCGCATCCGACGTGCGGAAGGGGGTATCGCCTGGGGCGATATGCGCAACTGCCTGAACCAGCTGATTACCGAACCGAGCGTCGCTTCGGCGATGTTTGAGTACCGTTTCGGCGGGAATGGGGAACTTTCCGGGCATAACCTTGGAAATTTAATGCTTAAAGCTCTCGATCACCTGAGCGTGCGCCCGCTGGAAGCCATCAATCTGATACGTAATCTGCTAAAAGTGGATGCGTTCCTGATCCCGATGTCTGAACAGCCGGTCGATTTGATGGCCATCGACGTGGATGGCCATGAAGTGTACGGCGAAGTGAATATCGACCAGCTAACCCTGCCGCCAAAAGAGCTGATGACCTACCCCGCCGTCCCCGCCACGCGCGAAGCGGTTGAGGCCATCGCTGAGGCGGATGTGATCCTGATCGGCCCCGGCAGTTTTTACACCAGCCTGATGCCGATTCTGCTGGTGAAAGAGCTGGCGCAGGCGTTGCGCAGAACCCCTGCTCCGATGGTCTACATCGGTAACCTGGGGCGTGAACTGAGCCCGGCCGCGGCCAGCCTGTCGCTGGCGGACAAGCTGGAGCTGATGGAGCAGTACGTCGGAAAGAAAATTATCGACGGCGTGGTAGTGGGACCGAAAGTTGATGTGTCAGGGATTGGCGATCGCCTGGTGATACAGGAGCCGCTGGAGGCCAGCGATATCAAATATCGTCATGACAGGCACTTGCTGCGCGAAGCGCTGGAGAAGGCGATTCAGGCGCTGGGCTAGGCGCATTTTGTGCGGCCTGATGCCCTCACCCCGGCCCTCTCCCACAGGGAGAGGGAGAAAACACGCCGCTTTAACTAAGATGCGGCGATGAAAAGATCCCGCAGCTGATGAAGCTGGTCGCGGATCTGCGCCGCCTCTTCGAACTCGAGGTTCTGTGCGTGCTGCATCATCTGCGCTTCCAGCTCGTGGATTTTCTGCTGCAGCGCTTTCGGCGTCAGCGCGACGGTATCTTCTTCCACCACTGAACGCGCCTTGCCGCGGCCTTTCGCTTTGGTTTTGGCAATGTTCTGACCCAGCGCCAGAATATCCACCACCTTCTTGTTCAGCCCCTGCGGCGTAATGCCGTGCTCTTCGTTGTAGCGCTGCTGTTTCTCGCGACGGCGCTCCGTTTCACCGATCGCTTTCGCCATCGACGGGGTGATTTTATCCCCGTACAGAATCGCTTTGCCGTTGACGTTACGCGCGGCGCGGCCAATGGTCTGGATCAGAGAGCGTTCAGAACGCAGGAAGCCCTCTTTATCGGCATCCAGAATCGCCACCAGCGAGACTTCCGGCATATCCAGACCTTCCCGCAACAGGTTGATCCCCACCAGCACGTCAAACTCGCCGAGGCGCAGGTCGCGAATAATCTCCATGCGCTCCACGGTATCGATATCCGAGTGCAGATAACGCACCTTCTCGCCGTGCTCTTCGAGATACTCGGTCAGATCTTCCGCCATACGTTTGGTGAGCGTGGTCACCAGCACACGCTCGTTGATGGCGGAACGGGCACGGATCTCGGAGAGCAGATCGTCCACCTGCGTCGCCACGGGACGCACCTCGATAACCGGGTCCAGCAGCCCCGTCGGACGCACAACCTGGTCAACCACCTCATCGCCGGATTTCTCCAGCTCATAGTTGCCCGGGGTAGCCGAGACGTAGATGGTCTGCGGAGCCAGCGCCTCAAACTCTTCAAACTTCATTGGACGGTTATCCAGCGCGGACGGCAGGCGGAATCCGTACTCCACCAGCGTCTCTTTGCGCGCCCGGTCACCGCGATACATCCCGCCAATCTGCGGGATGGTGACGTGGGATTCGTCGATCACCAGCAGACCGTCGGCCGGAAGATAGTCAAACAGCGTCGGCGGTGGCTCACCCGGCCCGCGTCCGGAGAGGAAACGGGAGTAGTTTTCGATCCCGGAGCAGTAGCCCAGCTCGTTCATCATCTCCAGATCAAACTGGGTACGCTGGGTCAGGCGTTGCTCCTCCAGCAGCTTATTGTTCGCCAGAAGCACTTTACGGCGTTCTGCCAGCTCGACTTTGATCTCTTCCATCGCCTGCACGATACGCTCGCGTGGCGTCACATAGTGCGTTTTCGGGTAGATGGTATAGCGCTGAATGACCGACTCGATGTGGCCGGTCAGCGGGTCGAACAGCGAGAGGCGCTCGACCTCTTCGTCAAACAACTCTACGCGCAGCGCAATATCGTCAGATTCTGCCGGGAAGATATCAATCACTTCACCGCGAACGCGGAACGTTCCGCGCTGGAACGCCTGGTCATTACGGGTGTACTGCAGCTCCGCCAGACGACGCAAAATCGCGCGCTGATCGATGATCATCCCCTGAGTCAGGTGCAGCATCATCTTCAGGTAGAGGTCCGGATCGCCCAGACCGTAGATAGCCGATACCGACGCCACGACCACCACATCGCGACGCTCCAGCAGCGCCTTCGTCGCCGACAGACGCATCTGCTCAATGTGTTCGTTTACCGAGGCATCTTTCTCAATGAACGTGTCAGAGCTCGGGACGTAGGCCTCAGGCTGGTAGTAATCGTAGTAGGAGACGAAGTACTCCACGGCATTATCCGGGAAGAACTCTTTCATCTCGCCGTAAAGCTGTGCGGCGAGGGTTTTGTTGGGTGCCAGCACCATCGTGGGGCGCTGCAGATCGGCAATCACGTTGGCGATCGTGAACGTTTTGCCGGAGCCGGTTACCCCCAGCAGCGTCTGGTGTGCCAGCCCGTCTTCCAGCCCCTCTTCCAGACGGCGGATCGCCTCAGGCTGATCGCCAGATGGACGGAAAGCAGAATTCAATTTGAACGGTTTACTCATGGGCGACAACCTGATGACGTTATAAGCGGCAGGTGAGTAATTTTACTCGTTGTTGCCAGGATTGCCAGTAAAAAACACTGGATGAAAAACCAGTGGCATGTCAGGATATTTAGCATAGCGCCTGAATGATTAGCGCGATAGCGGCCAAAATTTGGACTGTGACAATATAAAACACCAGTCAGGTGAGGTTATCCCCAGAACTTTTTCTTTTTTAACATTTGTCAAGCCAGGTCATGATAGTTTTATGGCAACGGGTGACACTTTCGTGACGGGAATTGCTTTTATCTAAGCAATTAAATTTTAAACGATATTTTCTAAAGCCGCGTTTCGCGTCAATTTGGGCGAAAGCCGCGTCTTCTCTCGCTTAACGCGTGTTTTCTAACTCTAATGCACATGGTTATCCACAGGAATAGTGGATAACTGCTTCCAGCCCATACAGACTGGCGCTCCGCAAATTCCCGGATTTTCCCACGAGACGGCAGGAAAAAATTTTTATAGCTATTTTTTGATGATTAACAGTTGTCTCATTCATAACCAATCGATGAGATATAGCTCACAATTTCATCATTCTTGTTCCTGCACCACAACTCACCACCGCCGGCACCGTTGATGTGCACTCCCCCGCTTTTTTCACCTTCCTCCTGTGACGTAGTCCTAAAAAAGGCGCTTTTTTAAACACTTTCCACTTTCTGGCAGGGGTTTTGCACAATCAACATCGAACCTCACCTACACACATTTTTAAGGAGAGAAAGATGTTGAGTCTGCGTGCAGTGAACCAGTTTTACGGAAGCCAACATACGCTATGGAACGTGGATTTAGATTTTCCGCAAGGGGTGTGTACGGGCGTCGTAGGTCTGCCTGGAATGGGGAAAACCACCCTGATGAATTGCATCGCCGGGAAAGTGCCCGTGGAAAGCGGCACCATCATCTGGCATGAAGCGGGCGCGCCGCCGCGTGATTTGCTGAGCCCGGCGCCAGAACAGCGTTCAGGGCCGGGAATTGGCTATGTCCCGCAGGACAGGCGCATCTTCTCCCAGTTAACGATTGAGGAGAATCTGCATATCGCTATGCGGGCGATGGGGAGGCCCGATCCGCAAGCGAAAAGCGAGGTGTACGATCTGTTACCCGAACTCTACCCGTTACGCCAGACCCGGGCCAACGCCCTTTCGCCAGACGACCAGTACCAGCTGGCTCTGGCCAATGCGCTGGTAACCCGTCCGCGGATGCTGATTCTCGATGAGCCGATGCATGGCGCCGGTCACGGTTTTGCGCATAAGCTGGCACAGCTGCTGATACGCCTGAACCGCGAACTGGGCATGACGGTGCTGCTGGCTGAGCAACGGCTGTCGTTTATTCGCCGGGTCGCGGAACGTTTTTGTATGCTATATCGCGGGCGTAACGTGGCCCAGGGCCACGTTAACGAACTGGACGATGAGCTTATCGCCCACTGGATGTCGTTGGAAGCAAGGCGCTGAGGTCAAGATAGCGCCCGGTTTCGGCCCGTTCGGCCTCGTCCGCAAGCCATGGGATCTCCCCGAGTAAAGGGGCAGGCAAAACGCGCTTAAGCGTCGCCAGATATTCCTGATGCCGCTTGCCCGGGGCAACCACGTCGTTGGCGATCCAGCCCGCCAGACGCAGCCCCGCCTGCGAAACGGCCTGCGCGGTCAACATCGCATGGTTAATACAGCCGAGCTTCACTCCCACCACCAGGATGACCGGGAGCTGCTCGCGCTGCACCCAGTCAGCAAACGTCTGGTCCTGCGAGAGTGGCGTAAACCAGCCGCCGGCCCCCTCCACCAGAACCCAGTCCGCCTGGCGTTCCAGCGACCGTAATCCGGCTGAAAGCACGTCAAAATCAATCGGGCGGCCTTCATCGGCGCTGATGATGTGCGGCGACGTCGGCTCGGCAAAGGTATACGGATTCACCGCGGAATAGGCGAGCTTAAGGGTGCTGTTCCGCTGGAGCGCCAGCGCGTCGGTATTGCGCAGACCTTCTGCGGTCATCTCGCTGCCGGAAGCGACCGGCTTATACCCGGCGGTGTTTTTTCCCAGCCGTCGCGCCGCCTGCAGCAGCGCTGCGCTGGCCACCGTTTTCCCCACTTCCGTATCCGTTCCGGTGACAAAGTAGCGTTCAGTCACGTTCGATAACCCCATGAAAAAGTTGATAAGAGAGCGGGAAATCTCCCCGCTCCTGCGGCCAGGCCAGCTCCAGGCGCTGCAACTGACCCCGGGTGAGCAGTTTTTTCTCGCGTCCGGTGTGCAGATGCGTGGCACCAATCCCCTTCAGCGAGCGCATGGCACTGAGCGCGTCGCTGAAATGGAGGGTGATGGTCTGCACCTGACTCTGATAGCGCCAGCCAGCCAGCGCCTGCGTGACCTGTTCGTGCGGTAAAAACCGGTTTGCGTGCGGCTGTTCATCTACCGCCTGCCAGGCCTGGTTGAGCTCCGGTAACGAGCTTTCCAGCAGCGTGGTAAACGCGACTCTCCCGCCCGGACGCGCCACGCGGTAAAGCTCGCTTAAGGCCTGCGGCAGGCTGCTGCACCATTGCACGGCCAGATGGCTCCAGACCAGGTCGAATTGCGCGTCTGCCAGCGGGATCGCTTCGATATCCGCCACCAGATAGTGATGCGCGGCCTGCTGCTGCCGTGCCTCGGCAAGCATGTCAGGAGAGAGGTCGATGGCCGTCACCTGGCTTCCTGTTTCGCGCCAGTAGCGGCTATTTCCGCCAGGACCGCACCCGGCGTCCAGCACCTGGCTAAAGCACGTTTCGCCGAGCAACGCCAGCAGCCCCTCTGCGCTCTGACGCTGAAGTTCATCGTGCTGTGAGTAGCTGCGCGCGGCCCGGCCAAAGGCCGCCGCAATGGCCTGTTTATTGACTGGCGACATGCAACGCCTCCAGAAGGGCATCAATATCGTCGGCTTCGTGTGCCGCGGTCAGCGTGAGGCGCAGTCGGGCGGTACCCGGCGGCACGGTGGGCGGACGGATGGCCGTGACCCACATCCCCCGCTCGCGCAGCGTATGCGCCAGCGTGAGCGCCAGGCTGTTTTCACCGACGATTACCGGCTGGATTGCGCTCTGCGATTCGGTACTCCGGAAGGGAAGCCGATCCAGACCCTGTCGAAAACGCCGGATGTGTTCCGCCAGACGAGCCCGGCGTTCACGGCCTTCGGCGCTGCGAATCACCCGCACAGACGCAGACAGCGCCACCGCCTGCGCGGGGGGCATACTGGTGCTGTAGATCAGATGACGGGCAAACTGCAGCAGATAGTCGGCGACGGATTCGCTGCACAGCACAGCCGCCCCGCTCACGCCAAAACCTTTGCCGAAGGTGACAATCAGCAGTTCCGGCTTCACCTGCTGCTGATGGGCGCTACCGCGACCCTCATCGCCCATCACGCCAATGCCGTGGGCATCATCCACCAGCAGCCAGGCGTTTTGCCGTTTTGCCGCGTCATGCAGCGCGGCAAGCGGCGCGCTGTCGCCATCCATGCTGAACACCCCTTCCGTGACCACCAGCTGTTGCCCGTCGCAGGGTTTGCCCAGCAGCGCGGCGAGTTGTCCCGCGTCGTTATGCGCAAAGCGACGCAGCTGCGCCGGGCTTAAATGTGCTGCCTCCAGCAGGGAGGCATGGCTTAAGCGGTCGGCGACAATGCGGTCATTCTTCCCCATCAGCGCGGTAATGACGGCCTGATTGGCCGCGAAACCCGAGATAAACAGCAGCGCGCGCGGGTAGCCCAGCCAGTCGGCAAGCGTCTCCTCCAGCGCCTGGTGCGCGGTGGTGTATCCGCTGACGTGCCCGGACCCGCCGCTGCCCACGCCATACTGCTCCGCGCCCTGCTGCCAGGCGCGGATGATGGCCGGATGCTGGCTCAGCCCGAGATAATCGTTGCTGGAGAAGTTACAAAACTGCCGGTTCTCACGGGTCAGAAATCGGCCTGCGCCGTTTTCGACAACCCTGCGTACGCGAAACGCATCTGCCGCCCGCCGCTCGTCGAGCGCGGAATGGATACGTGTCTCCCAGGTCATACCGCTGCCGCGTTGTAGAACTGGTCGGTGTCGGCGTTAATAATCTGCTGCTCCAGCTGCTGCTGTTGCTCGTTATCCCCTGCCAGCACCTCGGTCTGATGCGGGTTCAGCCCCAGCTTGCGGAACAGCTGAACGTCTTTGTCCTCTTCCGGGTTCGGCGTGGTCAGCAGCTTGCAGCCGTAGAAGATGGAGTTGGCCCCGGCCATAAAGCACATTGCCTGGGTCTGCTCGTTCATCTGCTCACGACCGGCAGAGAGGCGCACATAAGAGGTCGGCATCATGATGCGCGCTACCGCGATGGTGCGGATAAAATCAAACGCATCCACATCCTCGTTATCCGCCAGCGGCGTGCCTTTCACCTTCACCAGCATGTTGATCGGCACGCTTTCCGGTGGCGTCGGCAGATTCGCAAGCTGCAGCAGCAGACCGGCGCGATCTTTCACCGTCTCACCCAGACCCACGATACCGCCCGAGCACACTTTGATCCCCGCTTCACGCACTTTATCGAGCGTGTCCAGACGCTCCTGATAGGTACGGGTGGTGATGATATTGCCGTAAAACTCCGGCGAGGTGTCGAGGTTGTGATTGTAGTAGTCCAGCCCGGCCGCCGAGAGGCGCTGCGCCTGCTCTTCGTTCAGCGTGCCCAGCGTCATACAGGCTTCGAGACCCATCTCTTTCACGCCCTTCACCATCTGCTCCAGATACGGCATGTCGCGGTCGTGCGGGTTTTTCCACGCCGCGCCCATGCAGAAACGGGTCGACCCGGCGTTTTTCGCCTTACGGGCGGAGTCGAGCACCTGCTCGACCTCCATCAGCCGTTCGGATTCAAGGCCCGTTTTATAGCGCGCGCTCTGCGGGCAATATTTGCAGTCTTCCGGGCAGGCGCCGGTCTTGATGGACAGCAGCGTGCTGACCTGAACATGGCGCGGATCGAAGTGCTGACGATGCACCTGTTGGGCTTCGAACATCAGCTCAAGGAAAGGTTTGTTGAATAATTCAGTGACTTGCGACATCGTCCAGCGTGCGTGGTGAGCCATGGGGCTTCTCCAAAGGGTTTTGTTAATTTTCGGTTCGGTTTATACTCGTAAACCTAAAACTTTTCAAAATGGTTTACAAGTCGATTATGACCCAGGACGATCTCACCTTCGACACGCAGCATATCTGGCACCCTTACACCTCGATGACCCGCCCGCTACCCGTCTATCCGGTCGCCTCCGCCCACGGCTGCGAGCTGCATCTCGCCAGCGGCGAGCCGCTGATTGACGGGATGTCCTCCTGGTGGGCGGCCATTCATGGGTATAACCACCCGCGCCTGAATGCGGCGATGAAAGCGCAGATTGACCAGATGTCGCACGTAATGTTTGGCGGGATCACCCATCAGCCTGCGGTGGATTTATGTCGTCGGCTGGTGGCGATGACGCCTGACGCGCTGGAGTGCGTATTCCTTGCTGATTCCGGCTCCGTGGCCGTGGAAGTGGCGATGAAAATGGCGCTGCAGTACTGGCATGCCAGAGGGGAGTCCCGTCAGCGGTTCCTCACTTTCCGCAACGGTTATCACGGGGATACCTTCGGGGCGATGTCGGTCTGCGATCCGGATAACTCCATGCACAGCCTGTGGAAAGGGTATCTGCCGGAAAACCTGTTTGCCCCGGCCCCGCAGAGCCGTTTCGACGGCGAGTGGAACGAGATGGACATGGTCGGCTTTGCGCGGCTGATGGCCGCCCACCGCCAGGAGATTGCCGCCGTTATTCTGGAGCCCGTTGTCCAGGGTGCCGGTGGAATGCGGATGTACCACCCGGAATGGCTGAAGCGTATTCGCAGGATGTGCGACCGCGAGGGCATTTTGCTGATTGCCGATGAGATCGCCACCGGTTTTGGCCGCACGGGCAAGCTGTTTGCCTGCGAACATGCGGGTATCACCCCGGATATTCTGTGTCTGGGTAAAGCGCTCACCGGCGGCACGATGACGCTCTCCGCCACGCTTACGACCCGCCAGGTCGCCGACACCATCAGCAACGGCGACGCGGGCTGCTTTATGCATGGCCCGACGTTTATGGGCAACCCGCTGGCCTGCGCGGTAGCGAGTGAAAGCCTGGCGATTCTGGAGAGCGGTGAGTGGCAAACGCAGGTGGCGGCGATCGAAGCGCAGCTGAAAGAAGAGCTGAGCGCCGCCTCGGGAGCGAATTTCGTGGCGGACGTGCGCGTGCTGGGGGCCATCGGGGTGATTGAGACCACCCATCCGGTGAACATGGCGGCGCTGCAGCGCTTCTTCGTGGATCAGGGCGTTTGGGTGCGCCCTTTCGGCAAGCTTATCTACCTGATGCCGCCGTATATCATTACGCAGGAGCAGTTGCGTAAATTAACCGCCGCGGTCGTTACAGCCGTTAACAATCCCGCGCATTTCACGATTTAACCCCATGCGTTACACTTTCTGAACGAGTGAATCACGAGGGTAAACCGTATGAAAATCATCAGTAAAGATCTGCGCGACGGTGAAAAGCTGCCGGAGCGTCACGTATTCAACGGTATGGGGTATCAGGGAGACAATATCTCCCCGCACCTGGCGTGGGATGATGTTCCGGCGGGCACCAAAAGTTTTGTCGTCACCTGTTACGATCCGGATGCCCCCACCGGCTCGGGCTGGTGGCACTGGATTGTGGCGAACCTGCCTGCCGATACGCGGGTCCTGCCGCAGGGTTCCGGCTCTGACCTGGTTGCGCTGCCTGAAGGCGCCATCCAGACCCGCACCGATTTTGGCAAAGCAGGTTACGGCGGCGCGGCGCCACCAAAAGGGGAAACCCACCGCTATATCTTTACGGTACACGCGCTGGACGTGGAGAAGATTGACGTGGATGAAGGGGCGAGCGGCGCAATGGTAGGGTTTAACGTGCATTTCCATTCGCTTGGGAGCGCGTCGATTACGGCGATGTATTCATAAAAAAAGCCGGGTGGCGGCTACGCCTTATCCGGCCTGGATTTCGTACCCGTAGGCCCGGTAAGCGCAGCGCCACCGGGCAAAAAAATCACAGCACTGGCGGCAACAATCCTACCAGACGCCCTTCCTCCAGAAGCTGCATCGCCTTATCAATATCCGGCGCAAAGAAGCGGTCATCATCGTAATGGGATACGTGCTCGCGCAACGTCTGGCGCGCCTGCTCCAGCAGCGGGCTGGATTTCAGGCCTTCACGCAGGTCGATACCCTGACATGCCGCCAGCCACTCCACCGCCAGCACGCCACGGGTGTTGGACGCCATCTCCCACAGACGACGTCCGGCTGCAGGGGCCATGGAGACATGGTCTTCCTGGTTTGCGGAGGTAGGCAGACTGTCCACGCTGTGCGGGTGAGACAGGGCTTTGTTCTCGCTTGCCAGCGCCGCGGCGGTCACCTGGGCAATCATAAAGCCCGAGTTGACGCCGCCGTTACGCACCAGGAACGGTGGCAGCTGGGACATGTGTTTATCCATCATCAGCGCAATGCGACGCTCGGACAACGCGCCGACTTCGGCAATCGCCAGCGCGATATTATCCGCCGCCATCGCTACCGGCTCAGCGTGGAAGTTACCGCCAGAGACCACCTCGTTTTCCTGGGCGAATACCAGCGGGTTATCGGACACCGCGTTGGCTTCCACCACTAGCACCTCTGCGGCCTGACGCAGCTGCGTCAGGCAGGCCCCCATCACCTGCGGCTGACAGCGCAGTGAATACGGATCCTGCACTTTTTCACAGTTGTGGTGCGAATCCGCAATCTCACTGGTGTCGGTAAGCAGGTGACGGTACAGGCTGGCCGCGTCAATCTGCCCGCGCTGGCCGCGTACGTCATGGATGCGCGCGTCGAACGGACGACGCGAGCCCAGCACGGCTTCGGTGGTCAGCGCGCCGCACACAACGGCTGAGGCAAAGAGATCTTCCGCTTCAAACAGGCCGCGCAGCGCGAATGCCGTCGATGCCTGCGTGCCGTTCAGCAGCGCCAGCCCCTCTTTGGCCGCCAGCGTAATCGGGGTGAGCCCCGCTTTTTTCAGCGCCTCTTTCGCCGGGAGCCACTCGCCCTGCCAGCGCGCCTGGCCTTCACCCAGCAGCAGCAGCGACATGTGCGCCAGCGGCGCGAGGTCACCGGATGCACCAACGGAACCTTTCGCCGGGATCCACGGGTAGACTTCGGCATTGACCAGCGCCATCAGCGCCTGGATCACGCTCAGGCGAATGCCGGAGAAGCCGCGCGCCAGGCTGTTGATTTTGAGCACCATCATCAGACGGACAATCTCATCATCCAGCGGCTGGCCAACGCCCGCCGCATGAGACAGCACCAGCGAGCGCTGTAAGTTTTCCAGATCGTGTGTCGCGATGCGGGTCTGCGCCAGCAGCCCAAAGCCGGTATTAATCCCGTAGGCGGTGCGCCCTTCGGCCACAATGGCTTCGACGCAGGCGACGCTGTCGTTGATGGCGGCGTGGGCGCTTTCATCCAGCGAAAGGGTGACAGGTTGACGCCAGACGCTACGCAGCTGCTTGAGGGTCAGTGAGCCGGGTGTGAGTGTTAACGCGTTCATTAATGCTTTCCTTGTGTGGCAGGGATCATCGGCAGGTTGAGTCCCTGCTCTTTGGCACAGTCAATCGCAATGTCGTAACCCGCATCGGCATGACGCATCACGCCGGTTGCCGGGTCGTTGTGCAGCACGCGAGCGATACGCGCGGCGGCTTCATCGGTTCCGTCACAGACGATGACCATCCCGGAATGCTGGGAGAAGCCCATCCCCACGCCGCCACCGTGGTGCAGCGAAACCCAGGTCGCGCCGCTGGCGGTGTTCAACAGGGCGTTCAGCAGTGGCCAGTCGGAGACCGCGTCTGAGCCGTCGCGCATGGCTTCGGTTTCACGGTTCGGACTGGCGACAGAGCCGGAGTCCAGATGGTCGCGGCCGATAACAATCGGCGCGGAGACTTCGCCGCTGCGTACCATTTCGTTAAAGGCCAGCCCCAGCTTTTGCCGCCACGCCAGCCCTACCCAGCAGATACGCGCCGGTAAGCCCTGGAAGTTAATGCGCTCGCGGGCCATATCCAGCCAGTGGTGCAGGTGTTCGTCATCGGCGACGATCTCCTTCACTTTGGCATCGGTCTTGTAGATATCTTCCGGATCGCCGGACAGGGCAACCCAGCGGAACGGACCGATACCGCGGCAGAACAGCGGGCGGATATACGCAGGGACAAAGCCCGGGAAGTCAAAAGCGTTATTCACGCCCATCTCTTTCGCCATCTGGCGGATGTTGTTGCCGTAATCGAAGGTTGGAATGCCCATCTGGCTGAAGGCCAGCATGGCGGAGACGTGTTCTGCCATGGAACGTTTCGCGGCCAGCACCGTGCCTTCCGGGTCAGTTTCCGCTTTCTGCTGATAAGCTTCCCACGTCCAGCCTTTTGGCAGGTAACCATGCAGAGGATCGTGGGCGCTGGTCTGGTCGGTCACGAGATCCGGGCGCACGCCGCGGGCGACGAGTTCAGGAAGGATCTCCGCCGCGTTGCCGCACAGGGCAATCGACACCGCTTTGCCTTCAGACGTGTATTTTTTGATACGCGCCAGCGCATCGTCCAGGCTGGTCGCCTGCTCGTCGACGTAACGGGTACGCAGACGGAAATCAATGCGGCTCTGCTGGCACTCAATGTTTAGCGAGCAGGCACCCGCAAGCGTGGCGGCCAGCGGCTGCGCGCCGCCCATTCCGCCGAGACCCGCGGTCAGTACCCAGCGGCCTTTCAGCGAGCCATTGTAGTGCTGACGACCGGCTTCCACGAAGGTCTCGTAGGTGCCCTGTACAATCCCCTGGCTGCCGATGTAGATCCAGCTCCCCGCGGTCATCTGGCCATACATCGCCAGCCCTTTGGCGTCGAGTTCGTTGAAATGTTCCCAGGTGGCCCAGTGCGGTACGAGGTTAGAGTTGGCGATCAGCACGCGCGGCGCGTTTTTGTGGGTTTTGAACACCCCCACCGGCTTGCCGGATTGCACCAGCAGGGTTTCGTCGTGTTCGAGTTCAGTCAGGGACTTTACAATTGCGTCATAGCATTCCCAGTTGCGCGCGGCGCGACCAATGCCGCCGTAGACCACCAGCTCGTGGGGGTTTTCCGCCACCTCAGGATCAAGGTTATTCATCAACATGCGCAGCGGGGCTTCGGTGAGCCAGCTTTTGGCGGTAAGGGTGGTGCCGCGCGCGGCGCGGACATCCTGCTGGCGGTATTTACCTGACGACATTGTGTGCTCCTCATACGGGACAGATGATGCATTTAGATATACTTGTATAGACAAGCACACACAAGGTCGGATTTAACAAAAAAGATACAATTTTGTTATATTGCGTTAGCTATCACGCTTTTAAAACTTATGACATAAAGTGGCCCTGCAGCCGGTAGCGATTCCCCGGGAAAAGCAGCCGGGCATGCGACACAATATGTGACGATGACCAGGTTCGGCGGCGGATCAGCAGGCACGGATCGTGTTCTTTAATGCGCAGACGTTCGCACTCCTGCGGGGTGGCGCGCACGGCTTCCACAATGTGCTCCCCTTCCGTCAGCGGAGCGACCAGCGAGAGATAGGCGTGCGGCGTGGTTTGGGTGTAATCCTGGTTCAGATACTCCGGGATCCGTTCGGCGTTGACGCAGCGATCTTCAATCTGCACCGGAATGTCGTTTTCAAAATGCACCATCACGGAGTGGAAGATGCGGCTTCCCTCCCTGACGTTAAGCTCTGCGGCCTGCTCGGCGCTGGCCTGCGTCTCTTCCAGCACCAGCACTTCACAGCGATGCTGATGATTACGCGCGGCAATCTCGTCCGCAATACTGCGGATTTCAAACAGGGCGGATTGCCCTTTCGGTTCTGCCACAAACGTCCCGACTCCCTGCAGACGTACCAGAAGCCCTTCATCGGTCAGCTCGCGCAGCGCCCGGTTGATGGTCATCCGGCTAAAACCAAACTGCGCCACCAGATCGGCCTCCGACGGAATGCGATCGTGCGGCCGCCAGACGCCGGTGGCGATTTTCTCGCTAATCGCCTGCTTTACCTTTTCGTAGAAAGGTGCGGGAGGGCTCGACTGCGGCAGCGGTGAGCGTGAAAACATCATGACTCCTTAAATGCTGTTATGCCCACCAGTGAGCAATTTGCCAGGCCAGACGGGCGGCGAGCTTTGCGCCCTGTCCGTCCCGATCGTAGTGCGGGTTAAACTCTACCAGATCGGCGGCCTGAAGCTTACCGCTACGGCAGATATGTTCGATAACAGGCAGGAGATCCAGAGCCGGTATGCCTAACGCAGCCGGTGCGGAAACAGCCGGCATTTCGCCTGCGGGCAGGACATCCAGATCGATTGTCAGGTAGATACGATCGGCCTGCGCCAGCACCTTTTCCACGGCGGATAACGCATCGCGTCTGAAATGCAGATCTTCCACCAGCGTGACGTTCAGACGTTCAGCCTCATCCCACAGCGCCTGCGTGTTCGCCGCCCGGCTTACGCCTAAACAGGCGTAGCGAAATTCCCGCGCGCGTTCATCGCAATAGCGTGCCAGCTGGCGAAACGGCGTGCCGGATGTCGCGCGCTCGGCCTTGCGCAGGTCAAGATGTGCGTCAAGGTTAATCACCGCCACGCGCTCGTCTGGGAAAGCATCCAGAATGCCCCGGCCATGCGCCCAGGCGGTTTCGTGCCCGCCGCCAAAGACCAGCGTGCGCATTCCGGACTGCTGGCAGGCGGTAACGGCATCGCTTAACGCCTGCTGGGCCGCTTCGAGCTCGTCTCCTTCCACACAGACCGAGCCCATATCCGCCAGCCGCTCGTGTCCCTGGTGGCTTGCCATGTTCGCCAGCGCCTTACGCAGGATATCCGGTGCCTGTCCGGCACCGGGCCTGCCCTGATTGCGTTTAACCCCTTCATCACATTCAAAGCCTATCAGCGCAATGCCCTCTGGCAGTGGGGTAAACGTTGCCTGCTGTTGTATGGTCTGAAAAATACGCGTTGCATTGCTGGCCTCAGCGCTGTCGTCACGCCCCTGCCAGACCGATTCTGCAACGGGCCGCCATAACCTCATACTGCCTCCCCACGGAAAATACGTTGATACAGCGGATTGCGTCCCGGCTCGTAGACCATCTCTACCGGATGATGAGCATCCCAGACGATAAAATCAGCGACGAAGCCTGCCCGTAGCTGTCCGTGGGTTTTACCGCGGCCCAGCGCCTGCGCGGCATGTCGCGTCACGCCAGCCCAGGCTTCTTCAGGCGTCAGGCCAAACTGTACGCAGGCCATGTTCATCGCCAGGTGCAGGCTGGCAAACGGGCTCGTCCCAGGGTTATAGTCGGTGGCGACAGCCATCGGCACACCCTGTTTTCTGAGCTGTTCCACCGGCGGACGCTGGCGCTCCTGAAGAAAATAGAATGCCCCGGGTAGCAGAACCGCCACCGTACCGCTTTGCGCCATCGCCTGAACGCCTGCATCATCCAGGTATTCGATATGATCGGCCGACAGCCCGTTAAATCGGCTAACCAGCGCCGCACCGCCCAGATTTGAAAGCTGTTCCACATGCCCTTTTACCGGGATACCGAGCGCAGTCGCCGCCTGGAAGAGTCGCTCGGTTTGCGACGGCGTAAAGCCGACGTTTTCACAAAACACGTCCACCGCTTCAAACAGCTCTTTTTGCCACAGCGCAGGCATGATCTGCTCGCAGACCAGCGCAAGATACGCATCCGGATCGTGTTTGTATTCCGTCGGAACAGCATGCGCGGCCAGCAGCGTTGGGCTGATATCAATCGGGTTATTCAGGCTCAGCTGGCGCGCCACCTGCAGCATCTTCTCTTCGGCATCGGCGTTTAGGCCATATCCGGACTTGATTTCAAGGGTGGTGACACCTTCGTTCATCAGACGCTGAAGCCGCTGCTGCGCCAGGTTAAGCAGCGTTTCGGGTGAGCTGTTGCGCGTCGCCGTCACGGTAGCGTTAATTCCGCCGCCCTGCGCGCTGATGGTTTGATAAGAGACTCCGTTCAGACGTTGCTCCCACTCCGCCGCGCGATCGCCGCCAAACACGAGATGGGTATGGCAATCAATCAGGCCTGGCGTCACCAGACGCCCCTGAAGATCGACGCAGTGACGGTGTCCATAAGGAATGTCAGATTCAGGGATCACAGCCGCAAGGGTGTGGCCGCGCACGACCAGGGCGTGTTGCTCTTTCAGTCCATATGGCGCAGCAACATCTGGCGCCATTGTCGCCAGGCGCGCATTTCGCCATATTACATCGTCAGGAAGGATCTGCTGCATGGGCATTCCACTTGTCATGGGTTGTATAGACATTTATTTTCATCTGCCGTCTGCTGTCAACCGTAATAAGGGAAAATGTTATTTATTTGTGACGACTTTCCCGCCCCCTGCGGGCGAAAAATGCAACTTTTACCCTTTTTATCTTCCCGTTTCGCTCAACTTAGTATAAAAAAGCAGGCTATTTCGTCTGTCCCGTAAAGACTTGCATACCCAGGAGCTTCACCTTGAACATTTCCAGGATTTCCCGTCTGGCGTTGGCACTCGCCTTTGGCGTGACCTTATCCGCATGCAGTTCAACACCACCGGACCAGCGACCGTCTGAGCAGGTCGCCCCCGGCACCGCATCCCGCCCGATTTTGTCCGCGGATGAAGCGAAGAACTTCGATCGTGCGCACTATTTCTCGGCGATGGATCCTAACGCTGCGCCGTGGACCCCATCTTCTATTAACCTGCCGAAACAGCCAGATTTCGTGGTTGGCCCGGCGGGTGCGCAGGGCGTAACGCATACCTCTATTCAGGCTGCGGTGGATGCTGCCATCACTAAACACAGCGCGTCTCGCCAGTACATTGCTATCCAGCCAGGTGAATACGAAGGCACCGTCTATGTTCCGGCGGCGCCAGGCAGCATTACCCTGTACGGTCTGGGCGAAAAAGCGATCGATGTTAAAATTGGCCTGGCGATTGATTCCGAAATCGACAGCAACGCCTGGCGTCATCTGGTCAACCCGGCCGGCAAATATATGCCGGGCAAACCGGCGTGGTATATGTTTGATAACTGCCAGAGCAAGCGTTCCGCCACCGTTGGCGTGATGTGCTCAGCGGTATTCTGGTCTCAGAATAACGGTCTGCAACTGCAAAACCTGACCATTCAGAATACCCTGGGTGACAGTGTTGATGCCGGTACCCACCAGGCCGTTGCGCTGCGTAGCGATGGCGATAAAGTCCAGATCAACAACGTCAACATTCTCGGCCGTCAGAACACCTTCTTCGTGACCAACAGCGGCGTGCAGAACACCCTGCAAAATAACCGACTGACCCGTACGCTGGTGACCAACAGCTACGTTGAAGGTGACGTGGATCTGGTCTCCGGTCGTGGTGCAGTGGTGTTTGATAAAACGGACTTCCGCGTGGTGAACTCGCGTACCCAGCAGGAAGGCTATGTGTTTGCGCCAGCCACCCAGTCTAACCTGTTCTACGGTTTCCTTGCTGTGAACAGCCGCTTTAACGCTGCCGGTGACGGCGTGGCGCAGCTGGGTCGCTCCCTGGATGTGGACTCTGCGACCAACGGCCAGGTGGTGATCCGCGACAGCGTGATCAACGAAGGCTTCAATATGGCGAAGCCATGGGCCGATGCCGCAATTTCCAAACGTCCGTTCTCCGGCAATACCGGTACGGTGGATGATAAAGGGAACGTGCAGCGCAACCTGAACGACGCTAACTTCAACCGCATGTGGGAATACAACAACCGCGGTCTGGGTAGCAACGTGGTGGCTGAGCCGAAGCAGTAATAAGATGAGAGTAAAAGGGGGAGTTCAATCCCCCTTTTTACTGCGACTGAATGCGTCAGGCTCCAAACTTAAGATACGCATCCAATAGTTGCATAATCGCAACCATGAGTTGCAGGAACAGAATTGCCCATTCCACACCGCTCATACGCCACTCCTTTGGTATTACCCGTCATACTTCAAGTTGCAGGTGCGTTGGCTACACTCGTTCACCGCGTGACTCGGCCTGTGGCCTCGCTCCTTCGGAGCCAGCGCAAGCGCTGTTCAAAACGCTATAGGCTTTTGTCCCGAAACTCGAATTATTTAGGGTACAGGAGCACTTCTCCTCTGATTTACCTTTCCGCTGCCTGTCACCAGAGGTGTGTTGGTTACTTTTCGATGTGCTCCACAGTTAAGGCACTGTCGGCACCACCCGACAGCCAGGACTTGAAACGGATCCTGAATTGCGGAACTGCAGCACATCGAACCAACAAAGAGAAGTATATCAACTCAATACTGTACATAAAAACAGTTAAAAGGAAATTAGGAATATATAAAGACAAGCCACATAACCCATTAAATCCAAAAGACATAACGACAAACGGGCCTACTCATTATCGATAACTTCTTTTTCAGCCGGTTTACAGACCCGATGCCTGCCATTATTATGAATTTGTTGGTTTCTTTTCGATGTGCTCACCCGGCTACCACCGGGCATAAAAAAACCTCGCATTCGCGAGGTTTTTTGTTTTAAGCCGCTTAATGAGCGTTTACCACCACCCACATCGGCCCCTGGCCGACGGCATAGCGCCCTTTCTCTTCCAGCAGACCCTGCTCGCCTTTAATTTCGTACAGCGCGATGTGGTGGGATTTCTGCCCCGCCGCAATCAGGAACTTACCGCTGTGATCGATATTAAAGCCGCGCGGCTGGGTTTCCGTTGGCTGGAAGCCTTCAATGGCCAGCACGCTGCCGTCCTCGGAAACGCTGAAAACGGTAATCAGGCTGGAGGTACGGTCACAGGCGTAGAGATGACGACCATCTGGCGTGATGTGAATATCCGCCGCCCAGCGGGTGTCGGAGAAGTCAGACGGCATCATATCCAGCGTCTGCACACACTCAATCTGGCCGTTAGGATCTTTTAGTTCCCATACGTCCACAGAGCTGTTCAGCTCGTTCACCACGTAGGCATACTGCTGGTTCGGATGGAAGACCATATGACGCGGGCCCGCGCCTTCAACGGTAGTGACTTCCGCCGGATTCTGCGCCACCAGGTGACCATCGTCGCTCAGGGTGAACAGACAGATACGATCCTGCTTGAGCGCAGGCACCCACAGCGTGCGGTTATCCGGAGAAATATTCGCCGAGTGGCAGCCTTCCAGCCCTTCCACCACATCCACGGTTTCAACCGGGATGCCCTCTTCCAGACGCGTTACGCTAACACAACCGGCGTTATACGAGCCGCTGAAGACAAAGTTGCCTTTACGATCGGTAGAAATGTGGGTTGGGCTGCCCGGCAATGGCGCTTCGGCAGTGTAAGTCAGCGCGCCGTCGTCCGGAGAAATGCGATAGGCCAGCACGCGAAACTCCGGGCGCACACCCACGTACAAGAAACGTTTATCCGGGCTGATGACCATCGGCTGTACCTGGCCTGGCACATCAACAACCTGAACCAGCGTGAGTGTCCCTTCGGTATTTAAGCGCCAGACGTGGATCTGCTGGCTTTCAGGACTGGCGGTATAAACGGTTTGTTTCATGAATATTCACTCCTCACTGCGCATGAAAGTAGTTAACTTTTGACGGTGAATGCTGAATTGTCGACAGGAATTTTGAAGCCTTCGCCTCTCGGTGTACCATCCCATCAAAACGTAAATTCAATATTAACCCGGGAAAACAGATGACCTCGCGTGTGATTGCTCTGGATTTAGACGGTACCTTACTGACGCCGCAAAAAACCCTTCTCCCCTCTTCTCTGGAAGCGCTTAAACGCGCGCAGGAAGCGGGATATCAACTCCTTATCGTAACGGGTCGACATCACGTTGCCATTCACCCTTTTTATCAGGCACTGGCGTTAGATACACCTGCAATTTGCTGTAATGGCACTTATTTGAGTGCGTGACGCTTATTACAACATTTTCGCCCATCCAGGGCAATTCACCAGTATCCAACGTTGTTTCAATGCTCAACAAGACTCTTCACCTTGTTTCGTCGTAGCCGCAAAGCGGTGTACTATCGAGGAAACTACATACCAAAATCAGGTGAATCACTACATGGACTATCAGGTAATCGCCCTTGATCTGGACGGCACTTTATTGACGCCAGAAAAAACTATTTTACCAGCCTCATTAACTGCCCTACAGAATGCTCGTAAATCAGGGGCAAAAGTTGTCATAGTTACCGGACGGCACTTTGTCGCCATCCATCCTTTTTATCAGGCATTAGCATTGAATACACCAGCTATATGTTGTAACGGTGCTTTATTGTACGATTACGCCGAAAAAAGAGTTATTGCCTCAGACCCATTACAACCAGAACAAGCTACTCGATTAGTAAACCTACTTGATAGTTACAATGTTCATAGTCTGATGTATGCCGATGATGCCATGTTTTATCAAAATCCAACGGGGCACATTATCCGTACAGAAAATTGGGCTAAATCACTTCCAGAGTCACAACGTCCAATTTTCAAACAAGTACCCTCTCTTAGTGAAGCATCGCAAAATGTTGATGCTATCTGGAAATTCGCCCTTACTGATTCTGATACTGAAAAACTACATAGTTTTGGTCAGATCGTAGAGCGTGAGCTTGGCCTTGCTTGTGAATGGTCTTGGCACGACCAAGTAGACATAGCACAAGCCGGAAACAGTAAAGGCAAACGCTTGGCACAATGGGTAGAATCGCAAGGCTTATCTATGAGCCAGGTTATGGCCTTTGGTGATAATTTCAACGATCTAAGTATGTTGGAGACTGTTGGCCTGGGTGTTGCTATGGGTAACGCTGTTGATGAAGTGAAAGCGTGTGCTGATTTAGTAATAGGTAACAATACGGAAACTGGAATTGCTGATGTAGTAAACCAGTACTTCGAAATCGTTAGGGAAGAAGTGATTTAGTGACTTAGACGAGAGAATATAACCATGACAGAAGAACAATTTGAACGGGATTACCCAAGAGATCAGTACAACTACGTCCGAACCAATTTCAGGAAAAGAGGTTCTCTTGGACAAACTGAAATAGAGTCATTTGATGTAGTTTCTATCGCCACTGGTGAAACCGTTCTACAGGCTACACGTACTGAACATACGAATCTGAGAGGATTGGACACTACTGTAGATTGGGATTGGTAATGATGGAATATTTCTTAGATGAAAGTGGTAACACAGGTGATTTGATTAATAAAAAAAATGACATGGGATTTGCTAATCAGCCCCTTTTCACTCATTCATGCGTGGGAGTAGCAGAAGGGAAAATTAGTAGAATGAAAGGTTTTGTACGTGCCTTGAAGAAAAGACACGGCATAGATGAATCAATTGAACTGAAATCCCAAGATTATTATATTAAAAATCCAGAACTAGTATACGAATTAGTTGATTTCGTAATTGATGAAAAATACACTTTAGTATGTGAAGTAATGGATAAAAAGTGTAACGTAGCAGTTTCTATAGTAAATCAACTTATAGTACCTGCAATGGAGAATGAAGACAGCAATGAATTGCTGTTAGTAAGAAACATATTGGTAGACATAATAAGTACATTTGCACCAGAAATTTGTTTCACTACATTCTCTGAGTTATGTAAAGACCCATCCGAAGAAAAGTTGAACATATGTATTGAGAGCCTGAAAGAATTCTTTTCTAGTGAAAGTAATCCACTAGATGATAATGGCGGCACATGCAGAATGTTCGATAAAACTTTACAAGAATTTGAATACAGAAAAAGTAGATACTCAGCAGATGTAGCTATTAAATGGTTTGTACCTATTCCAGATTTAGATAGTAATGGAAATGTTATAAAACTACTGCCTAACGTACATAGTTTCTATAACCAGATTGCTCGCCTCAATAAAATTCATAAAAGAAAACTATCCGATATCGTATTAACACATGATACCTCTAGCGAATTTGCTAGCACATTAGACTTTTGTATCTCTGAGATAAAAACAGTCAATGTAGATATTATGCCAAAAATCCCTACATGTGATTTCAAAGTTATTGAAACCCCAAAATTGATATTCAAAGATTCTAAAGATAGTACTGGTATACAAATAGCAGATATTATAGCTGGATTTTTGAATAGATATGTACATGGATTACTGTACAAAGGAATCAAAATGGATACTATATATCACGCGACATTTGATAGAATTATAACACCAAATCGTAGTAGAGATCCTAAAGGGACAAACTTTGTAATTCCACTAAGCAAACAACATTGGCTCTTTAGTAAATTTAATCTCTAACAAAAAAAGCCCCATTACGGGGCTTTTTTTATGAACCACCAACCATGATTAGAAGTACTTGCAGTAGTTGTCCTAATGGTAGTTGGATAACCACAATACCAAAAGCATCCAGTACTGGTACTATGATCCAGTTATAGAGAATGATTAAGGTGATCACAAAGCCAAGAGCATTACGCCAATGGAATGATACCTTTTCAATCTCTTCTTTGTTAGTTTCTATTTGCCCTTCGGCATTTGTTTTTTCTATATCTGCTTGAATAGTTTTTCTCTTAATGAAAAAATCCATCCCCTTTGATAGTAGTTCTAGTATTACACCAATCATAATTAGTCCTTATTGTATTTGGCAAACACAAGATACTACGCGATGACCTTTAAAGATCTGGTTGTAAGATAATAGTACCTTTACTTCTACTTGTTCTTTTAGTAGTTCAATCATCAATACATCATCTTCATTTACTTTAGGTGTTGTATGATGATGAAAACTATATACGACTAAATCGCCTTTTGTTTTATCTACTTTCTTTTTTATGAGCTTACTACCAGATAGTGCTTTATCATATGGTAAGGTAACACTTACAGGTTGTATTGTCTGAAAAGAAAAATCTGTTAGTACAGAATGATCATAACATGGGAAATTTTCTAAGTTATCCATCTTACTTCCTCCAACGGTAATCAAACGTACCGCGTAATGTTCTTAATTGTTCTATTACTTGCTTCTCGGTTTCATCATAGAAATCAAACAATGGTTTTCTACCAACGGAACCATAATAACCAATCACCCTCTTTTCACGTGCTAGTTTAGGATTACGTTTAGAGGATTTCTTGGTAGTGTCGATTAAGTACGTATTGCCGTTCTTACTCTTCACCTTTTTGTATTTATTACTCTTGGTTCTTGAACGTAGCTGTGTAATGTTACCTTGTTTAGTTAGCTTGGCATTCGGGAGCGGTACAATCTTACCTTCATTAACATTCTTATATGCTGGATCAAGAATGTACTTTAGATATGACGCCTGATTTGGTAGTAGAATGATTTGATTTACTGTCTTGAACTCACTAATCTTTCTAAAGTTAAAGTACATACTCTTTCCAGTAAACGCGACACCACCACCCGCTACATCACTATCAATCTTTCTTTGAATGTGTTTTGTAACTATACGCATACGATTAATTAATTCTTTCTTAAATTCTTGTCCTATCTTGGGGCTATTTTTGTTTATGAATCGCTTCATATCATTAGGGCTATTGCTGTTTCTCCAAGCCATATCTATTCCTTAATTTAGTATTTCATATAATGATTGAAGGATTCCACGTATACGTACCGCATCTTTCCCACTCGGTAATCTCGCCTTATGCATTACAGCAAGGTTTAGATTACCCGTTTTTAGTCCTTCGTTTATGATTAATGCTGTTTCTACAAAAAGTGTTTCTTTCATCGAAGGGAAAGCCCACAAAATGGTTCGAGTATAATTCAGCCCTTCTTCAATCTTGGAATTAACTATCTTTGAACTTGAACTGTACTCACGCCATCCGTTTTCTATTGAATTATCTTTTAGTTTCTTAATGTCCTTAACTCTCTTGTACATCTGTTTGCTACCTATGTAGCTTGTGTTATCTTCAAATTGGAACAAATACACGAATCCTACATAACTACCGTTTGTTAATTCCTTCTCACTCCAATCTTCGTTGTATTGCCATGCTTCCATATAAATACCTTATAAAAATTATCATAAGGTATTTATTCAATGGATATAAAAACACGACTAATAGATTATGAAGGATCACGAGCATATCAAACACGTATGGGGTACTTTAGAAACAACAAGTATTATCCATATAAGGATAGTGAAGGGTTCTTAACCGTAGGATTCGGGCATAAAGTACTACAAGGTGACAATTTCAATAATGGTATTACTGAGGTAGAAGCACTTCACCTACTTGATAAAGATCTTGCTTTAGCAGAAAGCCAGCTAAGTAAACTAAACCTTATCATTCCTAAAGATTGGCAAGACTTCATGATCATCATGATTTTTCAACTTGGATTATCTGGAACGATGAAGTTTAAAAAAATGATTCAAGCACTACGTGATGCCAACTACACCGAAGCAGTTAAACAAGCAAAAGATAGTTTATGGTATCGTCAGACACCAAATAGAGTTAATGCGATGATCGCACAATTAACCAACAAATAAGAAAAAGGGATAGTACCGTAATTGATACTATCCCTTTTTTTGTTACTGCTTTGATTGTTCAAGAATAGTAATAATCCTTTCAAGTTTGATATCCAATTCGTGAATTTGAATTTCAAGGTTTCGCAAGGTTTCTTTCATCTTGTCTTGTTCATCGCTTAGACGTGTAATGTTACTATCCTGTACCGCAATGGTTGTTTCAATATCAGACACACGACTTAGTAAGTCATTAGTATCTTTTGTATTGTCACGAAAAATAGTATATATCAGTACCAAACCACTAATAACCAAAGCAAGAATTGTTCCCATACCCATTTAGTACTTCCCTATTTTATATTTTTGGTAATAGTATTTATCACGCATTATATAAAGGCTGATCACCAGCACGATATAAGAATGATGACCAGTTAGCGGGAACATTAAGTGAAGCAATACCACTACGTGATGTTGTACACATTACATATATATAATTCCAGTTACCACGACCTACAGGCGGTACATATATAGAATTCAATCTGAAAGATGTAGAACTACCACCGTTACCAGCATCATAATAATAGAGATTAGTTAAACCAATTCCATCACCACCCATACGAATATAGAAGTATTGACGTTCATATGAGGTTAAACCAATTGATAAATCACTATCAAAATAACGTGGGAAATCTTCACCACGTATACGCAACGCAATATAGTGTTGGTTAGCGACAGGATTATTAGCGGCCTGCCCACCTGAAACAGTACGTGAACCAAAGATAAACGGTACAGGGTTGATACCAGTTGATTGTGGACGGCAGATATCACCTACGATACGTGCGGCACTTAGAGTACCAAGAATGTTACAGTTTTCATTGATAGTAACGTTATTCAGTACACCAGATGTTGCCTGTATATTTCCACGTACAGAAACGTTACCAAACCAGGCATTACCATTTTTATTGATAGCCCAGCCATTCACACCATCCCAATTACTGGATTGTATCTGCTGGCTAATCTTCGCTGAGTCGATCACGCCGTCCATGATGTGGGCGTTACGGATTGCGGCATTGGCAATTTTAGTATTGTCGATTGCGGCATCCTGAATTTTCGCACGAGAAACGGAAAGGTTATTTATCATAGCCTCATTGATGCTCGCTGATGCTATCACCGCTGAGTTGATATAAGTCTTACCACCCTGAACCACAAACGGATATACCCTGTCTGATAGCTTGGCACTGTCTGTACTGATGATGCTAAAGCGATCCGCCATTACGGTAAACACTGATGTTTTTTCATCTGCTGCTAAGGCAATGCCCGTTACGTTACCGTTGTTTGATACCTGTAGCTGCCAGCGTGAACCAAGTTCATCTACGATCTGTTTCTCAACAATGCCAGTAGCCGTATCACTGTTAAGTAGGCTATCAATAACATCTTCGTTCAATTTGCTGTATGGAACCTTCGTATTCTGGTTAAAGCCGATAGTAGGCGACCATACCAATTCATCCTGTCCGAACACGTCATAGGCTGCTACTCGTGCGAACCATGAACCATCTTCAATACCAAACGATGCTGAATAGCGGTTAGCACTGCTAAAGTACTTCGAGCCTGAGCTAAACCCTTCATCAAGTGCGATTTGTAGAACGATTCCCGCATAATCCGGTACGTTTGATTCTGTCCAGTCAATGAACACGGAATCATAGCCGCTCTTAAGGTTGATCCCTAACAACTGTGGATGCTGTGGGTTACTAACTTCAATCTGAACTTCTTCGCTATAGATACCTGTACCCCAACCATGAGCGATGATCCCAAACACACGGTAACGGCTTAGGCCATCACTGGTATTCAATGAATATGAGTACGTCCAGTTGCTTGTAGTGGTGTAATATGACGTGATGTAATTACGATAACGGTCATACACACGGATTTCATAGTATTTGAAGAAATCAGCAAAGGTTTTACCATTAACAGCTAAGTTATTCTGATCATCCCAACGGAAAATAAAATCTTGAGCATAAGTCTGGTTTAAACCAACATCATCATTAACCATATCAAGGTTAGTAATCTTCGGCAATGCGAAAATAACTTGTGGTGTTTGATTATAGATAGCTACTAAATCTGATGAATAACCTAATGTGTTATAAGCCTCAATAGCAAAATCGTACTGTACACCATATAGAAGATTTAATATCTCAAAACTCGTAGAGTACTGCCCTACGTTACCAATGTTGATCCACACACTGGAATCACTGCGTTTATAACGAATCTTGTAACCACGTACAGTTGTATCCTGTGATAAATCCCATGTTAACAGTACTGTATTACCTGATGCCGTAGCCCCTAAGCGTTGAGCCTGTAGATTAGTTGGCGGTTGTACGTATGTTGGGTTAGGTAGATTAGTCAATCCATCCTGTGGGAATTGTCCCGGATCTTTCCCTTGATAGATACCATCATCATATGAAATCGCTGTTATCTGGATAATACCCGCTTTATCAACAGTCATTGGTACAGTACGTTGAATACATCTGTACTTGTTATTACTAAATCCAGCTTCTTTAAAATCAATTGTAAACACATCATATACTTTTAAATCTGTTACATAGGTATTGAAAGTAATCGTGTTCGTAATGTACTTAGATTTAAGTAATTCAATGTTACTAAGAATAGCAAGCTGATCTTTATCCTGTACCCAAAGATAGTTTAAATCCTTCTTGATAATATAACCATCTTTAGCAATGGATGCGTTACTAATAGCATCACTTGGATAACGGATAATATCTTGTGAATAGTCATTACCTGGGTTTGTATAAGTACTGTCCATTGTATTAAAATAATCAGACTTAGAACCTGTTGTGATATTCACACTACCAAGAATATTCGTTTCATCAAAATGAACACTTGGAATATCTGGAGCATCTACCGTTAGATAGTACATACCATTTGATTCATATAGTACACCACCAAATGCCTGTAGAATATTTTCAATGTTTTCCTTAAATGATTTATCGTACTGAATATTTCCGTTTGAATAGAAATGATTATTAGCACAATAGTTAGCCATACTACGGAAACTTGTCATATCAATATCATTTGGATTCAAACCAAAACCAAATTCTGTATTAGTGATAAAGTCATATAATTGGCTTGGTGGATTACTTGAAGGTTTACGTACATTATCAGTTAAGTCATAGATCATACGTCCACGCATTTCTACCGATAATGTATAGTTCTGGTTCGTTAGAATCCCATCAATCAATGAATCGTTGGTTTTCTTGATTACGGTACAGATCTGTACAAGACCATCACCACGCATGTTGTCAGTCCATTGACTACCGCCATACTGACGGGCAAGCGTCATAGAACCGCCGTAGGACGGTTTACCGAAACGAACCTCAATTTGTAAGTACTTGCGGTACTTCTCAATCATCATTGAGGTAGGTACGATCCCCTCTGTGGTGATGTACGCACCATCCATGAGCACCGGAGCATTATCAAAATAGATCTGCTTGATTACGCCTTGTGACTGTTCCCCTGGTACTTGCCCGATTTCACCGATACTGATCGCATGTACCGTACATAACTGGTTTGAAGTACCTTTATAGACGTTCTGCCATACGACGATAGAGCCTAACTTGTTATATGCTACTTCTGTTGCGTTACGATTTGATCCGCCATAGCTGATCGGAATACCGGTACTTGGCGATGTTGATCGGGCGTTATTGCTTCCCGTACTTGGGTACGATACCCCCATTTGACCTACATTCATCATCTGTGATGAGCTGATGTAAGATAGTGCTGCTGTACCAATACCTATAGCTATTACTGCTGCTAAAGCTAAACCTGCTGCGTATGCCGCTGCTGCTGCTGATGCCCCTGCGATAATAGCTACGGCTACTGCTGCTATTGCCATAGTTATTCCCCTTTGAATCTATATATTTTGTCTTTCTCATTTGGGATATATTGAGATACGATATAATTTGTTTTATCCTCGGATAAAATTATGACTTTCCCACGCCAATAAACAGTACTGTGACCTGATGAGATAACAATATCCCCATCAAGTGGATCAGTTACTAATTGGCCTTTGTCTTTGCACAATAGAAGTAAGGTAGAATAGCTACAGTTTTCTTTAGCATATTTTCTACCTGCTGTTGGTGATGTGTATTTTTGATAGATTTCATCACGGTAATTACTGCCAGTGATCATATCAATTACTGTAAGTACCATAATATGACAATCATTAGTACCGTACACTAATGGTTCACCAACTAAACCACTTAGGTACTCTGTTAAAAATCCGTTTTTCATTATTTCTTACTACTCTTCCAGAATTGCTCTGAACTATTTAGTATGCCAATTAGGTCAAAGAACTTATCACCAGTGTGTAATGATTGGTGTACTGATGTACTGGATAACAGGCGTTGTGTTTGGTCTAATTTCTTCCATAATGAATTTAGATTTACTGTAGTTTCATTAGTGGTATTACCTGCGGTATTATTGAAGTCTGAACTAAAGTAATCAATGTAACCACTGAACATACGGTAGGCATATAGAATGCCCCCTGTAGCTGGATTAACAATACCCATCCAGATATTAACTTTGGCATCATTCCATAAACCACGTAACGCCATAGATAGATAATCCTGGCTTACGTTACTTACTTTCAATGAAGTACCGTTATTGTTGATTTGGTTCTTTTCTACATAGTTAGCAAATGATGAATCAAGGAAATCCGGTACTGACTTATAATTAATCCCGTTATAGTTTTGTTCGGCAATGGCATCAGTAAGATATATGTTACTTCCAGTAGCTGGAAGAATATCAATCAACTTAACCATAACCCCACATTGATATAGTTCTTTTTCTGTTAGAACGGATTTACTATCACCACGTGTAAGATTCCAGTACGCGATAAGATCCGCATTAGTTAGTACATTACTTGGAATAGACATAAATTAACCTCTGATGTTTTCAGTTGCGTTTATTGTCACTTCCATAATGTTTGTACTTGGCATCTGGTATGCTGCGTTCTGTGGCGTGAGAATAAATGAACCTTGAATATTGTCATATTTCACTAATTCCCCAAGTTGGATGTTTTTAATCAATCCTGGAAAAATAGTAATCACATTGCCAGTATTAGCAATGATTCGATATAGTTTCTTGTGTCCGTTAAACTGAACTACAGTACCAACTTCAAGAGTATTAGCATTAACGGCAATAGATGTTGCCCCCGCTGCCCTTGCTGCTGTTGCCTGTACTTGTGATGCCTGAGTACCGCTATACTGTGACCACCATCCAAGAGACATATCAAACGGCCTACCCTGTCCATATAGAGCATAGAAGTTAGCAAGTTCACCACGATTCATTTTATTAAGAGTTACTTTAAAACTAAGTGTGAAGTACTGAGAACCTACAACACGTGTAATAGTTTCACCTGTCCATGTTTGGTTTTGAAATTGTGGTATATTGTCAGTTAACATGAACTCACTAATAAGAGTGTTATTTAACATATTATTATTCCTTTAAAATTTAGCCCACTATCCATGTGGGCTATATGATATTTATACGTTATTCTTCTGTGATTTACGTGTTGCTTGTACAATAGTATCGGCGTGTTTATCACACATCTTTTGGAAATCAGAATCGGAAATTTTACCATTGCTATTAATGATTAACGGGGCGTCAATCTTAATATCACCAGTACCGCCAGCATCTTGATTACTGAGATACTTAGTTAGATCTTGGTTCAATGATTTACCAACTACACGTTCACCCTTTTCAAGATTATATGTACCAGTGCTAGGTAATGAATCCCATCCATCATGGGCTTGACCCTGAATAGTTGTACCTTTGATTGTACTAACCAGTTGAGCACCCTGTGCGGCTACCTGTAGACCTGCTGCGATCCCCATAGGCCACCCAAGTTTGATAGCCTCGGATATGCCTTGTTGGATGTTGATCACTGCCTGAGCAATGGCAATACCTTTACTTACTGCGAAAGCTGCCTTAGCCGCCGCTGATGATTCACCGAACACCCCAGCCATGATAGTTCCTACATCACCAGCACCAGTAGCCCACATACCTAATGTGTTAGATAGTGCGTCTGCGGTTAAACGACCACGTTTGATATCGGCGTTCGTCTGAATCGCTGTTAGCTGATCTTGGTACTCCTGGAATCCGATTACTTTGGCATCGTATAGAGCCTTAGCCCCATCCTGATTTTCCTGCTGATCAGTGTTTACTTGCTGTACCTGTGTTGGATCTGGTGAGAAGTCCAATGGGTTTGTATATCCCAATCCCTGACTTGCTGTGTCACTCATCCATGTTTTACCCGCTGCTGCTGCTTTGGCTTTAGCGTCTGGTGTGGCATTTGGATCACTGGCAATTGCGGCAATGTTCTGTGCTTGTTTTAAACGGTCTGTTTCAGCAAGCATTTCATCAACCATAGTTTTGTACTTAGTAGCACGGCTTTTATATTGCTGATCTAACATTGCTGTAATTTCAGTTTCACTCTTACCAGCTAATTTACCTGCTGTACTGATACGTTTTTCAATTTCATCTTGTTCATAGTTGAAACGAGTAATACGTATTTGTGCTTCATTAGTACCGATCTGTGATAGGGTTTGTTCTAATAGTGCTTTTGCTCTTTTAGTTTGTTCATTAACCTTTTCTTGTGCGGCCTGTGCTTTCTTGGCTGCTGCTTCATCTTTCTTAGACTTAGCATCACGTGCTTTATCTTCATCGGCTGTTAGGCTTTTTACTAACTTCTCACGGTTAGCTTTATACCCTTCATCAAGTTTAGCTAAATCGGCATTCATTGCCGCCTCATCACCTTTATAAGCACGTGCTAAAGAATCTTTAATCGTTTCTCGTAGTTGTTTGTGAGTAGCATCAAGAGTATCAATCTGTGCTTGTGTCTTCTGCTTTGCTGATAGATAAGGTTTCAACGCTGAATCAATAACGCTCTTATCTGAACCCTTGTTATATTGTTCTTGTTGTTTAGACAATAGATCATGAGTGGCATCGAGATTTGCTAATAGATTTTCAAAAGTTTTGTTATTAGCTTCTTGTTGCTTCTGCTGTTCTTCAACCATCTGAGCACCATAGATTGAAGAGTTTTTCTGAATCTGTTGCTGGTACTGTTGCTGGTATTCCTGTACTGCCTGTATTCCTTGCTTACTTGTAGCCGCTGCCGCTCCTGCTACTGGTTTACTGTTTAGAATCTTAGTCATTAGATCAAGAATTTCAGCAAGACTTTCAGCAACAGGGGCAAGTGTTGAATTTCGCCACGTATCCCACGCTCTTGATAGATTATTCGTTGCCGTTCTATATTCTTCAAATTGTCGTGATTGTTCTGCTGTTAACTGAATAGTTTCATTAGCAAGACTATTTTGATATTCCTGTTCACTGCTGAATTCTCTATATACAGTCATGCGTTTAGTAGCATCATTAGCTACGGTTTCCATCATCTGAACAATCTGAGCCTGACTAAAGCCCATTTGTTTAGCTTGATAGTAAATCTTAGCAATAATATCTTCACCGCTTTCTGCTGCTTTCTGTAATTCAAACATATTCAATTTCAATGGTTGAATTACGTCAGTTAAGAATGAACCAGCGTTATTAGTAATCGCATCGCCTAACTTATCCTTCGCATCTTTCATCTGATCGGCTACTTGATCCATAGTCAGACCTACGGAAGCAAACATATTAGCCGTCTGTTGTATCTGTACTATGCCAGTTTGTGATAGTGATGCTGCCTGAAAGACTTCAAACGCCTTTTCTGATTGTTCTTGTACGTTGGCTAATGTGGCGGCAATGGCGATACCTGCGACCCCTACCGCACCAGCGAAACCAGACATAGCTTTAGCCGTGGTTGATAGTCCGGTATTGAAACCACCGAACACCCCGCCAGCACGATCCCCAAAATCACCTATATCATTTGCTGCGTTTTTTAATGATTTTTGTAGTCCAGATTCATCACCTGTGATTTCAAATATCATTGATTGTTTATTATTGTTTGCCATTTGGCTTTACTCCCATCCAATTAAGCATGTTTGCTTTTTGTTGATCTGCGATCTTCTTCTCCCTTTCTGCGTGTTGTTCAGCTAAGGTTTTATTTGAAATGATGTTCAATGAATCGAGTTCATAGATACTAAATTTCGGTATATCTTCTTTCTTGATATTGCCAGTACTTAACCATATTGCCTGTAATAGTTCTGTATGCCTGATTTGTTCAATTTGTGATGAATCAGGATCAACCGATTCTTTGAATATTAATAGGTAGAAGAAAAGCAAAACGGGCATAGTGTAGAGATCATCCACACTACACCCGCTGTTATACAATAAAGATAGTGATAGTCTGAGAATAGGATCGCGTCTTACTTTGCCTCTACATCCTCAACATTAAAGGATTTGGCAAACACTTTACCGATCTCGGCATTTAGTTTTAGTTGTACTGTTAAATCAACATTCTGTTCAACTTGTTCAGGTGAATCAAAAATCTGTTTACCACTTTCATCAACCACACAATAGAAGATCGCTTTATATGGATCTGAAACTTCTGCGTGTTGAGTAATTGAAGGTAGTTTGATGTATACGGTACATTCTGGTGTTAGTTCTACTGGTGTTAACTTCACACCAATAGCTGTCATAAGATTAGTAAAATCCATTTCGCTTTATCCTTGTTAGTTGGTTTATAGTATTTAGTACTTAACGATATTAAGAACCAGTAACTTCACCAACCGCAATTGGAGCACCAGTAACAGAAACTACGAAATCACGAGTTACCACACCATCAAAATCACCGTTAACTACATCTGAACTTACATAACCGTTTACGATGCTGTAATAAGCCGCACCATCTTGATCATCAATATTCTGGAAATAAGTTACTTTAACTTGAATTAGGGTTTGTGCTGCTGCGGCTGCCGCAAGAATTTCTTGACCTACAGCACCTGGTTTCCAGTTAACCGTTAGAGTTAGATCCGGTACTGAACGAGAACCAAGCAATTTCTTAGCGTATTGTTGACCGAAAGTGTTTACACTAACAACGTTACTTTCAGCACCTGCCGCTGATGGAAAAGCACCAACTTCTTCAACAACAGTAAAGGTAGTTGCCTGACCGCCACCAGTAGGAGCAGTTGCGATTTCCACTTTGACATTATTGCCTACAAAAATAGAATTAAAAGCCATGTTTAATATTCCTTTATATATTTTGGGCATCATTCCTTGATACCCCTTCTGTTTATTTATATATGTTGGTTGTAGTACTTCATGTAAAGTGCTAAACCTCTTAGTAGTTCACCTGTATAGAATCCAAAGAACATTGAATTATTCTGTGGTGTTGTAGGTGTGCCACTTCTTATAGCTGATGACCAGCCACCATTCATTACGTGATTAGCTGAAACTACGTTATAGTTCTGTTGAATTTCCGCGAATAGTAAATCAAGTAATTCGTGATCTGGATAACCTGCTATTGCCATCATTGAAGCACCAGCAAGCCATAAACCAGACATATGACCCGTAAAGCCATCATAGATAACTTCACCATCATCTTTAAATCGTGTTGGAGCGTGACCATCATTATTCTTAATGAACCACTTCAGGTAATTCATCCAGTTTGTACAGTACGTAATAATGTTCTGTGGTATGGCATAATCACCGCGTTGATATAGTTCATGTACTACATCACAACCACCAAAGAACGCACGAGGTTCATAACCTGACCATGCTTCTTCGTACCAGTGCTGCATAATGAATTGATCCGGTTGTCCATCTGGCGAATACGCTAATGCGTCCTGACGGTTCCATACATAAGCCTGAGCACATGGACCAGGTAAAATAGGATGGAATTTATTAGTAAACCAATCTTGAGCATCACATAGGAACTTAATACTATTATTTAGTCTGGTTTGATCAATTGTAGTACCTTTGAAACACCATATAGCGGGTAGTTGATAACCTGGATATGGTAGACCACGCCAACCGGAATACAGTTGAGCATATGGATCTGTGATGTTACTGAATGGTATTAGTCCTGGTGTATATGAAAGGCTATCAAGCATGTAATTACGAATTACACAATCACCTAAACGGGCTGTATATCCATTACCAGTACTATCATTGAATGTTAAACTTACTAATACTGAATAATCACCTGTACCACCATCGTTATAAAGTGCTGGTAAATCGTTAACACAATACCAGTCAATACGCCCTGAGACACCATCAACCGGATCGGTATCAAGTAATAGTGTAAACTCTGTACGTCCTGTTAGTGTTGGTTGTCCTGGCTGTTCATCACCTTCCCCATGATCCGGTTGATAAGAACTCAATTTAAAATCCAGTACATTAAACGTTTGTGTTACCCATGCCCCGTTGCTTGCTGGTAGCATAGCCCACCAACGCCAACCAAGATCATCAATAATACGAATGTTAAAATCATCAGCATATGTTCTATATGTGAAAGTGTTTAAATCCTGTGTTTCATCATCAAAGATCCAGAAACCAACTGTAGAACTACCGTCAGAATCCATAGTAGTAGAAATCACATTGTCATAGTACGTTCCAGCGATACCAGAAACATATTGTAATGTAGTTACTGTATTATCCCCATAATCGGATACCATACGCATATCCGCTGTTAAGTACTGTCCACCGTCTGGTTTAGCAATACGTGTAAAATGATTCATCGGTATATCCATAGATATAATACTGTTGTCAGTATTGGTAATGGGTAAACCGCAACGGTATCTAATAGCACCATCCTCTGTTTTAGTTTTATTCACTGTCATTGCTACAGCAAGGCTTAATGGTTTGCCAGTAGCATCAACACCACTATATTCAACATGGAAAGTTGAACTATTATTAAATTTGAACCATATAGATTGTTGTTCAAGTGTTGTTTGTGCTGAGGCACTTTGATTAATAACAATATAGCCATCTGTATCACGTGAATATGATGCTACTTGATCACTTGGATAGAAATAATCATATGAAATACCATCTGTAAAAGGCGTTAAAGCAATAGCACTTTTACGAAAGAACATATCAAATTTATCAATATCAGAATAACCAGTACAAGTAATTAGTGAATTCTGCCATGCTAAGTAATAGATACGTTCGCCTGTAATATCCCATAGTAATTTACATGCCTGACAGAACCACAATTCAGCATCTGATGCGTTATCAGAGAAATCAAGCGAACCATAGTTATCAATAGGTACGTTTACTGGCCTGTTGTGCCAACGTTCATTACGCCCCATGAGATAACCACCCTCTGATACAGGATTCTTTGTGGCGTAGTTGAATCGGTAATTGCCGTTTATAGACGTGTCTTTGAGCTGGACTGTACCGATCTGGCTTGTTAGTCCTTCTGCCAGTACATCACCATTGCTATCTACCTTGCGGCCTGTACGGTCAACAATCCAGTCAACATCATAGGTAGGGGCTTTGGTATCCCAATCAATGCTATCTTCACTGGCTAACCATGCGTAGGCTGTTGCGTTAACCTGGTTCCAACCAAGACCCGCCCTTTCTGGAAAGGCAAACCATACAGCATCGAGGTATTCACCGTAGTTAGGTGAACCATGAGGTATCTGTGTTTGTCCGTTCGTCCATGTGAACAACACGCCCTTGAACCCGCCATGAGTTGGATACTCTGGATCTAATGGGTAATGTGCCAGTACTGGAGCCTTACCATTACAGATCCAGTTACAACGTAGTGAACCATTAGGTGGATCGGGAAACGCTACCCCACGAAAGAACGCCAAATGATAGGCGTTGAAAAAGTCTTTAGCACGTTGTAGATAGTACGGTTCTTTGGTTGCCTGATACGCATAGATAGCACCAAGAATTGCTAAGGATTGTCCTTCTGTGGTTGCGTCACCGTCCGGTTGTGCCTCCCAGCCTGTTTCCGCTATAAAGTGCCTGTTGTTTGCTAAAACGTTTTGTGGGTTTAGTACATAGTGATCAGTTTTATTATCATTAACTAAACCCGTATTTCGTTCTAAAAATTTCCAATGCCCTTCAATCATCTGTTGGGCATTGCTTATATTTTGTTTTCTTATCATTCTTTAAGATCCGCCATTAGTAAGGAGCCGTACCACGTACTCCCCCCATCGACAGTTAAGAATTGAATTACATCAATTGAATTCTGAGTAAAGGTTAATACTGGTTCACGACCATAAGACCAAATAACATTAGAAGGCCATGAAATTTTATTTGCCCCTGTTCCCTGTGTTAAACACATAGTAATAGTTTGGCTATTTAAGTTGCTTCCACTGGCATTGATCACACTTAGCTGTGTTACTGCTGCGGTTAGTGTTGCCTTGAAAACACGCTTACCATCAGACATATCAAGTTCTAAAGTATCTTCTACGTTATTTATTGTTAGAAGGTCTTGAGTGATAGTAACTTTGGTATCAATGTTCGCTTGTAGTGCGGCATCTTTAGCATCAATTTGTGCTTTTGAATACGTTCCAACATCGTTATAGTTCAAGGTTACGTTACTGTTAAGAGCATAACCGTTAATTGTAGTGATACGTAACGCAAACAATCCGTTACTTTCGGTGCGGGAATATACATCACTAATATCTGCTGCCACCAATTGAATGTTAGTACCAGATAATGGCTTGTTATTGATTAAGAACGTTTTAGGCACATAAGTACTATTACTAAATGCCAATGATGCCATATCAGTTAGTTGTGTTGCCGTTAATGTGATATTAGAACTTAATGGTAATCCGTTAACAGTAACCGTTTTAGCAACAAAGGTATTATTAACCTGAGTCTGTGAATATACATCAAGAATATCTGCGGCTACTAAGTTCAACGCCGTTCCTGATAGTGCGTGTCCGTTTAACTGGAATACTTTCGGAACTACGTTTGAATCAATGTAGGTCTTAGAGTAAACATCACTAATATCTGCTGCCACTAAAGTGATGTTAGCTGTAAGTGCTTTACCATTGACAGTACGTGTGATTGGTACGTAGTTACTGAGATCTGTAGCGGCTGCCGCACCAAGTTCTGTTAACGTTGGTTTATCGGCACTGGTATAGACCTTGTACCATGCCCCGTTACTTGCTGTTGAGAAGTTACGAATGTTCAGTACTGGCGTACCAGTTTTGTTCATTACTAATTGAGTACCGTTAGAACCATCAAGATTTGTGATACCCAACATATCAACACCCGTTGGTGCGTTGGTTGCTGCGATCTTAACGAATGAGTTACCGTCACGGCCTTGATAGCTTGGGAACTCGTTACCGTTCGAACCAACACCCCAATCACCGCGATAGAGTTCAACTACTGATTCATCAAGAATACCTGCTGATACCTGGCTTTCTGGTGTGAATACGTATGAGCGGGTAACAACCTGATCCATATCTGACGTATCTGATACGCTGGATAAGTAACCGTTGTAAAGCACATAGTTTACGGTTGTATCGTTTGAACCTTCATCAAGCATTTCTACTTTGACTTGTACTAACTGCTGAGAATCAACAGCAGAATCAAGTACGGCGTTTTCACCTGGAACGTAGTTAACTTGAATAGTCATATCACCATAGGAACTATCACCCGCTACTTTAGAGGTGTAAGTACTATCATATGTTTCTACAGTTGAAATAGTTGTTGATTCACTAAAACTTGGAAATGCTGAAAGGTTTTCAACTTGAACAAAAGTACGGGCATTTGGATCAACGTTGGTTGTATCGATATTAGTCCATACTGTGGTTAGATTCCCTAAAAATGTTTGAGCCATAATTATTCCCCATAGCTAAAAGATAGTGTTTGCGTGTGAACATATGCGGTTTCCGTGGCTTCGGCTTGTGAAGTCATTAGACTATCTTCAATTCGGATATTGAATAATGGCATTGGAAGTTGCTGGTTTAGTTCATCAAAGAAACCAGATGTATAAAGTGCTTCAAGAATCTTTTCTATTTCATCCGAAGCACTTTTAAATGATTGTCCGACAGCTACAAACTCAACTCGAAATTCACATAAATTTCTAATAGTTGATGGTACGATTTGATTGTTTACAATTTGATTTGCTTTGGCTATCTGTGTACGTTGTACTGAAGAATCACCAATGTAAACCATTATGGTATCATCTACCGTTGCTTTTGATGGATATTGTAGATTAACAATTACTGCTAATTTATTAATCAAATACTTTCTTATTGTATAGTCTGCCGTGAACATATTATATTTCCTCTTCTAAATCGATCTTGCGAATATAGTGATAGTTAGAGATACCGCTTGTATCATCATCTATTCTATTTACTAGGTATTCGGTGTTATCAATCGTGAAGGTACTATTTAGTTTAATTCCTGACTTGGCACTAAAATATGTTACGGTAGTTTGACTATCATCGAAAAAAAGCTCGTCTTGTTCAAAAATTGCGGTAATCGTTATTGATACACCATCTTGAAAAATGACGAGCTTTTCACCAAAAGCATTTAATAGATACTCTATTTGCGAGTTACTAAGAAATGCTCTCATTTGTCATACCTGTATTAAGCTAGGTTTAGTACTAGGAATGCTTCATCGTGTGCTAGAGCATGAGATTGGAAGCTGAAAGTACGTAGAACGATACCCATAGAGTTACGTTGAGTTGTATCATCGCGATCCATAGTTACTGAACCCCATTGAGCCATGATGATATTTGACCAATCGCCAAACACAATAGCACCAGCGGCAACTTGAGTAGATTCAATAATACGTACTGAATCAGCTAGAATACCGTCACCCATATAGCCTTGTAGCAAGTACTTAGCAGCGGTGTTAGAACCATCTAGAGTAGTACGCAATACAGCAGCGGTAGTAGGATGTACAATAGCAACTACATTCTCAACACGGACATTAGCAGCAGCTAGAGTAGCTAGAGCACTAATAACATCGGTTTTGGTTAGAGCAGCAGTTAGGGTTACTTCTGGAGCCTTAGCAACAACATCAGCAAGAATTAGACGTTCTAGTTTTAGAGCAGCACCCTTAACCATCGCATCTTGAATATACTGTTCAGCAGTACTAGCAGATTTGATTAGAGTACGAGTTAGTTCAACAGAACCGGTAAAGATTTCTGGCTTTAGAGTGATCTTCTCAAAAGCGGCGTTATAAGATGGTGATGGAGCACCTTCAGTAACATAACCGAAGTTATCAGTGAAATCAGCAGATAGTTTAGGTAGAACTAGATTACCTTCACCTTCTAGATTTGCGAATACTTGTACAGGTAGAGTAGCAAATACTGACTGAGCACGTAGCACATCAATATAAGAATCTGCGTATACTTCTTTAACTAGAGCAGCACCGCCAACAGTAGTTGAAGTACGGACGAAATCACCCGCAGGGATTTCAGTTTTACCAGCAAAATTACCTTCACTTAGTGAACGAATTAAGCCATTTAATACGGATTTTTCCATTTTGATTTCCTTATCATGATTAGGATTTGTTTTTGTATTAAGTGTGCGTTTGAAGTCCTCAACTGAAATTCCATTTTCAATTGCTTCAGACACATCAATATTCAGAACTACGCCGATTGATTCCAACTCACGTTTACGTTCCACTTCTTCTGTAGATTCTTCTACTTCAGAATCATCAGTACTTTCTTGTACTTCTTCGCGTTGTTCTTCAACGTCGCTTTTATTTATCATTTGTTCAAGCAAGTCTGGACGATTAGCCATTAGTGCTAATAGTTCTTCATCGCTCATACGTACTTCTTCTTCAGATTCTTCTACTTCTTCTTGTTCAGTAATTTCTTCTTCAGATTCAACTTCAGTACTAACTACTTCTGATTCATCTTTGATTTCAGGTTCAGTACTTTCAATTTCGTTTTCATCTTCCATGATCATATCCTTCTGGTTGTCATCATTGTTATTTATCAATGAGCGACCAACTCCGGCGGATACATCGGCTGGCACTGTTACTAGTGATATTTCATATGGGGTGAAATGAGTTACATAGATAATGTTTCCTTCAATACGGTAATCATTAACTGTGTAACCAAAACTAATATGTGTTAATACACTTTCATTGATTTGTTCCCATTCTTTTTCCGAAGCATTGGAAATCTGTAATACAGCACGGCCTACCTTGTCTGAATCAATACGTGCCGCTAGTACTTTGCCAATCAAATGATCTCGGTCATGATTAAAAAGTACTGCCCCTGAATTATTCAAACGCGATAGGTCTACATTTTCTGGATTACATAGAAGTACTTCGTTATATAACTTCCCTTCTATTTCACGTGCTACAGGAGTTTCAGAACAAAAAGCAACTTCAACGGTACGATTATCAGAATTAATCGCCGTTGGTAGGGTTAATTCCCTCGTCTGGTTTTTGATTTTCATCTAGAACTTCCTTGTTCATATTTTTCTCATTCTCTATTTCTTGAAGTACAACACGTGGATCACCGCCCATTTCACTAATTACCTGTGTACGGGATTTCAAACCGGCATCAATAGCAGCTACTTCACATTGAATATCCTTCAATGGATCAAGTGAAATAGGTTTAGTAGGGATATAACGAGCACATACAAGATCATCGAAATCAGAAAAACTTAATTTCAACTTACTATTATTTAGCATTTCATTCTTTAACCAAGCTGTATAAATTGGCTTGAGTACTTTATTTATGAGTACATTAGTTCGAGTACTGAAAGTTGTAGCTTGTAGGCGTTCGGCAAGTTTCGCAGCACTAAATGACGCATCAGCAGTACTTCCCATTAGGGATTGCTTAGTGACATTTAAGCCCATTGAAATATTATCAAATAGTACATCTGTGAATTCTGCTATACCGTCAACACCATTACGAGGATCAACCGATTTAACATCTTGATTAGCATTTAATTCAAAGATAGCACCAGGTTCTAAGTACTCGTTATAAATCGCTGTATCTTGTTCACCTTCATCTAGTTCTAATTCATTGTTACCGCCATTATTAGTAATGAATGTGGTTACACTGGCTGAGATTCGTTTAGCAAGTAATGCAGCTTCCTGGAAGTTCTTTAAGTCTGCTAAAACTTTAGTACTGGCAATTAGATCCGGTATACCGCGTTCCTGTGTGGCATCATCCATAACAAAGTAATGTAGGATTTCACTTGCTGGTACAACTTCATAACTAGTAGCATCATATGTATATGTTACTGGATTATATTTAGCGAAATAGTAGTTTACAGGTTGACGGTACTTGTTATATTCAATCCCATTACTGATATATCCATCTGCCAGTACTGCGTTATTCAACTGAGTCAAACGGGCAGAATCAATAATTTCAATCTTGATAGAACGGTTAAAATTATGAATACGTACAAACGCTTCACCATCACGGCAACGATGTTTCTCTAGTACTTGTGCGAATAGATCAAAAGTCATTGAGCCATCAATAGAAAATTTACTAGCATCATAAGCCCAACGATCAAATAGTTTTTCTAGTTGTTGGTTAATGGTATGTTTGGTTTCTTCATCAACATCAATATCTACTGATGGTTTTACATAGATACCATTACTGCCTACTACACCATCTACAGAAAGCATCATGTACTTACGTGCGATTGGGTTTACTAGTGTTGCGTCACGTGATTGGTTACGCCATTCTGATAAATGCCATTTAATGATGTTATTAATACTTACTGAGTTAGTACCGACACCAAAGCCAAAAGCATTCACACCATTACTAGTTGTACGAATCTGGTTTAAATCACGTTGTAATGTTTTACCAACATGTTCACGGACTTCATTAATTTTCTGTACTGGTTTTGGTTGTTCTGGTTGTTTTTTCTTAAACCACATTAGCGAGTACCCCAACGATTTGGATAGTTAGGATCTCGGAATACAGTCATACTCTTAAATGGTTTACTTGAACCGGATGTAGATTGACCATTCATTTTAGCCCATAGAGAATTAGCACGTTCAATATAACGAGCACGGATTGCTTCTAAGTTTGCTAATGACTCACTAACTAGAGTTTTATTATTAATTGTAATGCTGTAGTTAGCACCACCTTGTATTTTTTCTTCAATTACCGCTTCAATCTCTTCAATCATCTTACGAATACGTGCGTATTCTTCAGTATGTTTTGTTGGATCGATTACTTCACATTGGAATGTACTGGCAATGCCATTAGTAATAGTTGTACAGAATACCTTTTCTGAAGCAACGTTAGTTTCAAAGGTGATAGTAAATGAACCTTCACTATCACTATTACTGTTATCTAATGTAATTGAATTACCAGTACTGACATATGAAATAACGAAAAGTGTTTTAGCAGGAATTGTTACAGAGTAATCATATGGGTTTGATACCATATAAATCTTTTCTGGTAAAATTGCCATTGGATATCCTTATCATTTTACGTTTTTCCAAACCAGTTTGAACCCACACCAGTACGCCTAGAACGTCTGGTACTTTGGGTAGGTTGTGATTCTTCTGGTTTATTTATCTTTTGTGGTAATGATTTGGCTTTATGTTCGCGTAGTTTTCTAAACGGTTGCGTACCTAATTGTGATTGGGAATACACGATTGCGATCATTCCATAGACCAGACAATCTAGAGCCTCGTTTCTCTTCTGCCCTTTCTTTAGTCGCCATACTAACTTACCACCAGCGGGTTTTAGTTCTTCAGAAGATAATTGTTCAAAGTAATCTGATGGTAGAGTACTGGAAAAGCGTAATTGAATTGGTGCGTTCTCTGCTTCAGTACTGAGCATCAAGTTTAGAAGTTTACGAATAGTATTCTTTTGCTCATGAACGTTTAGGATCTGTAGTTTATATCCAGCCTGTGTACTAGGTTTGAATAGGTCACTTGTAGTACTGCTAGAACCCTTAATAGGATGATACTTAGCCCAACGTGCGGTAAACTTCTTAACCGTATCTGTAGCGTTACCGTTCGAACTATCCACGAATACAGCAAGTGTAGGTACTAAACGACCGTCAACACTTCGGAAATCTTGACGACAAAACTGATCTAAGTCCTTCCATGCTTGAGATTCAATCTTTGTACAGTCATGACCATAGAAGAATTCATGACCAAGTACATAAATGTTCTTTTCATCAAAGCCCAAAATACTGGCCTCGCACCTATCCAATTGCTGATCAACACTTATACAAATTCCGAGTGTTGATTCTGGTATTCTATGTAGATTAAATTCATCTTCACGTAATGATTCCAATCGAAGTATATCTAGTTCTTTCGCATATTCATCTTCATAGGGTAATCCCAATTCATTATTATAAAATGTTTGAAGATTGAAATTATAAAGAGCATCGGCAAACTTACTAACCATTTCGGAAATAGTATTTAATGGTGAATACATACGTGATATTTGGTATCCCACTACACCCGGATCACCATCAGTACTAGTAGCTATCCATCGACCGTTATCGATCATTTGGTGGCGTGTATGCTCGTCTATCTCTTCCTGACAATGAGGACAAATTAAACGGGTAGTTGTACTGTCTGGTATTGCTCTACCATTCTCAAGTTGTTTGAATTCAAATGCTACTTGTTCCCATTCAAAAGTATATTCATGACCGCAAGTGTGAGTAACAAACCAACGGCGTTTATCAGAGAGGTTATATTCTGAGTTAATCAAATCATCTTTATATAATGGTGTACTTGAAATAACTACAAGAGCATCATCACCGAAAGTACTAGTACGTGCTTCTGCTAGTTTAATTGGATTACCTTCATCAGTGATACCAACGTTTGATACTTCATCAAGTAGAACTACACGACAAGTAATACCGCGTAAATTTCCAGGTGTATTGAGGTTAAGCCAGTAAACAAAAGTACCGTTTACCATTTGTGTTTGCTTCGCGTTATTCGCGGCGTTCTTATCATTCTTATCTGTTACTAGTGGGCTTAGTACTTCACTAGTTTCAATAGCTGGTAGAAATTTACCATCCTTGAATTTCTTCACTTCAGATTCAGAAGAACTACCAAAAGCAAAATTACATGGATCATTTGCCATTAGGTTAAATGCTATTGATTGTAGTACTGTGGTTTTCAAAAGCTGAGAACATGACTGTAGAACGATCTTTTTAGTACTTCTATGTTGAGCTATATCCATACATTCCTGTTGAAAGGAAAACGGAACCCAATCAAGCCCCATATTCGGCCCGTCAACAAACTTAACTACACCATTACTAATCCATTGGCTTGTTTTCTGTATCTTCGGTGGCTGTATCGTCGGCAGTACTTTCATTAGTACTTGCGTTAATTTCTTCTTGTTCGTTTCCATCTTCTAATATTTCTTCATCCGTGGGTAGTTCAAATTCCATGCTTCCTAGCTGGAATAAAGTACTATCAATATGTTGTTTTAATATATCTCTTAAATCTTTCGCATCTGTCTGAGCAAATAGCTCTAAGTATGTTTTAGAAGGGATTGCTCTCATCGCGGTTTTAACTTGAAATAGATATTCAGTTAGTACTTGTTCAAGATATTCAGTACTAACTACCGTTCCATGTTTCACCTGTAATTCAAGTTCAGATAATGCCGCTTCTGCTTTTAGCTTACGTAGGCGTTCTTGATCTATTTGTTCGCGTGTATCTGTATTACGTAATGGTAGAATTATATTCTGTACTATCCATGCTCGTGTATCAGCTTCTTCAGTACCTTCACCAATTGGCATACCCTGTGCTTTCCATTCTCGAACTGTGCTTTCGTTATACCCGTACTGCTTCGCAAGCTGATTCATGCTAATGTTCTTACTCATTTTGTTTATCGTTTCGCCTCTTTAATATTCTTTCACATATATTTAAAACAAAGTGCGTCGAAATCTACGCGGTCTTTAAAATGCCCAGGGAGTACCTTATCGACTTGTTAAAATAAAACGAATTTTTCAGCCATCCCTGACAATCTATTTATGATTAACTTTTCATTCAGACTCTAAATCTCACACCTAACACTAAAAATTAACGCATCACAAAACCTAACAACAGAAAGATTGAGGATATATTTTAAATGCTTACCAAAATTAATTATTAGCCAAGTAATAATTTTAATAATAACGCATATCACATTTTCAGTAATTTTTAGTGCATAACATTTTAAGTTATGTTAATTGTAAGAACCCTTTACTTGATATGGTTATTCTATGAAACTCGTTCGTATAGATATACAAAACTTCAGAGGCATTTCTTCTGCATCTATTAATCTCGAGAACTTCACTACATTAATTGGTTCAAATAACATCGGGAAATCAACAATACTCAAAGCAATTAAAATCCTCGTTGATACAACAAATCCTACATCCGAAGATTGGCCATTTCGTATAGCCAGTAATGATGAAATGATCATAACTGGTACCTTTTCAGATATACAGGATGCCGAAAGATCTAAACCAGCTATATCTAACTTAATTCATAACGGTGAATTAAACATTAGAGTAAGAACCAAATGGGATCACGATAATGAATGTATGGGTGCTCCGAGTTATGAAGCTTACTACAGCAAAGAGTCAATAGATGAGTTCACAACATCTATAACCGCCGCCAGAAACATCCCATGGCTATTCGATATAATCCGTGAACTTGATTGTAATAACAGCAAAGCATATAAAGAAATGCAAAATGATGTAGTTGGATTGATTAAACAACGACATCCAGAAAAAGTTACATCAGAACTATGTTGGACTTCAGAAGGAATCAATTTTAAAAATAGCCTACAGCAAGCCTTACCACATGTTTTATATATTCCAGCATGTTTCAAAATTGAAGATGATCTAAAATCTCAAAAAGGGACACCTTTTGGATTCCTATTTTCTAATAGAGTTTACCCTGTTCTTCAAGCCGATTCTTCTTTCACACAATACACCTCATCTCTAGACCAACTACACAAGAAAATGAAAGGTGAATTAGATGGTGAACTGATTGAAGGACTTCAAGAGCTAATGGAATCCATAACTGAATCACTTAATCAAGTCATGGATTTAAAATCTAAGGTAAAGTTGAGCTTAACAGAAATAGATATCAATGCTGCTTTGATGAAAGCTGCGACATTAGTTATAGAAGATAAATTAGAAACTCAACTTGAATATCAAGGAAGTGGTGTTCAAAGAGCATTGGCTTATGCCTTGCTCGAGTCAAATGCTCTTTTCGAAGTAACAGAATCACAACGTTCAACACTAATTCTTTACGAAGAACCAGAACTATATATTCATCCTCATTTAATGAGATTACTTAGAGATAAACTTAGAGAAAAATCATCTGTCTCTGCTTGCCAAGTTATTGTTAGCACACATTCACCATTTTTAATCGATATCGCTGAAAACCCTTCTTCATTGAAATTAATAAAAGACAATCATGAAGGGAAAAGAACTGTCCATGAAATAGATGATTCTATATTCCACATTGATGCTGAATATAACGAAAGGGAAATGCTCAGAGCCGCATTAGATTTTCACCCAACCGTCTGTGAAGCATTTTTCGCAAAACGTGTAGTAGTTGTTGAAGGTGATACGGAAGTCGCGATACTTAGATTTGCTTCTGAACTATGTGATAAGTTAAATATAGATAAAAATCTTATTAAAGATACAACTATCGTTTCCGCAGGCGGCAAATGGACAATTCCAGCAATCGCAAGAATACTTTCAAAACTCAATATACCTTTTAAGATTGTTCACGATACTGACAGGAAAGGTATGACGGAAGAGGAAATTGAAAATTTATCAGCAATTAACGCTTACCGGGCGAATATAAAAATAAGTGAAATCGTTGGTGATGATAATGTACATCGTGTAGATGATACATTTGAACATCTCCTATGGGATCCTGTTATTGATGGAAATGCTCCATCAGAAGGAGGTAAACCCTTTAATGCTTGGAAAAGGATTAAGGCTTATTTAGATGGAGATGTAAATCTAAACCCAACATGCGAGCATAAGTTAAAATCAGTGTTACAATTCATCTACGAATGATATTACTTTATTCTGTACGCTTCATTAAGGGAATGAAGCGTACATGCTTATTCAGATACGTTTGTAAACATTAAGAGAAGATATGAATGCGTAATGTTTTTCACGATAGTATACTATCTATAGCATTTAGAATGCCTGGTACTTTCATAGGGAGATATAATGGAATTTGGCAGCATTTCAGATTGGTTTAGTGCGGCGTGTAATGGCGTTATGGCTATTGTAGCGGTTTACGCGGCAAGAAATGCTAAGGACTGGCTTTCGCCGAAGCTTAATGAGAGAAAATTTAAGTTCGCAGATGAACTTATAGAGCAATTCTGTCGATTACAGCAGGAAGCATTTTATTTATTCAGTGATACTAAAAATTTAATCAATACCGATCCAGATGAACAAGGTGATTCTGAAAATTTCAGAAAACGATGGAATAGTATTTCCGAAAGAGAAATATGTTATAGAAAGAACACAATAAACTTACGTACAGTGTTGGAAAGAATGGAGCTATGGGGATTAAGAGCAATAAACAATGATGAATTCATACAAATTATAGATTCTCATTTAGCTTTGTCTTATAAAATTGCTGAGGCTTTAGCAATTGGTGCTGATGAAACGCATTTTAGATTAAAAAACAGCTTTGAATACGATAGGCAAATTAGTGAGAAATACAAAACTGTAAGAACATCGCATAATAATATTATGAAGCACTACAGTAAATTGTTCATTGACTGAACTTATCACTGCTTTTCTTTCATGGGTAGATTTCTCACTACTATTACAGAAGGTTGAGACAACTTGAGCATAGTTTCACGCCACACCCACACCTTTAACAAACCTACCCACCGTGGGGGGCGTGAAAGTCTAGTTTACTCGATTGAGTTTATAGTGGTAAAGTAATTCTTATCATACATACGGAAATAAATCAAAATGAAAGTAAAAAATGAAATAGTTATACGTCCGCAAGATAGAGAGTTTTTTAACCATTTCTTTGAAGAAGATGTGTCGAGTTTCGAAGAAGAATCACGGCATCATAAAATGTTAGGGCTGGCATTAGAAAAAGCTCATGATATTAGAAAGTTTGAAATAGAATTGTATTGGAAACGAGCCACCTATTTCTTCGCATTTTTCACTGTAGTTACAACTGCTTTTGGGCTAACTTTATCTAATTACCGTTATAGCCATCTTGCCCCAGCCATTGCCATAATTGGCGTTGTATTTTCTTGCTGTTTTTATTATGTAAATGTTGGCAGCAAGTATTGGCAAGAGAACTGGGAATTTATAATTGATAAAATTGAATACTACATAACAGGAAATCTTTACAAAGCATTTTTTTTCGAAAGTGAGCATACAAAGCGACCATCAGTATCAAAAATAAACATTTATCTGAGCAGGTTTATTATAGCTGTATGGCTCGCATGTTTTTGTTATTCTTTTTATAATATATTTAGCAGCCATCTATGTTTATCTATCTTCTACTTCCTCGCCTTTATATATTCTGTTGGAACAACATTATTTTATTGTGATAAAAAAATAAAAGACACATCGAATAATGATGACAACCGTATTCGTCAATTCAGATTTAGAACTCCAAGATATAAAAAATCATAGTTTGTAATTGGATATACTCCCCCTATACCTTTGAAGGGGGATTATGAAGACTCCAGTATAAATTGACATATAAAATTTTCATCCCCTTAATTATTGTATCCAGTTCTGAGTTTACCAATGATTGCTGGAAGTAAGCAGCCTCATCATCTGGCAGGTTCAGATAGTAATTCATGTCTATTGGTTCTTGCTTGTATGTACCATGTAGCTCTATTACCAGACCGTTACAGTCATCAGTTTCTATTCTGATCTTATCGGTGACATATAGAAAGTAAAATGAATCATCTTCATATATTTGAAATTCTGTTCGTAACATAAGTAAATCCTGTTATTAGTTAATTCTTCAATGTATTTACTAATATTAGGTGGTTATGATATTATTGAATAACGTCCCTACAGTACATCAAATTATGATACTCACTATCCATGAGTGGGTAATTTTCAATTGTTGGTTGTGCCTTTAGTCCTGGTAGAAACATATCCCATAGTATCTTTTTACTTTGTTCAGTTTCAATCCTTATGTTGTTAGTAACATAAAGAAAGTAGATAGTATTATCTTCTTAATGTGTGAATTCAGTTCTAAATATCATAGTAATATACTCAAGTGTTTAAGATATTTATGACATATTGTGATTAATCACTCTATGTTGTCTTTTAGTAGTTCTGGCTTAGTTGGCGTGTAACTCAATGTAGAGCGTTTAGGCATGTAATAGAGGCCAATCTAATGGCCTCCTTGACGCTCGATGTGTTTACGTTGATTCTTCCAGTTCGTATCATGCCCATTCAAACATAACTGTTTCTTTTACTGGTGCTGGTTCGTTGATCAAGTTGTAACCCATATCAATTAGTTGTTCATATAGTTCATCAGCAATAACTGATTCATAGTGTTCTGAGTTCCCTTCTGGAAGTGAGCTTTTACTTATGTTAGTACAGTAATACCTATTTTTAGCATGAATTAGCTTTTCATCCATTTCATAATGGATTAGTTTTTTCTTGTGTTTGAATAACATCATTTCTGAGTACTCAAAATGTGAATTACGGTTTCTTAGTTCACTTAGTCTTCTTTCTGGATTAGTAGTGAATCCAAGTTTGATTAGATATAGGCCAGTGTGAATATTACGGGCTAGTGTCATATATATGAATTGTTCATTCATGGTATATCCTCATTGAAGAGGCAATAAATAGTTCGTCAAAACATTGGGCGGTCTTCGGACTGCCTTTTTTTATTGCCCGTGTTTATTATTTTTAGTGGTTTTTAGTAACGGTAACGCTTAGGAAAAGTATATTCTATATATAAAGATTACTAAGCGTTACCGTATCTACTTTACTTGCGTAGTTGACTGAATTTAGCCTTGATCCCCTCTAGCGATTGCCTCGCTTCGATGTGACCACCAGCAAGAACTGACTGCGGTATAACTGGTTTGGTGAAGCGTAGCCCCGTTAGGGATAGATGTACCACTTCACAAAGTCTAACCTTCACTCCCTTCACGCTTTCCACCTTGCCCTTACCTAGAGAAATGTAACGCTCTAGGATCGACTTAGCCCCCTTAGAAGAACTACTTTCTAGACCTTTATTACCCATCATTACGCATTTTGACCACATAGGATGTTTGAGCATCATTTCAGTATTATCCGCAAAGTACTCTTTAAGTACCTTTTGGATAATGGCATCTGCTATATCACGGATCGTAAATGCGTCTAGCTTAGTTCTACCCGCTACCATATTCACAATCATTTCACGGATCGTGTTACCCGTTGGGTAGTAGTCTGCGTCCATGTGAGCACGATAGAAAAAGCTACGATCATCTATGTAGCCCTTCACTAGTGATTCAAAATCATCTTTATGTAGTCCACGTGATAGAAGTTTTTCAACACTCTGATCAATGGCCGTATAAAGCTCTGTAGCCTCTTCTACGGGCTTTAGATTCCCGCTAATAGCATCACCTAGATATTCCTCTATGACCGCATTCTCGGCCTCTACAGCCTCTTCTTTTAGCCTTTTGGCAGTATCGGTAATGACCGCGTTATTTTCACCATCCCCATCTTCAAATCGTAATGGCTGTATCAAGAAACCATACTCTTTCAACGCTGTACTGAGAAGTGAGAAATCATTAGCATATTCACGTGTTTTATGTTCAGAGTATGCGTAATCAATACCAGTAAATGATACTTCAAATTTACCTTCATGGAAGTACACCATACTACCAGCAATATCTTTACGGTACTGACTAGTAAATGAATATTTTGCTTCTTCAGTTTGAAGTGCTTCATATGTAGTTTGTAGAAGTTCTTTCATTACTTTAGCATCGGCAATCACTTCATTTCGATTGAAGATACCCACTTCAACTACTTCCCTACGGTTCACATAGTACGTAACACTCTTTAGTTTAGCTATATTACGAAATCGGTTTGTGAATTGTTCAATACGTGCTGGATGTTCATCACCCACAATAATAATATCAACTTCATCAAGAATGTTTTCAATTGATAAACCTTCAACAATACTATACGTACCATAAAGTATTTCACACTTCATATCACCACTTACATATAGATCTACTACTTCATTATCACTTTTCTTATCGGCATTCACTACTAAGCCAGTACGGGTACACATTTGATTCAATGCTTCACATTGTGCTTTGTCATTTAGTAATACTATGGTTTTGCGTTTACTTGAATTCAATTGATTTAGTACAAGATCCTGTACCCTTGTTGAAACTACGGTACTAATTACTTTACGTGCCTCTGAGGGTTTATTGATCTTGTATACCTTGTTGAATTCAATCCCTGAAAAGTCATCTGGCGTAGCAGTACCAGACATCATAATAACACTTTTGAATAGTGGGAATGAGGCAATAAGACGATTTATTACATTTGCCTTATAACCATAGTCTAGAAAGAATCCGTGAACCTCGTCTATAACTAAAGTTTTATCAGCAAAGTATTCCTTATTGCTATGCTTTAGTATTGTTTCGATTTGGTTCCAAGTACAAATACCGGTACTGAATACATCATTATCACCCTCAAAGGATAAACGTATAGATGTTAACGGTACGAGTACAATGTAACCTGGTTTAGCTTTAGGTACTTTTCCTTCTTCGCGTTCTTCATCCGTTGGTTTGATAATAAACTGTGAAGTCTTACCAGTACCGACTGATGAATTTACAAGGTTTACACCACTTGATAGATCCATTTTATAGAAAATACCACTAATGTATTCCTTCGCATTTAGTGTCCACTCACCATCGTAGTTTGAACCATTGTTCATTTCTTTTCTTAGTGTTTTCACTAGTATCTTATCAGTAACTCTACCTGCTAATACGTCTTCACGTAGTTTTGTCGCTTCGCGTTCCAATGCCGCACGATCATATAGTTTCGGGAGTGATATTACTTCTGTTTGATTGCTCATATAAATTTCCTTTTTATTATTCGCGTTACTTCCTGTAATCGCGTCTACTTATCGTAAGGTTAGTAGACAACCTTTATACTAGTTATCTTATTCCCCCGTAATCATTGACATATTGATCAAGTACTGAATAGCACTACTAATAGATTTAGCTTTACCATCATCCACTAGTTTTTGAATGTGTGCTGCTTGTGTTTCATTGAGGCGTACACCAACGCTAACCGATTTCTTTTCTTTCATGTTTTTTCCTTTTATATGTTTAACAAACTCATCAAAATTAAAACCATAAAAGATCCCCACTAATGGGGATTCTTTAATTACAGGAGTTTTTAAGGAGGAATTTATATGTATACAACTATTTAGTACCTTAACCCGTACAAAGGTTTACTTCGCAATAGGTGATCGTTTCGATTCGACCAGCTACATGTTTATTTATAAATTTGCGATGTGATAGCTATATTATATCACATTAATTTGGTTTGTCCCAAAATTCGCCTTGACACCCTAAATTATACCGTGAAAATCAGCGGCGTTCCAAAAATCTCTCAATTTTCGTTTGAACCATTGGGATCTTAAATGGAAGTAGAAGTACTACAACAATCATAAAGAAAAGATTCAGTATTAAGAACATTGGGAATAGTACGAACATGTAGATTAGTGATGCGAACAATTCAATTATAAAGTTAGTCATTTGTGTTTCCTCCTGTATCTGACTATTCGTAGTATTTAGTAGATACAGGAGTAAAACACCATCAAATGTGGAGATTAGTTAGACGTCAGAAAATTGAATTGATTACGCATCCAAACACCTACAGCATCCTCTCGATCTACAGCATCTACATAGTTCAGCAATAGCGAGTAATCAATGATTGAAAGATCTTCTTTAGTCTGCTGAAAACTGATTTCACCATCTTTAAGCATGATCATGAATGCTGGGGTATAATAGAACTTAGCACCATCTACAACTTCAATGATCACCTCACTGATTAAGGTTTGTTCCTTCTTCTTATTCTCAACAAAAAGTACATGTCTTTTTAGTTCTTTCTGTTTATAGTTGATGTCAATCGTGTAAGATTTACCATTACGCTTTAGACGGATATTTGAAACAATCTTGTTAAGTTCATTCTCATAACGTGTGCGTATATCTACGTTATTCACATCATACAGTTCAGTAACGTTTACATCTTGTAGTACCGGCACATCTACTTGGACTGTTGCTAATGATGCCTGACGTGCCAATAATTGTTCTAACTCTAATTTCGCATCATCCAATTCTTCCCGCATTTCAAAAGATACAGCTTTACCAGCACTTTTACGCCGTTCAATACCATTTTCATAGTTAGTGACCTGATCCTTCATTTGATCAATTTGAATACGAATCACTTCAATTTCAGGATTGAATTCTTGTTCTTTAATTACTGTGTTTAGATCCATACCTAACAAATGCTCGACGACAAAACGTTCTACCGTTTCATAGGTCAAGGCTTTATTTTTGCACAGCCCATCACGTTCTTTGAGGCAACGGATATATCTATATTCCTCGATTTTTGGATCGCCTTTCTTTGGTGTGCGTTTAGCACGTACCACATTATGATACATTGACCCACCGCATTCTGTACAACGTGCGATACCACTAAACAAATTACTTTTAATCAGTACTTCTTCCTGTCCGTCTTTCTTCACGGTAACACGTCCAGCATTAGGACGACGAGACTTTAGCAATTCCTGTACTAATTCAAATTCTTCTTCATTAATCACTACAGGGTACACGTCCATATCGTACTTTTTCTGAGTTACTGGATTTTCAATATCATCATGGTTACGGATGATTTCTGAAATGAAAATCTTACCAGTTACACGGCGATTAGTAAGAATTTTATGAACAAGTTCACCAGTCCACGGACGATTAAATTTATATTGCTCACCTTCTTTCGTTTGAAGTTGTTTAGCAATAGTTGGACATCCCATGCCAGTTTGATAAAGAGCAAATATCTCTTTAACTACTGCCGCTTTATGATTAAGTACATACTTATCATTTTCTACTTCGATCCATTGAGGACGCTTATTAGTTACAATAGTACCTTTGTTAAATGCGTGTTCGCGTTTCTTCGCCCAACCTTTACGAATACGATCACTTTTATACTTAGATTCATCATATGCCCGTTGAGCATTCATCATCACAAAAGGCAGATCTTTAGAATTACTACGGCTGATAACTATGTTAGCCATTACATCATGAATAGCTACGTTATGTGCCATTAGAGCATTGATGTAACCCATCACATCAAACGGGTTCTGGCGGCTAAAGCGGTCTATAGATTCCACTACCAATATAGAACTATCCCACATACCATTACGTACTTGTTCCATCCATGCCCCTAACTCACCTTCTGAGATGTTTAAACCCTTAAAGGCTGAGACACCTTGATCCGACAGTACTACTGGGGCTGGATCATCCATTTCCGCACAAATGCCAGTACGCTCTAAGTAGCCTTCTAATAGTTCTGCTTGGCGTGCGATACCTGAACCATCGAGCTGCTGATCTGAGCTAACACGGTGATACACAAAGACTTTTTTCATGTGCAACCTTCTATTTTTTGTTTGTATAAGCATAACACATTTGTATGATTATCAGGCAAAAAAGGTTTTAGCATCCGACCCGCTGCCGGTACCCCAGGCGCTGCAGTTGATTGATCTGCTTGATGAGCATGACGTTCACGGCCTGATGTACGTGGACAACGCAATGGTCTACGAGCGTCCAACCGGCCATATGGTGCGCACCAGCAACTGGGCGTTGTCTCTGCCTGAAGCCCAGCGTCCGGTCTTTACTCAGGTTTCCTCCCTGCGTCAGGCCGCTCAGGATGTTGAGGCGATCTGGAAATTCGCCCTGACGGATGAAGATACCACCAAACTGAATAGCTTCGCGAAACACGTGGAACAGACGCTGGGTCTGGAGTGCGAATGGTCCTGGCACGATCAGGTGGATATTGCCCGCAAAGGCAACAGCAAAGGCAAGCGTCTGACGCAGTACGTGGAGTCCCAGGGCGGGTCGATGCAGGACGTGATTGCCTTTGGCGATAACTACAACGACATCAGCATGCTGGAAGCCGCCGGTACGGGTGTGGCGATGGGCAATGCCGATGATGCCGTGAAGGCGCGCGCCAACGTGGTGATTGGTGACAACACCTCCGACAGCATCGCGCAGTACATTTATACCCACCTGCTGTAATCAGGTAGTGATTGAGACGCTCTTGATTTGCGCGTAAAGCCACAGGCCGGGTTTGATCCCCAACTCATCCCGGGCCCAGGGGCTGATGCGCGCCCAGAGCGTTCTGCTCCCCACCTCCAGCTTCACTTCCACCTGGCCGTTGTCATCAAAACACTCTGCTACTTTGGCACGCAGAATATTTCGAATGCTGGTCTGCAGCGGGGGTTGTAAAACCAGAGAAACATCCGAGGCCTGAATGCGGATCCGCAGGACTGACTGCAGCGGTTTATCGATCCGGTTAACCCACAGATGCTGATCGCCCAATGCCAGCGCGGTCATCGCATAGTGTGGATGGTGTTCCAGAACGCTCACTTTCAGAATGCTGCTCTGCTGCTCTTTCGGTAGCCAGGGATGCATTACGCTGCTGCCCCAGACCTCTTCCAGTTTGCCGAAGGCCTTCACGCTGCCCTCTTCCAGCACCAGCACGTTATCGGCCAGATGCAGGATCTCATCCAGCGAATGGCTGACGTAGAGCATCGGGATGTTGATTTCACGCGTCAGGCGCTGCAGATAAGGCAGGAGCTCACGTTTACGCGGAATATCCAGCGAGGCCAGCGGTTCGTCAAGCAGCAGCAGTTCGGGTGCGGTCAGCAACGCGCGGCCAATCGCCACGCGCTGTTTCTCTCCGCCGGAAAGCGAAGAAGGCAGTCTGTCGAGCAGCGGTTCAATACCTAACAGCGCGACCAGTTTATCAAACTGCGGAGCCATGCTTTTCGCCATGCCGTAACGCAGGTTGCCGCGCACGCTGTAGTGCGGGAATAAGCGTGCATCCTGGAAAACATAGCCAATACGACGTTTATCAGGCGACAGATATACCTTATTTTCCACGTCATTTAAGACGCGGTTATTCAATACAATCCGTCCTGACTGCGGACGGGTCAGGCCGCTTATCGCATTGATCAACGACGTTTTGCCCGCCCCTGAGACGCCAAAAATGGCGGTGATACCGCTTGCAGGCAGCGTCTCGTTAAGCGTCAGGGTATGGTTTCCCAGCGTCTGGGTGAAATGAAGCTCAAGCATGTCTATTTCCCCATCCGCTCACGACTGACTCTCGCCAGCCATTCCGACACCAGCAGCGATACCAGGGCTAACACAATGGAGATGATGCACAGCCGGGCTGCGGCCCCCTCTCCTCCCGGCGTCTGGATCAGGGTATACATGGCCGAAGGAAGGGTTCGCGTCTCGCCGGGAATGTTCGACACAAAGGTGATCGTGGCGCCAAACTCGCCGAGCGACCGGGCGAAGGCCAGCACCGTGCCGACAATAATACCCGGCAGCGTGAGCGGAAGTGTGATGGTGAAAAAGACGCGCCAGCGCCCGGCGCCCAGCGTGCGGGCTGCCTGTTCGAGCTTCATGTCCACACCTTCCAGCGCAAGGCGGATCGCTCTCACCATCAACGGGAATGACATCACCGCTGCGGCTAGGACCGCCCCGCGCCAGCTAAACGCAAACGTCAGCCCAAACCAGTCATAAAGTTTTTCGCCAATAAAACCGCGTCGCCCCATCGAAATCAGCAGCAGATAACCTACCACCACGGGCGGCAACACGAGCGGAAGATGCAGCACGCTGTCGAGCAGCGCTTTGCCGGGAAACTGACAGCGAACCAGTAACCAGGCAAAGAAGATCCCAAAGGGCAAACTCAGCGCAACCGCCAGGGAAGAGACTTTCAGGCTCAGCAGAACAGCCTGCCATTCAGGATCGGTCAATATCATCAGTGAGTCGTAAATCCATAACGTTTAAAGATTGCGGACGCGTGCGGCCCCTTCAGATAATCGCGGAAAGCCGTCACGGTCGCATTTTTATGTCCATCAACAATCGCAACAGGGTATTCCACTTTCTTGTGGGAGTCTTCCGGGAACGTTGCGACCACTTTCACCCCCTTGCTGGCCACGGCATCAGAGCCGTAGACAATGCCCAGCGGGGCTTCGTTGCGTTCCACCAGCGCCAGTGCGCCGCGAACATCTTCTGCCGGCGCCAGTTTCGGCGACAGCGTCTCCCACGCGCCCAGTTTTTGCAGCGCTTCTTTGGCGTAAATGCCGGCCGGAACATGATCCGGATCCCCCACCGCCAGACGCCCCCCGTTCAGAAGCCGGGTCCAGTCTGTTGCTTTGTTGATGGTGATGTCAGCCAGGGCACTGGCTTTCGGCGCCACGACAACCAGGCTATTACCCAGCAGCGTTTCGCGGGTTGACGCATCAATCGCTTTTTTCTCCGCTGCGTAATCCATCCACTTCTGGTCCGCCGAAATGAACAGATCCGCCGGTGCGCCCGCTTCTATCTGGCGCGCCAGCGTAGAGGAAGAGGCAAACGAGGAGACCACCTCGACGTTGTTCTCTTTTTTATACGCCGCCGCGATATCCTGCAGCGCGTTGGTCAGCGACGCCGCCGCAAAGACCGTAATTTTGCCGTCGTCCGCCAGCGCGTGTCCGGTAAGCGAAAGCGTCAGCGCAGCCCCTGCGAAAAGGCGTACCCATGAACGTGCCATTTGTCACTCCTGTCAGTAGCGTTATATACGCATTAATATAACGATATCGTCAGGGAGATCCCAGCGTTTATTCGTACCGCTCAAGGGGTAAACCGGTGTCATCTGTAAAAGAATATCGGTGAAAAGAAGAAAAACTTGAGAGCAAAACGCCCGGACTGGCCGGGCGTTTTGTGGGGAATCAATGCTGTTTTTTAGCGCGGTCTCTGTGACCAATGTTCGAAAAAACGTTGAACACTTCACCCAGGCCGTAGATGGCACCGAGGATGATGGCCATCACTACTGGTACCATGATCACGGCGAATACCAGACTTTTCAACAACTCTAACATGGTTTTCTCCAGATATTGTGAATGGCTTATTCTACCCTTTCAGGTGAGAAAAACATCCCCTTTTGTGCGGTACCCTTTGCGCCCTGCACCATTTGGGTCACAATACCCTTTTTGCCAGGATACTGTTATGCAGGCCGAAATTCTCCTTACTCTCAGACTTCAGCAAAAGCTTTTCGCCGATCCGCGACGTATCACCCTGCTTAAACAGATAGAACAAACGGGCTCAATTAGCCAGGGGGCGAAAAATGCCGGGATCAGCTATAAAAGCGCCTGGGATGCCATCAATGAGATGAACACCCTGAGCGAACATCCGCTGGTAGACAGGGCCACGGGCGGCAAAGGCGGAGGTGGCGCAATCGTGACACGTTACGGCCAGCGCCTTATTCAGCTTTACGATCTGCTGGCACGGATCCAGCAAAAAGCGTTTGATGTGCTGAGTGACGACGATAACGTGCCGCTGGACAGTTTGCTGGCCGCTATTTCCCGCTTCTCATTACAAACCAGCGCCCGCAACCAGTGGTTTGGCACAGTGACGGCGCGCGATAATCTGCAGATACAGCAGCATATTGAGATCCTGCTTGCCGATGGTACCACCCGTCTGAAAGCCGCCATCACGGCGCAGAGCGCAGAGCGTCTTGGACTCGATGAAGGAAAAGAGGTGCTGGTGCTGCTGAAAGCGCCGTGGGTCAACGTCACACGAAATCCCGACACGGCAAAGGCAGCAGATAACCAGCTTCAGGGCACCATCAGCCGTATCGAACGCGGCGAAGCGCAGTGCGAAGTGCTGATGACCCTGGCAGACGGGCAAATGCTGTGCGCGACGGTACCGCTCAGCGAGGCGGACGATTTAGAAGAAGGTGCTGTCGTCACCGCCTGGTTCAACGCAGACCGGGTGATTATCGCCACTTTGTGCTAAGCACATTGACAATCGTACCGACAGTGCGTATCCCTGATAACTATTGCTGCAAAAACAGGGATAAATCATGTCATCATTGCATATTTCGCAAGGCACGTTTCGTCTTGGTGATACCCGAACGCTGACGATTGCTGATTTGACAATACGCGCAGGTGAAAGCTGGGCGTTTGTCGGCACCAACGGCAGCGGTAAATCTGCCCTGGCCCGCGCGCTGGCCGGAGAGCTTCCCCTCCTTAAAGGTGAAAACCAGAGCGAGTTTACCCGCCTGACACGCCTCTCATTTGAACAACTGCAAAAGCTGGTGAGCGACGAATGGCAGCGCAACAACACCGATTTACTCAGCCCGGGCGAAGACGATACCGGCCGCACGACGGCGGAAATCATTCAGGATGAGGTGAAGGATCCTGCCCGCTGTCAGCGCCTGGCAGAACAGTTTGGCATTTCCGCCCTGCTGACCCGACGCTTCAAATACCTCTCCACCGGTGAGACGCGGAAAACGCTGCTTTGTCAGGCCCTGATGAGCGAGCCTGAGCTGCTGATCCTCGACGAACCGTTCGACGGCCTTGACGTGCAGTCCCGTGCGCAGCTGGCAGCCCTGCTGGCGTCGCTGAATCAGCAGGGATATACCCTCGTGCTGGTGCTTAACCGCTTTGATGAGATCCCGGATTTTATCCAGCATGCAGGCGTACTGGCCGATTGTAATCTGGCCGAGACAGGGGAAAAATCGGCGCTGCTTAAGCAGGCGCTCATCGCCCAGCTCGCACACAGCGAACGGCTTGACGGAATTACCCTTCCGGAACCCGACGCCCCTTCGGCTCGCCACGCGCTTGATCCCCACCAGCCGCGCATCGTGCTGCGTGATGGCGTGGTTTCGTATGACGATCGCCCAATCCTTAATCACCTGAGCTGGACGGTTAATCCTGGGGAGCACTGGCAAATTGTCGGCCCCAACGGCGCGGGAAAATCGACGCTGCTGAGTCTGATCACCGGCGATCACCCGCAGGGTTATAGCAACGATCTGACGCTGTTTGGCCGCCGTCGCGGCAGCGGTGAAACTATCTGGGATATCAAAAAACACATTGGCTACGTCAGCAGCAGCCTGCATCTGGATTACCGGGTCAGCACCACGGTACGCAACGTGATCCTCTCAGGCTATTTTGACTCCATCGGCATTTATCAGGCGGTATCGGATAAACAGCAAAAGCTGGCTCAGCAGTGGCTGGACATTCTGGGCATGGATAACCGGGTCGCTGACGCGCCGTTTCATAGCCTGTCATGGGGACAGCAGCGCCTGGCGCTGATCGTGCGCGCGCTGGTGAAACATCCTACGCTGCTCATTCTGGATGAACCCCTTCAGGGGCTGGATCCGCTCAATCGACAACTTATCCGCCGCTTTGTGGATGTGCTGATTAGCGAAGGCGAAACGCAGCTGCTGTTCGTTTCACACCATGCCGAAGATGCCCCCGCCTGCATCACGCATCGTCTTGAATTTGTTCCGGACGGGGAACAGTATCATTATCAGCTCAGCAAAATCGATTAACCTTCGGAGGGCCAGGCCCTCCGTTTTTCAGATAACCTGCACTAAGACATCTCTATCCCGTTGATCTACAATGCCTCATGACCGCTGAAAATCGGATTTTAAAAACAGTGTAAACGATTCCACTATTTTATCCCATGTCACACTTTTCGCGTCTCTGTTATGCTATGGTTATTACATACCATAAGCCCAATGGAGCGAATTATGCGAGTTCTGGTAACAGGTGGTAGCGGTTACATAGGTAGTCATACCTGCGTGCAGCTGCTGCAAAACGGTCATGATGTCATCATCCTCGATAACTTGTGCAACAGTAAGCGCAGCGTGCTGCCTGTGATTGAACGTCTTGGCGGGAAACAGCCAACATTCGTCGAAGGCGACATCCGCAATGAAGCGCTGATGACCGAGATCCTTCACGACCATGCTATTGAAACGGTGATCCACTTCGCCGGCCTGAAAGCCGTCGGGGAGTCGGTCGCAAAGCCGCTCGAGTATTACGACAATAACGTCAACGGTACGCTGCGTTTAATCTCTGCGATGCGCGCCGCAAACGTGAAGAACTTCATCTTCAGCTCTTCCGCGACCGTCTATGGCGATCAGCCTAAAATTCCTTACGTTGAAAGTTTCCCAACCGGTACGCCACAAAGCCCGTATGGCAAGAGCAAACTGATGGTGGAGCAGATCCTGACCGATCTGCAAAAAGCACAGCCTGAGTGGAGCATCGCGTTGCTGCGCTACTTCAACCCGGTGGGCGCCCATCCGTCTGGCGATATGGGTGAAGATCCGCAGGGCATTCCGAATAACCTGATGCCGTATATCGCCCAGGTGGCGGTGGGTCGTCGTGAGTCACTGGCTATTTTCGGCAATGATTATCCGACGGAAGATGGCACCGGCGTGCGTGACTATATTCACGTGATGGATCTGGCTGACGGCCACGTGGCGGCGATGCAGCAGCTGGCCGACAAACCGGGCGTACATATTTACAACCTCGGCGCCGGTATCGGTAGCAGCGTGCTGGATGTGGTTAACGCCTTCAGCAAAGCCTGCGGCAAGCCGGTGAACTACCACTTCGCTCCGCGTCGCGAAGGCGATCTCCCGGCGTACTGGGCCGATGCCTCCAAAGCCGATAAAGAGCTTAACTGGCGTGTCACCCGCACGCTTGATGAAATGGCACAGGATACCTGGCACTGGCAGTCGCGCCATCCGCAGGGGTATCCGGACTAAGGATCCGTCATGACTTCGTTTAATCCCGTCGATCATCCGCATCGTCGTTTTAACCCGCTAAGCGGGCAATGGATTTTGGTTTCTCCGCATCGCGCCAAGCGCCCCTGGCAGGGGGCGCAAGAGACGCCTGCGAAACAAACGCTGCCACAGCACGACCCGGACTGCTTCCTGTGTCCGGGCAACACGCGCGTAACGGGAGATAAAAACCCGGACTATAAAGGCACCTTCGTTTTTACCAATGATTTTGCCGCCCTGATGACCGACACGCCGGACGCGCCTGCGAGCCACGATCCGCTGATGCGCTGTGAAAGCGCCCGCGGGACCAGCCGTGTGATCTGCTTCTCGCCCGATCACAGCAAAACGCTGCCGGAGCTGAGTGTTGAGGCACTGCAAGAGGTGGTCAGTACCTGGCAGGCACAAACCGCGGAGCTGGGCCAGACTTACCCGTGGGTACAGGTTTTTGAAAATAAAGGCGCGGCCATGGGCTGCTCTAACCCGCACCCGCATGGTCAGATCTGGGCGAACAGTTTCCTGCCCAACGAAGCCGAGCGTGAGGACCGTCTGCAGAAAGACTATTACGCCGAAAATGGCTCGCCAATGCTGGTGGATTACACGCAGCGCGAACGGGCCGACGGCAGCCGGACCGTGGTGGAAACTGAACACTGGCTGGCCGTTGTGCCTTACTGGGCAGCCTGGCCGTTTGAAACGCTGCTGCTGCCGAAAGCGCACGTTCAGCGCATCACCGATCTCAGCGACGCGCAGCGCGACGACCTTGCTCTGGCGCTGAAAAAACTGACCAGCCGTTACGACAACCTGTTCCAGTGCTCCTTCCCGTACTCAATGGGCTGGCACGGCGCACCGTTTAACGGGGAAGAGAATCAACACTGGCAGTTGCATGCCCATTTCTATCCGCCGCTGCTGCGCTCCGCGACGGTACGTAAATTTATGGTGGGCTATGAAATGCTGGCGGAAACCCAGCGTGACCTGACGGCGGAACAGGCGGCAGAACGTCTGCGTGCCGTTAGCGACGTCCACTATCGCGAATCAGGAGTCTAAAAATGAGTCTGAAAGATAAAACACAATCCCTGTTTGCTGAAAAATTTGGCTACCCTGCCACCCACGTTATCCAGGCGCCTGGCCGCGTTAACCTGATTGGTGAACACACCGACTACAACGACGGTTTTGTTCTGCCCTGCGCCATTGACTACCAGACGGTCATCAGCTGTGCAAAACGCGACGATCGTAAAGTCCGCGTGATTGCCGCAGATTACGGTAATGAGACGGACGAATTTTCCCTCGATGCTCCGATTGTGACGCACGACAGCCAGCAGTGGTCTAACTACGTGCGCGGCGTGGTGAAACATCTGCAAAAACGTAATAAGAATTTTGGTGGTGCGGATCTCGTCATCAGCGGCAACGTGCCGCAAGGTGCGGGCTTAAGCTCCTCTGCGTCTCTGGAAGTCGCCGTTGGCACCGTCTTCCAGCAGCTTTATCATCTGTCGCTGGATGGCGCACAAATTGCGCTCAACGGTCAGGAAGCGGAAAACCAGTTCGTGGGCTGTAACTGCGGCATCATGGACCAGCTGATCTCTGCGCTGGGCAAAAAAGAACACGCGCTGCTGATCGACTGCCGGACGCTAGGCACCAAAGCCGTTCCTCTGCCAAAAGGCGCGGCAGTCGTGATTATCAACAGTAACTTTAAACGCACGCTGGTGGGCAGCGAATACAACACGCGCCGCGAACAATGTGAAACGGGCGCTCGCTTCTTCCAGCAATCTGCCCTGCGCGACGTTACGCTTAATGAATTCAATAAAGTGGCACACGAGCTGGATCCTATTGTCGCCAAACGCGTTCGTCACGTACTGACAGAAAACGCCCGTACCGTTGAAGCGGCGTCCGCACTGGCGAAAGGCGATTTGAAACGTATGGGTGAGCTGATGGCGGAATCGCATGCCTCGATGCGCGATGATTTTGAAATCACCGTGCCGCAGATTGATACGCTGGTTGAGATCGTGAAAGCGGCAATTGGCGATAAAGGCGGCGTGCGTATGACCGGCGGTGGCTTCGGGGGCTGTATTGTTGCCCTGGTGCCGGAAGAACTTGTTCCTGCCGTCCAGCAGGCGGTGGAGAAACAGTACGAAGCAAAAACAGGTATTAAAGAAACTTTCTACGTGTGTAAAGCATCACAAGGAGCCGGACAGTGCTAAACGAAACACCTACCCTCGCACCGGATGGTCTGCCGTATCGCCTGTTAACCCTGCGCAACAGCGCAGGGATGGTGGTTACGCTGATGGACTGGGGAGCCACGCTGCTCTCTGCCCGCGTCCCCATGCCGGATGGCAGCGTACGCGAAACCCTTCTCGGCTGCGCCTCGCCTGAGCAGTATATTCATCAGTCCGCCTATCTGGGCGCGTCTGTCGGACGCTATGCTAACCGCATCGCGAAAAGCCGTTTTGAACTCGACGGCGTGCAGTACACCCTGCTTCCAAGCCAGGGTGAAAACCAGCTCCACGGCGGACCAGAAGGCTTTGATAAACGCCGCTGGAAAATTGTCCGGCAAAACGACAGCGAAGTGCTGTTCTCACTGGATTCCCATGATGGCGATCAGGGCTTCCCGGGTAACCTTACCGCTTTCGCGCGCTTTACGTTGACCGACGACAACCGTATCGCCATTGAATACCGTGCAACGGTCGACAAGCCGTGTCCGGTCAACCTGACCAACCACGCGTACTTTAATCTGGACGGTAACCAGTGCGACGTACGTAACCACAAGCTGCAACTCCTTGCCGATGATTATTTGCCGGTTGACGAGATGGGCATTCCGTATCAGGGCCTGAAATCCGTGAACGGCACCAGCTTTGATTTCCGCCGCGCGAAAACGATCGCCCAGGATTTCCTGAGCGATGACGATCAGCGCAAGGTGAAAGGTTACGACCATGCTTTCCTGCTGCAGGCAAAAGGCGATGTGAAGCAGCCTGCCGCGCAGGTCTGGTCCAGCGATGAGAAGCTGCAGATGACGGTTTACACCACCGCGCCTGCCCTGCAATTCTACTCTGGCAACTTCCTTGGCGGCACGACGGCGCGCGAACACGTTGAGTACAGCGACTGGCAAGGACTGGCGCTGGAGAGCGAGTTCCTGCCGGACAGCCCGAATCATCCGGAATGGCCGCAGCCAGACTGTGTGCTACGCCCGGGTGAAGAGTACGTGAGCGTGACGGAATACCATTTTATTCCGCATTGATTTTCAGCCCTCCCATCAGAGGGCTTTTTTCTGCACGCTTTGCTGAAAATAGCGCCGATCGCAGACAAAATCATAACCCTGGATTCACAAGCATCTTACACTCAGAGACTATTTTCGCTATGGTTAGGGTTAAGCGTTGCTGCTGGCACGGCCACGGCAATATAATGAGAATTGTTATCATTCTAAAAATGCTTGAGGAGTAAGAGATGGCTATTACTAAGCTGGTCCTGGTACGTCACGGCGAAAGCCAGTGGAACAACGAAAACCGCTTTACCGGTTGGTACGACGTTGATCTGTCTGAAAAAGGCGTAAGCGAAGCAAAAGCAGCGGGTAAACTGCTGAAGGAAGAAGGCTTCAGCTTTGATTTTGCTTACACCTCTGTGCTGAAACGTGCCATCCACACCCTGTGGAACGTGCTGGACGAACTGGATCAGGCCTGGCTGCCGGTTGAGAAATCCTGGAAACTGAACGAGCGTCATTACGGTGCGCTGCAGGGTCTGAACAAAGCCGAAACCGCTGAGAAATACGGTGATGAGCAGGTTAAACAGTGGCGTCGCGGCTTCGCGGTTACCCCACCAGAGCTGACCAAAGATGACGAGCGTTACCCGGGCCACGACCCACGCTACGCAAAACTGACTGACGCTGAGCTGCCAACCACCGAGAGCCTGGCCCTGACCATCGACCGCGTTGTGCCTTACTGGAACGAAACCATTCTGCCACGCCTGAAAAGCGGTGAGCGCGTGATCATCGCCGCTCACGGTAACTCCCTGCGTGCGCTGGTGAAATACCTGGACAACATGGGTGAAGACGAAATTCTCGAACTGAACATCCCAACCGGCGTACCGCTGGTGTATGAGTTCGACGAGAACTTCAAACCAATCAAACACTACTATCTGGGTAACGCAGATGAGATCGCGGCGAAAGCAGCGGCTGTTGCGAACCAGGGTAAAGCGAAGTAATTTTCGCCAGCCATAAAAAAAGCGCGGAGCTTTCCGCGCTTTTTTATTTCCCCATCCGAATTAACCGCGACGCGCTTTTACCGCATTCGCCAGCTGACGGAGGATCGTGTCGGTGTCGTCCCAGCCGATGCAGGCATCGGTGACGCTTTTACCGTAAACCAGCGGCTCGCTGCCTTCCAGGTTCTGGTTACCTTCAACCAGATGACTTTCGATCATCACCCCAATCACCGCTTTCTCGCCGCCGGCAATCTGCTGACAGACATCTGCGCCCACTTCCATCTGCTTTTTAAACTGCTTGCTGGAGTTCGCGTGGCTGAAGTCAATCATCACCTGCGGTGGCAGCCCTGCTTTCTCCAGCCCAACTTTGACTTCTGCCACATGTTTTGCGCTGTAGTTCGGCTCTTTACCGCCGCGCAGAATGATATGGCAGTCACCGTTACCGCTGGTGTTAACGATGGCAGAGTGTCCCCATTTGGTCACGGACAGGAAGCAGTGCGGCGCACCTGCGGCATTGATGGCATCAATCGCCACCTTGATTGTGCCGTCGGTACCGTTTTTAAAACCTACCGGGCAAGAGAGGCCGGACGCCAGCTCCCGGTGAACCTGAGACTCCGTGGTGCGCGCACCAATCGCCCCCCAGCTCATCAGGTCAGCCAGATACTGCGGCGTAATCATATCCAGGAACTCACCGGCTGCAGGCAGGCCACTGTCGTTGATTTCGAGCAGCAGCTTACGGGCAATACGCAGGCCGTCGTTGATCTGGAAGCTATTGTCCATATGTGGATCGTTAATCAGCCCTTTCCAGCCCACCGTGGTACGCGGTTTTTCAAAGTAAACGCGCATCACGATCTCCAGCTCGCCTTTCAGCTCTTCACGCAGGGTGAGCAGACGGGCAGCGTACTCTTTCGCGGCTGCAGGGTCGTGAATGGAGCATGGGCCAATTACCACCAGAAGACGATCGTCATTACCTTTCAGGATCTTGTGGATCGCTTTACGAGCATGAGAAACCGTGTTTGCGGCATTTTCAGTGGCGGGGAATTTCTCAAGGAGTGCTACAGGAGGTAATAACTCATTGATCTCTTTAATGCGTAAATCGTCGTTCTGATAATTCATTTTCTTTCCAGCTCTGCCATATCTTTAGTAATGAAAGCAATCCTTTCAATCTATCTTGTCGACCAGGAAGTGTAAACACGGTTTTACACTTCGCGCAGATAATTCCTGGAATTCGCCTAAAAATCGCCACAAAATAGCGAAAAACGAGATCTAACCTAAGCTTTTTAACTGTAACAACCATTTTTAAACGCTTAAACGCGATTCCGTACTGACGTAAGTCGGTAAGGCGGGATCTTTCGCCTTTGAAAAAGATGCACTGTTGGAGAATGTTATCCAGCGTAACGACAAGAACAGGAGCACCATGATGAAAATGACGAAACTGGCAACCCTCTTCCTGACTGCCACTCTCACTCTGGCAAGCGGCAGCGTCCTTGCCGCTGAAACGGGCACCTCAGATAACAACGGTGATGCCAATGCGGCGGCATCAGCAGGTCAGGTCGCCCCTGATGCAAAACAGAATATCGCCCCGAATAATGTCGATAACAACCAGATTAATACCGGCAACACCAATACCGGAGGCACCATGTTGCACCCGAACGGTAGTGGTTCCGGTACCATGAATCATGACAACATGAGTTCGGATGAAGTCCATAAGAACTCGATGTGTAAAGACGGCAAATGCCCGGATCCCAATGACAAAGTGGGTAATGACGCCAATACCAAAACCGATGGCACGACCCAGTAATCTGTTGTGATCGGGAAGAAACAGGAGAGCTCAGGCTCTCCTTTCTTTTTGGAGTAACCTATTAAAAACGCTACACTAAAAACAATAACACACCAGGAAAGCACACATGGCGCACACCCATTCGCACTCACACACTCCCGGCAACGACAACGCTAAACGACTGATGCTGGCCTTTGGCGTCACGGCAACCTTTATGGTGATCGAGGTCATTGGCGGGCTGGTTTCCGGCTCTCTGGCGCTTCTGGCTGATGCCGGACATATGCTGACCGACGCAGCCGCGCTGCTCTTCGCCCTGCTGGCCGTGCAGTTTGCTCGTCGTCCACCGAACGCGCGCCATACCTTCGGCTGGCTGAGGCTGACAACCCTTGCCGCGTTTGTTAACGCCATTGCGCTGGTGGTCATTACCGTGCTTATCGTCTGGGAAGCGGTACAGCGCTTCAGACACCCTCAGCCGATCGCCGGGACAACAATGATGGTAATTGCCGTGGCCGGACTGCTGGCGAATATCCTGGCCTTCTGGATTTTGCACCGTGGGAGTGGGGAGAAGAACCTCAACGTGCGCGCGGCTGCCCTGCATGTACTGGGGGATTTGCTCGGCTCAGTCGGGGCGATTGTGGCCGCACTGGTGATCCTCTATACCGGCTGGACGCCCGTCGATCCGATTTTGTCCGTGCTGGTGTCGTGTCTGGTCTTGCGCAGCGCCTGGCGTCTGCTGAAGGAGAGCGTTAATGAACTGCTTGAAGGGGCGCCGACATCCATGGATATCGACGAGCTGAAGCGTAACCTGCGCCGCTCAGTTCCGGAAGTACGCAACGTTCATCATGTGCACGTCTGGCTGGTAGGGGAAAAACCGGTCATGACAATGCACGTCCAGGTGATCCCGCCTCACGACCATGATGCGCTCCTTGACCGCATCCAGCATTTTCTTGAACATCACTACGACATTGGCCACGCCACCATCCAGATGGAGTACCAGCCCTGTAACGGGCCAGACTGCCACCTTAACGAGGCGCAGTCCGGCCATTCACATCATCATCACCCTTAACGGGAAAGCGCGTGAGAGCCTCGCTCACGCGCGCTGTTAATCCACATCCGACTACCATTCAGCGCGATGAAGGTCAGCAGCAGATATTCCAGCGACATGGCATACACACCCTGCAGAGCAAAAATCACCACGCTGATGACGTTAATGATGACCCACAGCAGCCAGTTCTCAACGTATTTGCGGGTCATCAGGATCATCGCCGCAATCGACAGCACCATCATGCAGGAATCCCAGAACGGGAAGGCGTCCGGCTGCAGTTCCGGCATCGTCACATGCAAACCGAGACCGGACATGACCGCCACGGCAATTTGGGTCAGGAATGCAAATACCGGGTTGATATAGACCGTCATTAAACCAATGGCAACCACGCACGCGACAAACCAGGCGATGGCTTTCGGTAAGGGCAGCCAGCGGATCTGCAACTCTGCCTCCTGCTGACTGTTCTGCCGCGACCACGCGTACCACCCGTAGATATTTGCCGCAAAGAAGAACAGCTGCAAAAGCAGGCTGGCGTACAGCTGGATCTGGAAGAAAATAATCGCAAACAGCGTGACGTTAATGAGCCCAAACGCGTAATTACTGATCTTCTCAAGGCTTGCCAGCCAGATACACAATAATCCTGCCAGCGTACCAACCGCCTCAATCCATGACAGGTCATAGCCACCTGCACCAATCGGTATATGAACCAGAATGTTCTGTGTGCTAAAAAAATCCATCTTTTCCCCAGGGCGTTTTGAATTAAGTACGTAGTGTAGCCGCAAAATCCAGCATGCGGTTAAGTGGAACTAACGCGCCTTCACGCAGGGCAGCATCCACATGGATTTCATGCGCCGCACCGCCGGTTTCTAACCCTTCGGCAATGGCTTTCAGACCGTTCATCGCCATCCACGGACAGTGCGCACAGCTGCGGCACGTTGCCCCCTCACCTGCCGTGGGGGCTTCAAGAAGCTCTTTCTCCGGCACGGCCTGCTGCATCTTATAAAAGATACCGCGATCGGTCGCCACAATAAGCTGCTTGTGAGGCAACGTCCTGGCCGCATTGATAAGCTGGCTGGTGGAGCCCACGGCGTCCGCCATGTCGACAATTGACTGCGGTGATTCAGGGTGAACCAGAATGGCCGCGTCAGGATAAAGCGCCTTCATGCGCGCCAGCGCCTGGGTCTTGAACTCGTCGTGCACAATGCAGGCGCCCTGCCAGCAGAGGACGTCTGCCCCCGTCTGCTTCTGGACATAATTACCGAGATGGCGGTCAGGTGCCCAGATAATTTTCTCACCCAGGCTATCCAGGTGTTCTATCAGTTCAACGGCGATACTCGATGTGACCACCCAGTCAGCGCGCGCTTTTACCGCCGCGGAGGTGTTGGCGTACACCACAACCGTACGGTCAGGGTGGGCGTCACAGAAAGCGCTAAATTCATCAATCGGGCAGCCGAGGTCCAGTGAACACTCCGCATTAAGCGTAGGCATCAGAATGGTTTTTTCAGGGCTGAGGATCTTTGCCGTTTCGCCCATAAAACGCACCCCTGCGACCAGCAGCGTGGAGGCTGGATGCCGTGCACCGAAGCGCGCCATCTCCAGTGAGTCAGAAATACAGCCTCCTGTCTCTTCCGCCAGTTGCTGGATTTCCGGATCGGTATAGTAATGCGCCACCATCACCGCATCTCGCTCTTTGAGAAGACGCTTGATTTTCTCTCGGTAGAACTGTTTTTCATCCACGCTTAGCGGGACAGGCTTTGGCGGAAACGGATAGATTGCGGCTTCAGGATCAAACATCACGCTCATTATGGCTTCTCGTTTTACTGGCTTAACAATATTGCCTTTCTTTTGCCTGACATAGCAAAACGCATGGCAATTGTGTTTTGTATACTAAACAAGATAGCGAATCTGGAGTGAAAAGTCACCGGGAATAGATATGCGGAGCATTTGTTGCATCGCAGATAGCAAAAAAGCGCCTTTAGGGCGCTTTTTAACATTGGTGGGTCGTGCAGGATTCGAACCTGCGACCAATTGATTAAAAGTCAACT
>ERZ1026878.87-NODE-87-length-74611-cov-60.056119_pt1 | contig 74611 bp, 59 predicted proteins | sample MGYA00380169_ERZ1026878 | MGnify/ENA primary metagenome ERZ1026878 (study PRJEB33269, sample SAMEA4719805) | human gut metagenome | biome: human-associated habitat; feature: organic feature; material: feces | place: Cameroon | collected 2013-10 ...
ATACCGTGCCCGCTCCACTTCGTATTCTGCCGACTTCAAATCGGGAGAAATATGCAGGAAGCCCTGGTAAACGGTTTCGTAGTTCTCTCCAGATTCAGGAACCTCTTTATTATCAGGCGTTAACTTCAAATTCTGCTCCTCATTAATCTGAATTTTCAGTTCTTCATCCACAGGAAAATTCATCGCCGATTTCAAGGCGAGCAGACTCTGTTTTGCCACATTCTCCTGATGCGTAAGATTGTATTCATCTTCTGCCACCTGCGATTCCATCTGCACCACATCCGGGCGCCCTTTCTCGCCCAGTTCATACAGGCGCTTCATCTTAGCCAGCATCCGCTTGCTTTCGTTCAGTTTCTCGCTTGCTATCTGAATGCTTGCCTCAGCATAGGCAGCATCCACATATTTCTGCATCACGTCGATGGCACGGTCGTCCTGAATCTTCTGCATCGCCGTGGCTGAATAATCCCGGCTCAGTTTAGCCTGCTTCAAGGCGTTGATGGTGGCGAAACCGTCGAATACATTCAGTTCGGCATAAAGCTGATAGTAGTTGTTGAATGTCGTTACATTATTATAAGTATTGGTTTCCGGGTCGATGTTTCGTCCCCAGGCGTACTGTCCCTGCACGCCTCCCGATACAGTTGGCAGGAATCCTGCCACAGCATGCTGGTAATCCTGCTTGCGCTGGCGGGCATTTACCACCTCCCGCTTCACCTCCGTGGCGTGCTTCACGGCGTATTTCATGCAGTCGTCAAGGCTCCAGCTCTGCGCCGAGGCTCCAGCCGCCCAGACCAACCATCCTATCATTATTCCTATTCTTTTCATAATCTTCTTCATTTTGGCATGATAAGGACAAGAGCCGTGCCAAAACAGCATTTCTCCTGATAATCAAACCATTAAATAAAAACTCTCATTAAACAAACTGTCCAACAATTAGACACCACCGTCTAATTGTTGGACAGAAACCTCAAATTAAAGCTGATCATTCTAAACAGCAGCTAACACTCCTGCCATTTCAAGGAATGACTATATAAAACTTTTCCATATTCTCCAAAAGAAGAAGAATGCTTCTACACACTTCAGAAACGATAGACAGCAAAGCTGTGTGGCTTCAATGTGGCATGAAGCAGGATCTCTCCTTTCTTATTTCTTCACAGGCACAAGGACAAAGCTGAAGCTCTTGTTGCCGGCATGTACGCGATAAGGAGCCAAAGGCCATGCGCCCCAGGAGTTCTCGCCTCCCACTCCATAATGTTCGCCATCGAGGAAGAGGTTGGTGAACCGTGACTTCTGCAGATTAAAGCTGTGGCGCTGTTCCTTCTCGTCGCCATCGTCCAACTCGTCGGTATCGAAGTGAAGGGCTGAGGCATAGAAAGGCTGACAGCTCTTTACCGTCAGTCCGAAGCCATTGCTGTCGGTCTGCTTCCACCAGCGCATATCGCTCTTGGTTCCGCTTTCCTGTGGACGGATGTAGGGGAAATACTGATTGTCGGCCTGGTCGCGATAGATGCCTATGCGCATACATTCCTTTCGGTCGGAATAGTTTTCTATAAGTCCTCGGCCATAGTACTCGCTCTCCGACATATCGTAAGGCAACTGCATGAGCATGCCGAAGCGGAAGAGGTCGCCCGCCTTCTCGCCTTCTGCCATCTGAAGGGTTTCGGTGACTTTCACCATGCCTGTATTCGCCATGACGAGATAGGTCACCGACAGGTCGGCTTTCAGTTGTGGCAGGGTGTAGGTGGCACAGATGCTGAAGATGTTCGCCTTCTTGTCCTTCGCTGTCGTGAGGGTTTTCAGAGTCAGCTCAGGCTGCTTCCACAACTTGAACTTCTTCTGCAGACCAGCGCCCATGTCGTTGTCGGTGGGAGCTCGCCAGAAGTTGGGTTTCAAGGTTCCGCCCTCGCCCAGGAGCGACTTGCCCTGACAGGTAAAGGCAGAGATGAATCCCGTGGCGCGGCTTATCTTCAGGGTGAGGTCGGGAGTGACGACAGCCAGGTCGGCTTCGCCCTTCCGGTCGATGAGTTTTGCCTTCACGTTCTTGCCGGCTGGGGTGCTTGCCTGTTTTGACGCACAATGTCCGCAGCATGATTTCTCCTTCACCGCCAACTGACTGTAGGCTATGATCTGTCCTGCCTCCATGAGCGGCTCTGCCTTCTTCAGGCGGAAGTCAATATCGAGGAACACCTCCTTGCCCTTCACCTTTGACAGGTCGTAAGGAATGGTGAAAGTCTTGGTCTGCTGTGGAGCCACGTCGATGTCGGCAAGGGTTCCGTTCTGAGTCTCCACGCCATCTTCTATCAGGCTCCACGCCAGGGCGCAGTTGCTCAGGTCGGCGAAGAAATTCTCATTATATACATTCACCTCTCCCTTCTGAGCGTCCTTCATCGTGGTCCAGATGTTCTGATACTGATAAGCCAACTCGTAGGCATGAGGATTGAGCTGACGGTCGGGACCTACGATTCCATTGCAGTTGAAATTGTTGTCGCTGGGGTCGTATTTGTTATAGTCGCCACCGTAGGTGTATTCTATCTGCCGCAGCTGCTCATTGCTCATGGCTTCTGCCTTGATGCTCATAGGCTTCTGTGGATGGCGATGCAGTGCCTGGTCGACGAAGTCCCAGTCGAAACCGCCCTGGAAGATGGGATACTTACGCACAAGCGCCCAATAGTCGCTCAGATTGCCACCCGAGTTGCCCATGGTGTGGTTGTACTCACACTGTATAAGAGGCTTGTTGCTCGCAGGATTCTTGCTGTATGCCTCGCAGTCTTTCACCGAATAATACATCGGACAGTAAATATCGGTTCCATCACCATGGCCTGCCTGCTCATACTGCACAGGACGGCTCTGGTCCTGACTCTTGATCCACTTGTAAGCCTGCATGAAGTTGTCGCTCATCACGGTCTCATTGCCCAGGCTCCAGGTTACGATCGAGGGATGGTTGTAGAAGTTGCACACGTTGTGCTGGTTGCGCTCCATAATCTGTCGGGCAAACATAGGCTTTCCGGCTGCGGCGTCCTTGCCGTACTGGAAACCGTGACTCTCCTGGTTGGCTTCTGCCACCACATAGATGCCATACTCGTCGCAGAGGTCGTACCAACGTGGATCGTCGGGATAGTGACAGGTTCGCACGGCGTTGATGTTCAGTCGTTTCATCAGGCGTATGTCCTGCAGCATGCGCTCCATGCTTACCACGTATCCACCATCAGGATCCATCTCATGACGGTTGGCTCCCTTGATGAGTACAGGCTGACCGTTGACCAAGAACTGGCGGTTCTTTATTTCCACCTTGCGGAAACCCACCTTGACGGGTGTCACACTGGCCTGCATGTCGGCTCTTTTGCCAACTCCCGACAGCGAAACCTGCAGGGTGTAGAGATAAGGTGTTTCGGCTGTCCACTTATGAGGATTGTCTACCTTCATAGACAGCTGAGCCAGACCATTCTTGGCAACCCCGACAGCTGTTGCCACCTGCTTGCCGTCCTTGTCGAAGAGGATGAGGTTGAGGGTTCCGTGGCCCTTCACCTTGGCTGCCACCTGCAGCACGCCGTCCTTGTAATTGTTCACCAGATCGGGAGTGATGCGAATGTCCTCAAGCTGCAGATGGGCGTCACGGGCATAGAGATAGTTCTCGCGAGCCACACCACTCAGACGCCAGAAGTCCTGATCCTCGCACCAGGAACCGTCGCACCAACGGAATGTCTGGAAGGCTATGAGGTTCTTGCCCTTCTTTAGGAAGGGAGTGATGTCGAACTCGGCTGCCACCTTGCCGTCTTCTGCATAGCCGGCAAACTGTCCGTTCACATATAGATAAATATTGGAAGTTACGCTTCCGAAGTGGGCTATCACCTGCTTGCCGTCCCAGTTGGCAGGAATGTCTATCTGTCGACGGTAAGAGCCCACATGATTGTCCTTGACTGGCACGGCAGGCGGCTGCTCATCGAAATGTCCGCGCCAGGCAAAGCCTATGTTCACATACTCCGGCTGACCATAGCCGTTGAGTTCCCAGTTGCCAGGAACAGGTATCGTGCCCCAATGAGAGTCATCGAGGTTGGTAAGATAGAAATCTGTTGGGCGCTGGTCGGCATTCTCCACCCACTTGAACTTCCATATTCCGTCAAGAGAAAGGAAATTCTGACTCATCGTCTTGTCTACACTGGAAAGATTGCGGCTCTTTACCACTCCGCCTTCCTCATACACCATGTCGGCAAAGGGATAGGTGAAAAAGGATGTGTGAAGAGGCAAACGGTTGATTTCGTTCACCTGCAGGTCGTGCCACTCGGTGAAAGTGGGTTGCTGAATGGTTGTCTTGTTCATTTTCCGGGCTGTTGTCTTAGGCTTCTTGGCTCCGTAAGAGTACATGGTCAAAGCTGCCAAACCCAAAGTAAGGAATAGTTTTCGTTTCATTGTTGTTGAATGATATAAAGGGATTTGTTTGGTTTATCCAGTTCATCAGAGTCCCCTTGCCGCAAGCGTCAGGAACTCTATTTTTGCAAAATTGTTGTTGTCTTGCTGCAAAAATAAGTGTTTTTTCTGACTTGGCAATCATTCTTTATGTTAAAAATGTTATCTTTACACTTATTCTCTTAAAAAGGATGACTTTGTATCGACATACAGACAAACATCTACGCCCGTCATTCTCACTTTTCAAACTGGTAAAATGAATCTGCCCAACTGGATAACTCAACTCCCGTAAAAACTCCTGAAAGAACTCCCAGACCAGCAAAACACAAGAATAATTAAAACTTTTCAATACTCATCGAAATAAAATGAGAAAAAACTTTGCTCTTCTGTAAAAAAACTGTATCTTTGTCACCAGAAACAAACAACATAACGACATTAGGAACATGATGACTATCGAAGAATACAGAGCTGCCATACTGAAGGCTTTGCTCGATGCGAAAAACGAGGACGGCACTCCTGCCATCACAGCCAAGGAAGCAGAGGAAGCACTTCGTGGCTTTACGGATGACGAACTGAACGACGGCATTCTGTGGAACACACCAGAAGACGTTGCTGCCATCATCCTCGAAGGTGTATAGACCTTCAGGATAGCAGTTACGAGTTTTTTATTCTCTGCTCTCGGTACTATTCTCGAAAGAGTGTAGACCTCTGGGGGAGATTGCCCTTAAAATTTATCGTGATTTATTTTGCATTGTCCTTTATTTGCAGTAACTTTGCACCGCAAAACACATTCCTGCCAAAGAAGGAGAATGTTTCTTGCATAATTATTGAATAATTACCGGTAAAATTAGTATAAATGAAGATAGAAAACGAAATCATCAGCTCGGTCATCGCTGCGGTGAAAGAGCTTTACGGACAGGACGTGCCTGAGAAAATGGTGGCCCTGCAGAAAACCAAGAGTAATTTCGAAGGAAACCTTACCCTCGTCGTGTTCCCATTCCTCAAAATGTCAAAGAAGAAACCTGAGGATACTGCACAGGAAATTGGCGAATACCTGAAGAAGAACTGCTGCAATGTGATTGCCGACTTCAATGTGGTTAAAGGTTTCCTGAATCTTTCTATCGCTCCTGCCGCATGGGTAGGACTCTTGAATACCATCAACGCTGACCCTAAGTTCGGTGAGAAACCTGTCACAGAGCAGAGCCCGCTCGTCATGATCGAGTACTCTTCTCCTAACACCAACAAACCTCTCCACCTCGGTCACGTGCGCAACAACCTCCTCGGTTGGTCTTTGGCCCAGATTATGGAGGCCAACGGCAACAAGGTAATTAAGACAAACATCGTTAACGACCGTGGTATTCACATCTGCAAGTCAATGCTCGCTTGGCTCAAGTGGGGCAATGGCGAAACTCCTGAGACTTCCGGCAAGAAGGGCGACCACCTCATCGGCGACTACTATGTAGCCTTCGACAAGCACTATCGTGAGGAAATCGCAGAGCTCAAGGCTCAGTACATGAAGGAGGGCATGGAGGAGGAAGCTGCCACAGAGAAGGCAAAGGCAGAGGCTCCGCTCATCAAGGAAGCTCACGAAATGCTCGTGAAGTGGGAGAACAACGACCCTGAGGTTCGTGCACTCTGGCAGAAGATGAACAACTGGGTTTACGCAGGCTTCGATGAGACTTACAAGATGATGGGTGTAAGTTTCGACAAGATATATTATGAGTCAAATACTTACCTCGAGGGTAAGAAGAAGGTAGAGGAAGGATTGGAGAAGGGTCTCTTCTTCCGCAAGGACGATAACTCTGTTTGGGCTGACCTCACCAACGAGGGCCTCGACCAGAAGCTCCTGCTCCGTTCTGACGGCACTTCTGTTTACATGACTCAGGACATCGGTACTGCCGACCTCCGTTTCAAGGACTTCCCTATCGACAAGATGATCTACGTAGTAGGTAACGAGCAGAACTACCACTTCCAGGTACTCTCTATCCTGCTCGACCGTCTCGGTTTCAAGTGGGGCAAGGACTTGGTTCACTTCTCTTACGGTATGGTAGAGTTGCCTAACGGTAAGATGAAGAGCCGCGAGGGAACCGTAGTAGATGCTGATGACCTGATGGCAGAGATGATCAAGGATGCTCGCCAGACAAGCGATGAGCTTGGCAAGTTCAAGGACATGAGCGAGGAAGAGCGCCAGGAGATTTCACGCATCGTGGGTCTCGGAGCGTTGAAGTACTTCATCCTCAAGGTAGATGCCCGCAAGAACATGCTCTTCAACCCAGAAGAGAGTATCGACTTCAACGGCAACACAGGTCCTTTCATCCAGTATACCTATGCCCGTATCCGCAGCATCATGCGCAAGGCAGCAGCCGAGGGCATCGAGATTCCTGCAGAGTTGGGTGCTGATGCTCCTATCAACGAGAAGGAGATTGACCTCATCCAGAAGATGAACGACTTCGCTGCAGCTGTAGCCGATGCCGGCAACAACTACAACCCTGGTGGCATTGCCAACTACTGCTACGAGCTGACCAAGGAGTTCAACCAGTTCTATCACGACTACAGCATCCTGAATGCTGAGAGCGAGGCAGAGAAGACTACTCGTCTGGTACTGGCTGCCAACATCGCCAAGATTCTGAAGAACGGTATGGCGCTGCTCGGCATTGAGGTTCCAGAAAGAATGTAATGAATAACCTACAATTTAAAATAAAGAATATTGACTATTGACAAATAATGAGCAACCCCAGAGCCAAGAGCTCTGGGGAATGCTCATTTCGTTTTTTACCCACTACAGCTATTTTCTATCATCAATGAACAAATTGCCAGCCAATCCTCCTTCATGGAGAAACGACACCGTGCTGCCCTTGCCCATGGAAGTGAATGCCAACGCATGGGCTGTTGACGCAGCCTGCTCGGGAAACCCCGGACCGATGGAATACCAATGCATTGACCTGCAGACAGGAGCACAGGTATTTCACTATGGACCGCTGCACGGCACCAACAACATTGGCGAATTTCTTGCCATCGTGCACGCCTTGGCTCTCATGGAGCAAAGGGGCATTACCGACAAGGTGATCTATAGCGACAGCGTGAACGCGCAACTGTGGGTACAGAAGAAACAATGCAAGACCAAGCTGGAACACAACGCGCAGACTGAACAACTGTATCAAATCATAGCCCGAGGCGAGAATTGGCTCCGTACGCACAACATCACAACCCCCATACTGAAATGGGAAACTAAGAAATGGGGTGAGATTCCTGCCGACTTCGGAAGAAAGGGATAGGAAACAAAGAATACGAGTTAGACATTAGAAGCCATCCTCGCCCGACAAGCGCTCGTGGAATGCAGCGGAAAAGAGACCAACAGCCTGGGAGAGGAAAGCTGCCTGAGAGCTGAAAATTTGTTTCAGTTTCAGTTGTTTCAATTAATTTTTTGAGGGTTCCAACTTTCGTTTTTGTTCTTTTTTCTTTACTATATTATATTATATTATTATATAACTATTTAATATATATATAATTATAATATATATATATAATAATAATATATAATAAAAAATTGACAAAATGAAAAAATCTCAACCCTCAAAAAAATAATTGAAACAACTGAAACTGAAACAGCAGGCAACTTAGCTTCTTCTCTAAAAGGCTAATAATCAACCATTTATACTCTCACAGGCATCAAAATCCATGCACGAACCTATCGTTCCGATGATTTTTCCTGTTCTCGGAGTGCACGTAAGTGGAGCCAAATTCATGTATCCTAACCTCATTTGGAAGGAATTATGCGGCAAGAAGGGCAATCTCCCATCGAACTCTTGCCTATTTGAGATGTCATAACGATGCATTGCGACTCAAAAAGGTGTAGAAATCACTTCCCTAACTGGAGAAAAATAATTCCCCAGTTGGGAAAATAAAATGACTTTACTCAACTTTCGCATGTTCAGAAGTTAGAGAAGTTAAAGCCGTATGCCTTTACAGCTAAATATTCAACACAAAAAGCTGTTGGCTATAACTTCTAACAACCGAAGGGAGTGATAACTTCTTTTACTTCTATAACTTCTGAACTTGCAAAACTTATATGCAAACTGCAACAAAAAACTGTTATCATCTCATAAAAAACATATAAAATGCCTTAAAATAAAGAAAAAAGAAATCGCATATCCATATTTTTACTATATTTGTAGGCAGTTTTTTCGGAAACTCCCCCTGAACAGAGAGAATTAACTATCCAGTAATAACAACTTAAAATTAGAGATTATGAAGAAATTACTTTTCATCGCCCTTGTGGCATTATCATCAATTGGTGCTTTCGCACAGAGCAGAACAGGTTCGACTACAATTCAGCCTAAAATCGGTTTGAATGTATCTACCGTAGGTGACTTAGACTGGAAGGCCGGCTTCGTATTCGGTGCTGAGATCCAGCATCAGTTTACAAGCAAGATGGGTCTGGCCGGTGGACTTCTCTATTCTTTCCAGGGTGGCAAACACGACGACTATTCATGGAACCCTGGTTATCTGAACATTCCTATAACACTCAACTATTATGTGGCCAAGAACTTTGCTCTCAAGGCAGGTCTTCAGCCTGCATTCATGGTCAGCAAGGACGACATGAAAGACGTAAACACTTTCGACCTCGCTGTGCCTGTAGGAATGTCTTACGAGTTTGACAGATTCGTAGTAGACGCTCGCTACAACATCGGTGTTACCAAGGTGCCAAAGCATGGTGACGGCTACACAAATGTTCTGCAGCTGACTATAGGTTACAAGTTCAACCTCTAAGCAGGCAAGGCCTTCTCATGAAGGTTCCACATCATAGAAAACTCGTAGTTTCTTTCCTCCATAAGCTAAGACTTATCGGACAAGAAACTACGAGTTTTTGTTTTTATTACTGATTGAACTTTCGCATGTGACCCAAGCACGGGCTGAAGGCCCAAAAGCTCTTAGCCCAGGGCAGCGCCCTGGGTATAGTAACAGTCAGCAATGCGCCCTGTAAGGGCAAAAGCTTTATAAATTTCCGTGTGAGTTTTAAAGCTTTTGCCCTTACAGGGCGTCAAGTTTGCGAACATGATAACCCAGGGCGCTGCCCTGGGCTAAGAGCTTCTGCCCTTTCAGGGCGTGTGGGGTAAAACTTGCGAAACTTCAATCCGTAATATACCCTTTGGTAAACATATCGTAAGACAAAGCTTCCAGCTCGGAGAGCGTCATGTGCTCCACGGCATGCTCTATCTTGCGAATCAGTTCGTCCCGCTTGTAATCGTCATTATCGCTCAGGCGTGATGTAAATCTATTGCTCATCGATTGTCAATGTTTAATGTGTAGTGTTTAATGTGTTTATGCTCGCTCATAGGTATCGATGACGTTGTCATCGTATTCCTCATGACTTATCGGCTTCACATCGCGAGGAAGCCTCGGTGCCTCGGTGCCTGTCTTGACAAACTTAGCCGTGGCTGTCTCTATCCTGATTTCATCCCAAAGACCGGCATCAAGGAAAGACTGGTGAGTGATGGCTCCACCCTCCACAATCAGCGATTGCACCTTATTAATATATAGGAAGTTCATAATCTGGCGCAGCACCTCTGCCTTGCCCTTAGAGAAGTCAAGCCCATCGAAACAAGGATGATGGCGATCGATGACCAAGCGCACAGGATTCTTACCATACCAGTCGCGAACATTCAGCTGACTGTGGTCGCGCTCATCGGTAACACGTCCCACCAGGATGGCATCGTTCTCAGCCCTGAGCTTATGAGAAAGCATCTTGGTAAAGACCGAAGAGACAGCCATTCCCTTGCCTTCATTGTCGAGGAATCCATTGGCAGTCTGCGCCCACTTCAGTATGATGTAAGGACGCTGATGCGTGTTGTAGGTGATGAAGCGCTTGTTCAGTTCGAGACATTCCGACTCCAAGACGCCCACCGTCACCTCGATGCCTGCCTCACGAATCTTCTGAATGCCACGGCCCTGTACCTTGGCAAAAGGATCGACACACCCACAGACACATCTTTTCACCCGCTTGCTCACGATGAGGTCGGCGCAGGGAGGCGTCTTGCCATAATGCGAACAAGGCTCAAGGCTCACATAGATTGTAGCTCCTGCCAACAGATGCTCGTCCTCGGGCTTGACCGATGCAAAGGCATTGACCTCGGCATGGCCCTCGCCACAGCGCACATGATAGCCCTCGCCCAGGATTCTGCCATCCTCACTTACGATAACGGCTCCCACCATGGGATTGGGCTTCGCATTCTGACGGCCATTCTTAGCCAGTTGCAGACAGCGGCGCATGAAGTGTTCGTCTATCTCCTGCTGAGAAGGGGAAGGTTTGCCCGCAAGAGGGTTTCCCAAAGATATATTATTCTGCTCCATATCACAATTTCTTCGTTGTTTTTTACTTGCTTTCGATAAAATGTCGTATCTTTGTTCTCGAAAAATAAATCAAATCATTGTAGACTGACATGAATACGTATCAGCAACTTTGGCAATCACTCACCCCTCTCTACGATGCAGATGAAGCAAGAGCTATCGTCCGCACCGTACTGGAAGTGAAATACGGAATGACGCTGACCGACATAATCTGTGGCAAAATTACTGAATTATCTGCAGACGAGAGCATAAAACTCGAAGAAATTATGGCTCGACTGCAAAAAGCTGAGCCTGTACAGTATGTATTGGGCGAAGCCGACTTTGGCGGAAGAAAGTTTCGTGTAGAGCCGGGAGTTCTTATCCCACGTCCCGAGACTGCCGAACTTTGCAAGTGGATAGTCGACACACAAAAGGAGAAGGAGGCTGCAACAGGAAAGCCAGCTGTTCCTCACCCCAACATCTTAGACATCTGCACAGGCTCCGGCTGCATTGCCATCACACTAAGTCTCGACATTCCACAATCGACGGTAACAGGAATAGACATCTCGGAGAAAGCCATTGCCACAGCTACAGAAAACGCCAAGAAGTTGAATTCCAACACAAAAATAAAGCATGCTGATGTGTTCGACTTGCTCAAGATGACAAAAGAAGGCATAAAGAACGAGCCCAGCCTCGACATCATCGTGAGCAACCCACCCTATATCTGCGAGAAAGAGAAAGCAGACATGGCGAAGAATGTATTGAACTACGAACCCGGCCTCGCCCTCTTCGTTCCCGATGAAGACCCGCTGAGATTCTATCGGGCCATCGCAGAGATTGCCGCCCTGGAGCTTGTCAACGGAGGAAGGCTCTACTTCGAAATCAATCCCATCTACGAGAAGGAAACAAGGGAAATGCTCGAAGGATTCGGATTCGAGAACATAGAGACCAAACAAGATTTCTATGGCAAGAAGAGAATGATGCGAGCGATGAAGAAATAACCGAGGAGACAGAAAAGCCTCAACTTTTCATATGAAAACAGAAGAATGAGTATGGAATACAGCAACTACAACAAGCCCAAGCGACCCAAGAAACCCATGACCGAGCAACAAGCCCTGCTGAAGCTCACCACTCTCTGCACCCAAGCCGAACATTGCTCGCAGGAAATGCTCGACAAGATGAAGAAGTGGGAACTGAGCGAGGAAGCCATTGCACGAAACATGGAGTTCCTGACACAGAAGAAGTTTGTCGACGACGAACGATTCGCCCGATTCTTTATCAACGACAAGATAAAATACAACAAGTGGGGACGGCGCAAGGTGGAACAGGCTCTCTGGATGAAACACATACCTAAGGAAATATCCGACCCCATCTTCGAGGAGATAGAAGACGGACTCTACATGGAAACCCTGCTGCCCCTGATGAAGAGCAAATACAAAACCATCAAGGCGAAAAACGACTATGAGCGTTCGATGAAACTCATACGGTTTGCCATGGGAAGAGGCTTCAGCATAGACCTCATACACAAATGCATCGACAAGATGGGAATGGAAGCAGAAGACGAAGACTTCGAAGAGGAACAATTCTAAAATACAACCGGCCTATGCGACTCAGCCTATTAGCCCAGATTCTCGACCTGCTCTGTCCTCGCCATTGCCTTATCTGCGGCCAACGACTGCTGGGCGAGGAGGAAATCATCTGCATAGCGTGCAATCTGCATCTGCCACGCACCAACACCTGGCAACAGCCAGAAGACAACGACATGGCAAAACTCTTCTGGCACAGTATTCCCGTAGAGAAATGCTGCGCCCTGTTTCATTATCACGGGCACGCTCCTGCCAGCAACCTGCTCTACCAGCTCAAATACAACCAGCATGAGGAAGTAGGCGTAGGCATGGGACACCTACTGGCCAACGAAGCCCTCCGCATACAGTTCTTCGATGGCATAGACGCCATCGTGCCTATCCCTCTGGCGCCCAAACGAAAAAGAGAGCGGGGCTACAACCAGAGCGAGGCCATAGCGCGAGGACTGCACGAAGCCACAAAGATTCCCATACTCAACAAGCTCGTCAGAAGAAAGACTTTCGTCGAAAGCCAGACACACAAGAACCGATGGGAACGCAACATCAATGTGCAGGATGTCTTTGCCCTGTCGTCCGACTACGCACCAGGAGGAAGCAAGGCCGAAAGCCTCGAACACAAACATCTGCTCATCGTAGACGACGTGTGCACAACAGGAGCCACCATCATTTCATGCTGCCGGGAACTCATGAAGGCAACAGACTCGATGAAGTTCAGCATCCTCACCATAGGATACGCTAAAGGACAATAAGTTCAAAAAATAAATAATAAATTTGGTTTTGTCTGCGTTTTAACGTACCTTTGCAAACAAAACTTTAATCCTTTAATGATTATGGACAAACTGAAGAAAGATTTCGCATCAAAGTTATTAAACGTCAAGGCTATCAAACTGCAGCCTAACGATCCTTTCACATGGGCTTCTGGCTGGAAGTCTCCTTTCTATTGTGACAACCGCAAGACATTGTCGTTCCCAGAGCTGCGCAACTACGTGAAGCTCGAACTCGTACACACCATCCTCGAACAGTTCCCAGAGGCTGACGCCGTAGCAGGTGTGGCAACTGGTGCCATCGCACAAGGCGCATTGGTGGCCGACGAACTGAACTTGCCTTTCGTATACGTTCGTTCTAAACCCAAGGACCATGGTATGCAGAACCTCATCGAGGGCGAACTGAAGTCTGACGCTAAAGTTGTGGTTGTAGAAGACTTGATCTCTACCGGCGGAAGCTCACTCAAAGCCGTAGAGGCTCTCCGAAAGAACGGAAACGAGGTTATCGGCATGGTGGCAAGCTACACTTACGGGTTCCCTGTTGCCGAGAAAGCATTTGCCGATGCTGGTGTCAAGCTGGTAACTCTTACCGACTATGAGCACGTTGTAGCCGAGGCTTTGGAGACTGGATACATCGCACAGGAAGACGTAGAACTGCTCCACGACTGGCGCAAAGACCCAGCCAACTGGAAGAAGTAATATTTCCTACAACTCCTACAACATGAGCACAACGACATTTGAAAGCAGCATCAAGCAGATTCCTCACAAGCAGGAATCTGTTTATCGTACATTGAGCGATCTGAACAACCTGCAGATGCTCAAAGACCGCTTCGAGCAGGTGAAAGACCAGATTCCTGAGGACAAGAGAAAGGAAATGGAAAAGCTGAAGGACCTCAAGTTTGATAGCGACAGCATCTCTATCACAGCACCTATGGTGGGTGAAATCAAGATGCGCATCATCGACCGCGAGGAGCCTAAGACCATCAAGTTTGAAACAGAAAACAGCCCTGTTCCTTTCAACTTCTGGATTCAGCTGCTCCCTACAGGCGAGTTCTCATGCAAAATGAAACTCACCATCAAGGCAGAACTTAACATGTTTATCAAGGGTATGGTGAAGAAGCCATTGCAGGAAGGCATCGAAAAAATTGCTGATGCGCTTGCGATGATTCCTTACCAGGATTAATAAATAAAGAAATTATGGCACATAAACTTTGGGAAAAGAACTTCGAAGTAAACAAGGAAATTGAAAGATTCACCGTAGGAAGAGACCGCGAACTCGACCTTTATCTAGCCAAGTATGACGTGCTGGGCAGTATGGCACACATCACCATGCTCGAAAGCATCGGACTCCTGGAGAAAGATGAACTCACCCAGCTCCTTGCCGAACTGAAAAACATCTACGCCATCGCCGACAAGGGCGAATTCGTAATAGAAGACGGCGTGGAAGACGTTCATTCCCAGGTAGAACTGATGCTCACCCAGAAACTGGGCGACATGGGCAAGAAGATTCATTCGGGTAGATCACGCAACGACCAGGTTCTCGTAGACCTCAAACTCTTCACCCGTCATGAGTTGAAGGAGATTGTGGACGCCGTGAAGATTCTCTTCGACGAGCTTATTCAGAAGAGCAACCAGTATAAGGACGTGCTGATGCCGGGCTACACCCATCTGCAGGTGGCTATGCCTTCATCATTCGGTCTCTGGTTTGGCGCTTATGCTGAAGGACTTGCCGATGACATGCTCTTCCTTCAGGCTGCTTACCGCATGACCAACCGCAACCCATTGGGTAGCGCTGCCGGCTATGGAAGTTCATTCCCATTGAACCGCACCATGACTACCGAGCTTCTCGGTTTCGACAGCATGGACTATAATGTGGTTTATGCACAGATGGGCAGAGGAAAGATGGAGCGCAACGTGGCTTTCGCCATGGCTACCGTGGCAGGAACACTGGCAAAGATGGCTTTCGATGCCTGCATGTTCAACTGCCAGAACTTCGGCTTCGTGAAGTTGCCTAAGGAGTGCACCACCGGTTCCAGCATCATGCCTCACAAGAAGAACCCAGACGTATTCGAGCTGATTCGCGCCAAGAGCAACAAGCTGCAGAGCTTGCCTCAGCAGGTGATGCTCATCATGAACAACCTGCCTGTGGGTTACTTCCGCGACCTTCAGATTATCAAGGAAGTATTCCTTCCTGCCTTCGATGAGTTGAAAGACTGCCTACAGATGGCAGCTTACATCATCAACAAGATGGAGGTGAACGAGCACATCCTCGACGATCCTCGCTACGACCCTATGTTCTCGGTAGAAGAAGTAAACCAGTTGGCTGCCAACGGAACTCCTTTCCGTGATGCTTACAAGAAAGTAGGACTGGAAATCGAGGCTGGCGAGTTTAAGCCCAACAAAGACATTCACCACACCCACGAGGGAAGCATCGGCAACCTGTGCAACGACAAGATTCAGGAACTGATGGAGAACACACTCTCCGAGTTCCACTTTGAGCGCATGGAGAATGCTGAAAAGGAACTGCTCGGAAGGTAAAAACTAAAAGCAGAAAGACAAAGAAGTGAAACTCTCCTATATATATAATAAGGTGAAGCATGGCTGGGCGTGGAGCATGGCCTTGCTCTTCTGCCTGACAGTCCTTGCCGGCTGTGATGCGGAAGACCTGATCAGCACCCGCTTCCCATGCAGTTTTTACTTCAATCCCAAGTTGCATCCAGGAACCTCCATTGAGACAGCCCTGCTCAATCCCGGATGCTACACCTTCATCAGCGTGAAAAATCTTGGTGTCTGGCACATTTATTCCACACTCAACGACGGAAGAAACATCACCGAGGACATCAAGATTACTACCGACCGCACAGAGGGATGGGACAACCGCATCAAGACTCGCCCCTTGGGAGCCAACAACGGAATCATTATCGGACTCAGCAATTTCCTGGGAAAAGTGGCCTGGGACAGACAATGTCCCAACTGTATCACACAATACGGCGGCACCAACTATCCACTCGAGTTGAACGGAATACGCCAGTCGGTCATGTGCAAGAAGTGCAAGCGTACCTATTCCTTGGAAACAGGCGCCATTACAGAAGGAGCCAAGGGCGAGGCGCTGATGGGATACGGCATCGACTACAAGGGACTTGGAACCCCAGTAAGCGTAGGAAACTAAGCCTGGAACAGGGAAGAAGCCAAGAAAAAACAACTTTTCATCTAAAAAAATGTGATTTTTTTTGGCTGTTCCAAGAAATTGCACTATCTTTGCACTCACATTTTGCGGAAATAGCTCAGTTGGTAGAGCACGACCTTGCCAAGGTCGGGGTCGCGGGTTCGAGTCCCGTTTTCCGCTCTCTTTTATTGTTTACCATGCCGCAATGGTGGAATTGGTAGACACGAGGGACTTAAAATCCCTTGGCCAGTAATGGCTGTGCGGGTTCGAGTCCCGCTCGCGGCACTTTCCTCCTACATATGAAAAAATTTGCTTATTTTTTTATTCTAATAGCAAGTCTTACACTTACCGCCTGTGGGGTAAGCAGCAACAGATTTCAGCTCGAAGGCAGATTTCTTCACATGGACCAAGGTGAATTTTATGTTTACAGTCCTGATGGCGGCATCGAAGGTGTCGACACCATCAAGGTGATAGACGGACGTTTCACCTACGAAGCTCCCTGCAAAGACAAATTTACCCTGATGATTGTGTTCCCCAACTTCTCCGAGCAGCCTGTATTCGCTGAGCCGGGAAAGTCGGTAGACATCAAGGCTGACGCCTCTCACCTCAAGGAACTTACTGTAAAGGGAAGCAAGGACAATGAGCTCATGAACTCGTTCCGCGAACAGATTCTCAACGTCTCACCTCCCGAAGAAACCCGAATAGCCGAGCAGTTTATCAAAGACAACCCTGCCTCGGTAGTAAGCGTATTCCTCGTCAGAAAATACTTCGTAGCTGCTCTTTCGCCCGATTACGCCAAGGCTTCACAACTGCTCAGCATTCTGAGCAAGGAACAGCCCGGCAACGGCAATCTCGCAAGACTGGCACAGCAGATCAAATGGCTCAAGAGCGCAGGCATCGGCTCACAACTGCCTGTATTCACAGCCTACGACACCAACGGGAAACTCATATCAAGCACATCTCTTGCCTCGGCACCCGTAGCCGTCATCACCACCTGGTCGACCTCTGTCTTCGACAGCATGGATCTCTTGCGTGAACTCAAGAAGCGCCAACGCAGTTCGCAGGGAAAACTCAAACTGATGAGTATCTGTATAGACGGCAATAAGGCCGACTGTAAAAGAAACCTGGAGCGCGACTCCATCTCATGGCCCAACGTATGCAACGGAGACTTGCTTGCCGACAAGACTCTCCTGAAACTCGGACTGATAGGAATCCCCGACAACATCGTGCTGAAGAATGGCAAAATCGTGGCGCGGAGCCTGAAGAAGAATGAGCTGAACAGCAAGTTGGACCAACTGCTGAAATAAAGCATATCAACACCCCCGAAACAACAACAATCTTCGTCACCATCTAAAACCTGAAGACATGTTAGTAAAAACCTATTGCGCAGCCGTAAACGGTCTGGAAGTAACCACCGTAACCATAGAAGTAAGCCTCAACCGAGGCGTACAGTATCATCTCACGGGTCTTGGCGACGAGGCTGTAAGAGAAAGCCGCGACCGAATAGCCGCTGCCCTGCAGTATAGTGGCTTCAAGTTTCCAGTGGCTGACATTACCATCAACATGGCTCCAGCCGACCTTCGCAAGGAAGGAAGCAGTTTCGACCTGCCCTTAGCTATCGGCATATTGGGAGCCAACAGCAACATCATAGAAGATCATCTCAAGGAATATATGATGGTGGGCGAGCTGAGTCTCGACGGAACCTTGCAGCCCATCAGGGGCGCCCTGCCTATTGCCATAAGGGCAAGAGCCGAACATTTCAAGGGTCTCATCGTACCCGAACAGAATGTGCGCGAGGCTGCCGTGGTCAACAACTTAGAGGTGTACGGCATGAAAAACCTGCTCGAGGTCATCCAGTTCATGAACGACCAGAGCAATCCTTCTCCCACCATCGTCGATACTCGCAAGGAATTCTACGAGAACCAGAGTCATTTCGACCTCGACTATGCTGACGTGCGAGGTCAGGAGAATGTGAAACGTGCCTTGGAAGTAGCTGCTGCAGGCGGACACAACCTCATCATGGTAGGACCTCCTGGTTCGGGTAAGTCGATGATGGCTAAACGTCTGCCGTCCATTCTTCCTCCTCTCACGCTCTCTGAGAGTTTGGAAACCACACAGATACACTCCATAGCTGGCAAGTTGGGCAAGAACGTATCGCTCATCTCGCAACGCCCATTCCGCTCTCCCCATCACACCATATCTCAAGTGGCTTTAGTAGGTGGAGGAGCAACTCCTCAGCCTGGCGAAATCTCGTTGGCACACAATGGCGTGCTCTTCTGCGACGAGCTGCCCGAGTTTAACAAGACGACCCTCGAGGTGCTGCGCCAGCCTTTGGAAGACCGGCACATCAACATCAGCCGCGCCAAATACACCATCGACTATCCTTGTTCTTTCATGTTTGTGGCAAGTATGAACCCTTGTCCCTGCGGCTATTATGGCGATCCAACCCACAACTGTGTCTGCACCCCTGGACAGATACAACGCTACATGAACAAAATCTCTGGTCCCCTGCTCGACCGCATCGACATCCAGTGCGAGATAACTCCCGTTCCCTTCAAGGACATCTCGAAAGCGGCACAAGGTGAGCCAAGTGCCGAGATACGCAAACGTGTGATAAGGGCAAGGGAAATCCAGGCGGCACGCTTCAGCGGACAAAAAGGAATCCACTGCAATGCACAAATGAGCGAGCGCATGATACATCAGTATGCCGAACCCGACGAGGCTGGCATCAGCATGTTGAGAATGGCGATGGAACGTCTGTCACTCTCTGCCCGCGCCTACAACCGCATCCTGAAGGTAGCACGCACCATTGCCGACCTGGAAGGCTGCGAACATGTAGAGTCGCACCACTTGGCAGAGGCCATCGGTTATCGCACCCTCGACCGTGGCGACTGGGCTGAAAGAGGAATATAGAACTTTCGTCTTATCGGTAAGTACCGTCAGGCTACACCGAAAACGATGCTGAGTATAGAAACGGATACTATTATTGGCTTTAACCAAAAAGCGGGCATTGGGCTTGACTCCGATGTCCGCTTTTTCATATTTCATTTCTTGCTAATTTGATTAAGAACGCTTGATAGTCCACTTATAACCAAAACGTAATTGATTATTTTCATAATGGTTTACTTCCACAATGACCTCATCACTGGTCAACTTCTTGTAGGTCATCTTGAGAGTGAAAGGCGTGTCTTCTGTCCAATCGCAGTGATACTCCTTGATCAATCCCTTGGAGCGAGTGCCCAACTTGCCACCAATAGCCAGGACATTCAGAATCTCACCATTGGTGCCATCAAAGAACTCTGCCTCCTCCAAAAGCAGCAACATATTCAGGTCAAGAACCTTATCAAAAGGTGCAGGAATGGCTGTTGTCTTGTCGTAAGCGAATGTAGAGACTGCATCCATGCTTTCACACTTCACCTTTGTGAGATAACCATTTTCCCAAATGAAAGTATGATTGTCCCAGTCGTCAGAGCCATCATACTCACTGATGTCATTATAACGAGTCTGCTTCATCGTACCATCAGCATTATAAGATATCTCAAATGGTCTTGTGCCATTCATCCATGACTGGAAGATAGTACCACTGACTACCCTACCATTCTCCAATTTGGCATTAAAGTCTACCACTTCCTCTTCTGTCTTCTGAGAAGGATAATTGATAAATTTTCTATTCCAATCCGTCTTAATGCTTGTTCCCGAGTGAAAGATTGTTCCGGTAGTAGTCTCAATACAATAGTCGTCGTCAGCATTATCAAATTCATCACGAAACACATGCTTGAACCTCGTCAAATTGCCATTCTGATACTGTAGCTCATAAGTCTCCGTCCCGTCATCTTCTACATGAGTACCAGTAATGACAGAACATTCTTTGGTAATAGTAAAGAGAGCCGTAATGCCACCATTATCAACATCGGAATCTCCTCCAACATTTGAGCTATCCTCAGCAGTCTGAGTAATCAATATGGGCACCGTCTTGTCGTCACATACTATAATAATGTATGCAGAACGGCTTTTCCCAGTATCGTTCTTATCAAGCTGGATACTGATGTGACAGGTTCCGTCATCAAGGCGAGAGCCTTCATAACGCAGCCAACTGATTTCTTCTGTAGAAGAACCATCAGACGTAGCTGAAACATAAGCACGATAAGCCTTGGATGCCTTCATGATGATTTCGGATGAGGTTTGATTCGCAGCAACAGACAGTTTGCCGTCACGAACATTCTCAAACTTAAATCCGCCCCACTCGTCTCCATTATCATCGGAGCTACAACTTACCAATGCCGAGGTAGCAAATGCCATCAGGCACAGCACCCAGTAACTAAAGATTTTCTTCATAAATTCAAGTATTAAATCATTATCATTTTAAAAAACTTATTTCACAACCCAACGGTTTCCATCCTCATCCAATCCCGTGACAGTATTGATGATATGAAAATTGCCCTTATTGGTCCATCCCTGTACAGAATTACCAAAACTGAACATATCATGCAACTCAAACTTCATGAACTTGAAGAGAAACATCAATGAGAACAACAGGATCAGCACTCCGACAATGGAGAATCCTGCCATGTAAGAAATACCTGCAGCCACAGCTTGGAAAACTATCTTGCGCCAACGCACCTCCTTGGGAGTATCCTCATAAGCGAAAACAACACACAAGATCACACAGAAGGAAGCTATAAGATACACATTGGCGTCCTCGCCAAAAAGCAAGCATAAGAAAGACCAAAGACCCAAGGCTACAGACCCTAAAAGTCGCATATTGCCACTACGCTCATAAGACTTATCCCCCTTATCCACTTTCAATACGAAACGATCAATACGCTCATAAAGAAGGAACATGACGACAAAGAGTATGGGACTTACCAAAGCCGGTCCACCTAAGTTCTTGTTAAAGACGTCCCATAATCCAGACACAGAAATCGACAGTTGGGAGTCGGCTATCAGCACCGAAAGAATACCAAGCACCACACCTCCTACACACAGAACCTTCTTCTCGTCACAATAATGACTGTCCTCCATATCGTCAGGAGCACTCCATTCCGCACCAACAGACCTAAAGAATGTCAGCTTCACATCATTGAGCATTCCTGCATGATTTTTAGCAAGCAAGATGGCAAGTACCAAACTGATATATACAACCGAAGACGTATCCTTCACCAAAAAAGCGATGACAGACCACAGAATATAGGTTTGTTGCCAATAGCGCAAATACTGCAACATACCTCTTGAACATAGAGAATTGCCAACTTGCTGCAGAGCACCAAGATGCTTACAACCCGCTATCAACACAATAAGGCCAGCCAATCCCCCTCCCCAAACAACACCAAAGGACAAGGTAGCTACAATACCTGCCACGCCATAAGCAGCCAGCAACATTCCACTACTCTTCACCCATGATGCAATCACTTCGTTGCGAATACCAGCAGAACGCTTCACGGCAAAATAAGCGCCAAGGGCAATGAGGATAACATCTATCACAAACAGTCCTCTCTCCAACACCACAAATGTAAAGAAGAATCCTATTGACAACAAAAAATTATCATATCCCTTCAAAGCTTCTCTACGGATAGCCAACTGTTCTTTTTCTTCTTTTTCCATATTAAAATATCATGTTAGTTTAAAAATTTGAGTTGTAAAGGTAAGACAAAATAAGATGAAAGTCTTTCCACATGACATAAAAGTCATCTTTTCCCTAAAATTCTATGCTATTCCATAGCCTCACCCCCATGGTTTTCCGTAGTTGGAACCCCAAATTACAGAAAAAGGATACTTTCCATTAACTTTTCAATCGCAGAAAAATACACTTTCTGTTCTTTTTTTTATATCTTTGCAAGGTAAATGCAACGTAAACTGACTATAATGACATCCAAGCATCCATCCTCCCTATTGGCATGGCTATTCGTCATGCTGCCGATATCGGCATTCTTCTCCGCCTGTTCCAACCACAAAGCAGGAGACGAGCAGAAGGCGTATGCCCTGTTCCTTGAGGCAATAAACCACAATGCCGCCGGCGACAAAAAACTTGCGATTACCCTTATCGACAGCGCTCTGCAGATGAATGCCGCCGATACGACTCGCAGTTGGCTTACCTGCGAGAAGACCACGGCACTCGTCGACCTCGGAAAGTTGAAAGAAGCTACTGCCATAGGCAAGAACGGCATACTGTTCGCTGAGAAAATCAAGGACGAAGAAGGTATGATGGGGATGTGCGGCTCGCTGGGCATCTGCTACCGAAGACTGGGCGACCTCGACTCCTCGCTCTTTTACTACAAGAAGGGATTGGAAACAGCCATAGAGAGTCAGAACACAGAATACGAGATATACTTGAACAACTGCATCTCCGTGCTCTTCAACGAACAAAAGAGATACCGTGAAGCCATCGAATACTCCGACAAGGCAGAAAACAAGGCGATAGCCACCAATGACACCATCGAAAGACTGTCTGCTCACGCCAACAAGGGGGCTATATTCATGCGACAGGGCTTATACCGAAAGAGCATCGATTTCCTCACCCCTCTTTGGGGCATGGTAAAAGAAGCCAACTATAATGTGCTGACCCTCAAATATCTGTCACCTTTGCTCAAGTCATACTTAGCTTTGGGAAAGACAGATTCCGTGATGCACTATATGGCTTATGCTGACGAGGCTTGCCGCAAGTTGGGTCCAACCAGCAACGGCATACTTGGCATCCTGGAAATCAAGGCGCAAATGTTGGGCAAACAGAAGAGATACGCCGAGCAGAGCATCCTGCTTGACAGCATCAGCAGATTCAACAATGTCAACATGGCGATGCCACAAGACAAACTCTTTGCCACCCAGGCCGAGTGCCTCTACAACCTGGGCAAGACACACGAAGCTTACAGCACCATGAAAGCTGCCTATCAGAAGGCTGACTCCCTGAAACAAAGCGACATCGACAAGCAGCTGAGCGAATTCAACGTCAAATACAAGACCTTGGAGAAAGAGGTGCAAATAGAAAAGATGAACCACGAGCAGAGCCTGCTCTACATCCGTATTCTCTGTCTCACCATCGCCATCATCATCCTGCTCATCGCCATTCTTATCATTCTCTACCGCAGAAAGTTGGACAAGCAACGTGCCGAGTTGACAGAGAAAACTTCCTATATCAATGGAGTGGAGACAGAGCGCAAGCGACTTGCCAAGGAACTGCACGACGGCGTATGCAACGACATCCTCGCCGTCAACATCATGATGCAGACCGACAAGGAAGCTGCAGAACGCCTGCTCAAAAATGTAGGAAACGATGTGCGTCGCCTCTCACACGAGTTGATACCACCTCGTTTCGACAATGCCTCTCTCTCTGAGCTGGTATGCACCTATTGCCAGTCGATGAGCGCCGAGAATGGCACTATCGTCAAACCGTTCGTCAGCCGTTCCTTTGAGAAGCTGAATCTCCCAAGCCGAACGGCTTTAGAAGTATATCGCATCGTTCAAGAGAGTGTGTCGAATGCTATCAAGTATGGCTACAGCAAGATGATTACCGTGACCCTGGACGCAAGCAACAACCAAGCCTCCCTCTGCATTGCCAATGACATATCCCGAGAACACCCTATCACACAGGGTAAGATGGGTATAGGCAAAGATACGCTGAAGATGAGAACAGAAGCCCTGAAAGCCATTCTCACCATCAGCGAACAAGACGAAGAATACAAAGTAGAGGTGCGTTTTCCACTATAGTCCAAGCCTTCTCAAACCTATCACAGACAGCAAAGAAACAGACATGAAAAAGAATATTCTCATCGTAGATGACCATCCCATCGTTTCAACAGGGCTACAAGCCCTCATTGAACACACAGGAGAATACGGCAAAATATATGTCACCAACAACATCGCATCAAGCCGCCTTCTGCTCAGGCAAAAAGACATCGACATCGCCATCATCGACCTGGAATTGCAGGATGCCAATGGCATGGAACTGATCAAGTACATCCACCAGACTCACATCAACACCAAGATACTGGTCTATACGATGCACGAAGAACTCTGGACGATTCGCCAACTGATGAAGGAGGACGCCGATGCCATCGTCATGAAAGGCGACAATCCACAAGAAGTGCTCATTGCCCTTCGCAAGATAGAACAGGGCAAGGGATATTTCAGCCAACAGTTCATGAGGCTCATCAACAGCCAGGACACTTCAGAAATCACCTTGTCCAATAGAGAGGCTGAGGTGTTGGAACACATCTCCAATGGTTTATCCACCAACGATATCGCCCAGCAACTCAACATCAGCAACAACACGGTGGAGTTCCATCGTCACAACCTGATGAAGAAACTCTCTGCCAACAACATGGCACAGCTCGTGAAGAAAGCGATACAGTTGGGGCTCAACTTCATAAAGTGAAGCTCACGACTACGGATTACCATAGGAAAGACTCATCATCCAGACTTTTTGCATAGCCGAAACAGCATGTTTTCGGCTATTCTTTTTTCATAACATTCTTTTTTTCTTAACTTTGAGTTCTTGATTATCACTAAAAAGAAAGATTATGAACAAAAAGTTTTACCTCATCGCATCGCTCCTGTTAGCATCCGCACAAATGGGACTGGCACAAAACAGCATCGTAAAGAGAGTAGACGTCAAGGACATTCCTACCGTCAAAGCACCTGCTCAAGCCTTTACACAAGTCACCAAACTCACAGGTTGGACATACACAAACAGTTCAGGGGAAACCGAGAACGTAAGTGTCCAATATGACGACAAGGGGCGATTCCAGACCATCGACCACGGCACGTACAAGGAACTGATTTCCTACACGGACGGCACCAATGGTCAATGGATAGAGATGACCATCACGAAGTCTGAAGGATCTACCCTCATTCCCCAATACAAGAATGTGCGCACACAAGATGCCGAAGGACGTATCGTGACCGAAAAGGTGTATAAGAATACTGACGGCGAACACCTGTCCCTGGTTCACAGCTACGCCTATGCCTATTCGGTAGTCGACAATGCCGAGCGCATCAGCCTCATCGAGGATATGACATACAATGAGTTCAATCCCGAGGGAATGGGTACCAAGTATGTATGGTGCGAACCTACAAAGAGCTATATCGAGAACCGATACAATGCACATGAACGAACCATAACCACCCTCAAGGACGGCACCTACTCTACCATTCATCAAGAACTCGATGAAGACAAGGGTACATGGACAACCTGGGTGACGGAAGACATAAGATACGACAACAAGGGCGAGCAATGCTACTACCTGAGGAAAAGCTATACCAGGGATGGTCGGTTGATGGAGGCTGAAGGTAAAAAGACAGAGACAGCGTACAACACTCCCACCGCTGGCTACCACACCATCATCTCTTACACCTTCACCAATGGCAATGACGAAGACAGCAGCACCGACTCACAGCCTAACCTCGCCGACTACCAATGGGTGCCAAATCAGAAGAAGGTTGTCTCAGACAATTACGACAAAGAGCAAATGGTATATGGCGAGAGCAAAAGCTGCAAGATTTACTCTTACGACAACGGCAACTGGATTTTGTCTACAGACGAGGTCATGGAGTGGGTCAACAAGCATGTATTGAAGGTTCTCTATAATGACAACAACTATAAGGACGAGTCAGGCTACTTATACTACGATGACAATGGTAAGGAGCTGGGCAGTGCCTATATGTTCGACGATGGCAGCTACATGTCGGAAATCGACATGGACTATCAAATCAACGGCCGTGACGTCACCGAGTACACACTCTACGACAAGCAGCACAACATGCTGAAGAAATACAGGAAGGCTTACATCGGCAAAGAAAACTATTTGTTCACAACAGAGCCTACCCTGTTTCAGGAGTGGGACGGCACAGCATGGCACAACTTCGAGGGCACATTCAAGCTGGGCGAAAGGACTTACATCGTCGACAAGAAAGGCCGAATCATCGAAAGCGACAGATGTGACGACAAGGGCAATATCTGGTACCGCGTCATAACCACCTACCAAGACAACGGCTATACGGAGACCGAATATGAGTGGAACGAAGACCTCTCCGCCTTGTATGAAAGCGACAAGCTCACTCACTCCATCGACGGAAACGGCACCTACCAATACATCCACTTCGAATACGACCCAAACCATAACATCATCTATGGAAGGATGGACAAAGAGTATACCAATGGAGTGTGGGAGACTTACTCTTGGGACGGAAGCGGATGGATGCTGAGAAATAGTGGGGTATCTTCTCTGACCAGTACCAATGGCAATGAGACCATCAACATCAGCCGAGAGTGGCAAGACGGGAAAATCGTAGAAACAGGAAAGCGGATAGAAGTACATACCGACGACTACGTCAAGTATGAGGAGTATGTCAAACAAGACGGAAAATGGGTAGGAAAATCCAAGCAAGAGTCACGCAAGGTCAACTACCACACCGACTTTGCCACCACACCAGCTGACCCTCTGCAAGACTACTACAATAAGACCAACACCATCGATGCTGGCGAGGCATTAGCAGAAGCAAAAGAAGATGATCATACTTGGTATCAATGGGACGAGGCTACTGGCGATTGGAAAATAGAGAGCAGCAGGGAAACTACATACCAGATGGTGGGCAACACCCTGACAGAAACCATCAAGAACATAGAAGATGGCGGAAGGTACATCGAAACCAGACAAACCATCTACAAGCGCGATGCCCAAATGCGCCTGACATCGGTAGACAGAACATACACCGAAACCAAAACCGATGCATCACATAGCGAACATGCGGCTACACTCTATACATACGACGACGAGGGCAACCTGATATCGGAGCAAATAACAGACATCTATGGTAAGACCTCTAAATACATCTATCAATATGGAAAAATAGACGTAGTAAACGGCATTGAGAGTGGCATCGACGACGCAAGAGGAAGCATCATTGTTACGGGCCGTAACATACATGTAGCAGGTGCGCAAGGACTTGCCCTCTACTCACTCAGCGGCACACTGGTGTCACAAAGCACGAGCGACGTCATCGAAGCTCCGACGAGTGGACTCTACATCCTAACTTCAAAAGACAAGAAAACTAAAATCTTTGTCAAGTAAACCACAGAATAAAGTTCCACGATAATAACAGAAAACTTCGTTCCGTACATGGAACGAAGTTTTTTTATGTAACTAAACTTTCTCAAGCCTACAAAAATCTATGTTCTAAACTATCGAACTTATGTTCTAAACTTTAGAACATAGATTTTTCACAAGAGTCAGAACAATTTCATATCGAACAAAAAACAATTTGTATAGTATTAAAGTAATTACTCATGGCTATAGGGGTGCCGAGGTGTTACTTTTTCATGTATCAACGACCAATTAGCTAAAGAAAAAAGCAAATATTTCCTACTAATTACAGTATTTTTTTGTAATTTTGCAGCCAAATAACAAAAATATATTAGCTAATATGGAACAAAAGAATTTTAAACGTACCACCGTGACGGCAGCCTTGCCTTATGCTAATGGTGGTGTACATATTGGACACTTGGCTGGAGTTTACGTACCTGCCGACATCTATGTACGCTATCTCAGACTCAAGAAGCAAGACGTGGTCTTCATCGGCGGAAGTGATGAGCACGGAGTTCCCGTAACCATCCGAGCTAAAAAAGAAGGCATCACCGTACAGGAGGTGGTTGACCGTTACCACAACCTTATCAAGAAGAGTTTCGAGGATTTCGGAATCTCTTTTGATGTATACAGCCGTACCACTTCACCTACTCACAATAAGTTTGCTTCCGATTTCTTCCGCACACTCTATGACAAGGGCGTCTTAGAGGAAAAGGTAGAGGAGCAGTTCTGCGACGAGGTTACCGGCGAGTTCCTTACCGACCGTAATATCGTGGGCACATGTCCTCGATGCGGTGCAGAGGGAGCTTATGGCGACCAGTGCGAGAAGTGTGGCGCAACCCTCTCACCAGAGGAACTTATCAACCCTACCAACAAGAACAACCCAGGCCACGGTCTGGTAAAGAAGCCTACCAAGAACTGGTATCTGCCTTTAGGAAAATATCAGGACTGGCTGAAGAAATGGATTCTGGAAGGACACAAAGAATGGCGCTCCAATGTTTACGGACAGTGCAAGAGCTGGCTCGACATGGACCTTCAGCCACGTGCGATGACACGCGACCTCGACTGGGGTATTCCTGTTCCTGTAGAGGGAGCTGAAGGCAAGGTGCTCTACGTATGGTTCGACGCACCTATCGGATATATCTCCAACACCAAGGAACTTTGTGATGCACATCCCGAGAAATGGGGCACATGGCAGAAATGGTGGCAGGATCCAGAGACTCGCCTCGTACACTTCATCGGTAAGGACAACATCGTATTCCACTGCATCATATTCCCTACCATGCTGAAGGCTCACGGCGACTATATTCTGCCAGACAATGTGCCAGCCAATGAGTTCCTGAACCTCGAGGATGACAAGATTTCCACCTCGCGCAACTGGGCTGTATGGTTGCATGAATATCTCGTAGACTTGCCAGGCAAGCAGGATGTATTGCGCTATGTACTGACAGCCAATGCACCTGAGACCAAGGACAACAACTTTACATGGAAAGACTTCCAGGAGCGCAACAACTCTGAGTTGGTAGCCGTATATGGAAACTTCGTCAACCGCGCCCTGCAACTTACCAAGAAATACTGGAATGGCGTGGTTCCTGCCTGTGGCGAACTTCAGGAAGTGGACAAGAAAGCCATTGCAGAATTCAAGGACGTAAAGGAGAAGGTAGAGCAGTTCCTCGACGTGTTCAAGTTCCGCGAGGCACAGAAGGAAGCCATGAACCTGGCACGAATCGGCAACAAGTATATCACCGAATGCGAGCCTTGGAAGGTATGGAAGACCGACCCTAAGCGAGTAGAGACCATTCTGAACATCTCACTCCAGTTGGTTGCCAACCTCGCCATCGCCTTTGAGCCATTCCTGCCATTCTCTTCTGAGAAGCTCCGCAAGATGATCAATATGCCAAACTTCGAATGGACACAACTCGGAAGCACCGACCTGCTGAAGGCTGGCGACCAGTTGGGCGAGCCAGAGCTCCTCTTCGAGAAGATAGAAGACGAGGTGATAGAGAAGCAGCTCCAGAAACTTGCCGACACCAAGAAGGCCAACGAGGAGGCTTCCTATAAGGCAGAGCCTGTCAAGCCAGAAGTAAGTTTCGAAGACTTCGAGAAACTCGACATACGCGTAGGACACATCCTGAACTGCGAAAAGGTAAAGAAGTCGAAGAAGCTCCTCAAGTTCACCATCGATGATGGTACAGGCACCGAGCGCACCATCTGCTCAGGCATCGCTGCTTATTATGAGCCAGAAGACCTCATCGGCAAGGACGTGCTCTTCGTTGCCAACTTTGCTCCACGCAAGATGATGGGCATAGAGAGTCAGGGCATGATTCTCTCGGCTGTCAACTTCGACGGAAGCCTCAACGTCACCTCTCTCCTGGGCAAGGTGAAGCCAGGAAGCCAGGTGGGATAAAGACAAACATAAAAGTACTTTCGCCCCTATATTGCAAAGGCTCTATATCTATATTTTTAATATAAGGTATAGAGCCTTTACCATATCATCGGCGTACCGCTCTATATTAGCTAAAAGCGGAAAAATCACAAAAATATCAAATCGTATGGAAATAAAGCGTAATATACATTTAAATAGAATCATCTCTACAATCGCCATGCTGCTCTGCATCTGTCGGATGCCAGTATGTGCACAGATAAGAATCGTGGACGAACAAGACGGGAAACCCGTTGCTGGCGCTTACATCTTCAGCAGCGACAACCACCTGCTGTGCATCAGCGACTCAAAGGGGAACATAGAACCACAGAGCGGAATGATCACCATCAGCAACGTGGCGTATGAGTCGAAAACGATAGACGCTTCGACCGTCAAAGGAGATGTTCTGCTGAAGCAAAAGGTTTATGCGCTGCCCGAAGTGACAGCAAACAAGACCGACTACATAAAACTTACCGGAGTCTTTCGGGACATCTGCCGCAACAATGGCAAGACCATCCTATACCGGGAGGGCATCATGGACTTCTACATCAACCTGGAAAACGGGAAGACAAAACGCAGAGTGCGTGCCTGCCGGCAATACGAGCGAAGCGGACTCAGAAAGCTCATCAACTTCAATATTTCCATCCTCAGCGAAGCCAGATCGTTCGACATGTCACGCATCAAATATGTGAAGCGCGATACCATAAACAGCATAAAGGGGGACACAACATTCTATAGCTCACACTTCAAAGGTACGCAGAGCGACAAAGCCATCATGTACATAGACACACACCAGAAGAACCTGTACAGGCACATCATAGACAACACACAATACAGAAAAATCACCAATCCGCTGCTCAAAATAAAGACCGATGTATGCGACTGGACCTTCTCTGATAAAAAGGAGGCCTGGAGCTCGCTCGTATCATTCAGAAAGATATGGAACTACGACAATACGCCATTGCCTGGCAAGAGCGCAATAGAAACAGAGGAGATGAACGACTTTGTGGTAACCGGCGTGAAAGCCTTGACCAAGGAGCAAGCACAGACAGAAATGAAAGACAGGACAGAAACCGACAACTTCACTCTGCCCGACTGTCTGCCAGCCATCCCCTACGACGTAGCCAAAGAGACGGAAGGCCTCTTGATAAAAAGATTTTGGGAAATGTAAAGAACTGAGCTTTCGCAAGTTCAGAAGTTATAGAAGGCAGAGAAGGGAATACTGAAGAAAGCCGTGAGGACAAACAACAAAAACAGGAAAAACCCTTCATACATCTCGCTTTTTGGGCCAAAAACATGCACAGTTTGATAGGGTTTGTGCACAAACGGCTATCTTTTTCATCAAAAAGTTTGCTCATATAAAAAAAAAAGCGTTCCTTTGCACCCGATTTCAACGGTAAAGATGGTAAGCGAGAGAAGTTTACACCTTATTATATATAAGATATCGTGCCGTTATTATAAACAAAAGTATTAAGATAACAATGACTCACAATTTGTTAAAAGGCAAGCGTGGCATCATCTTCGGTGCCCTCAATGAGGAATCAATCGCTTGGAAAGTAGCCGTTAAGGCTGCTGAAGAAGGTGCCACCATCGCACTGAGTAACACAGCAATGGCCCTGAGAATGGGTACACTCGACAAACTCGCAGAACAAATCAACGCTCCTATCATCGCAGCTGATGCGACAAGCGTAGAAGACTTGGAAAAGGTTTTCACAGAAGCACAGGAGAAATTGGGTGGCAAGATCGACTTCGTTCTCCACTCTGTAGCCATGAGCCCTAACGTGCGCAAGCATCGCACTTACGATGATCTCGACTACAACTTCCTGAACAAGACTCTCGATATTTCTGCCATTTCTTTCCATAAGATGCTGCAGGTAGCCAAGAAGTTGGATGCCATCAATGAGTGGGGTTCAGTAGTAGCCCTTACCTATGTGGCTTCTCAGCGCACATTCTTCGGTTACAACGACATGGCTGACGCCAAGAGCATGCTGGAGAGCATCGCACGTAGCTTCGGATACATTTATGGTCGCGAGAAGCACGTACGTATCAACACCATCTCACAGAGTCCTACAGCTACAACAGCTGGTAAGGGAATCAAGGACATTGACAACATGATGGACTTTGCCGACAAGATGTCGCCACTGGGCAACGCCGTTGCAGAGGATTGCGCAAACTACTGCGTGATGATGTTCTCTGACTTCACACGCAAGGTAACCATGCAGAACCTCTTCCACGATGGCGGTTTCTCGTCTATGGGTATGAGTCTTCGTGCTATGAACCAGTACGCAAAGGATCTGACTCCTTACGAGGACGAGAACGGAAAGGTAATCTACGGATAATACAACCCGCAATATCTGCTTCAAGAAGATAGCGATACTGCATTAAATAAGAAATCCGCATTCGAAGAGAGATCGAAAACTCTTCTGAATGCGGATTTTGCTATGTTATCAAAGTGCAAAACGATAACCCACCGAGAATGTAAACACACGATTCTTACAACTGTCATCATGACCTGGAGAATCGTCAACATTGGTAAGCCCCAAGTTGTAACGGGCATCAAGCACTACCCCCATATACTCATAAGACAAGCCTATAGGCAGAGAGACGTCCACCTTCTTGGCAGGCCAGGAAGCTGACACCTTCTGCGAATTGTCATAGGTAGCACCACCATATTGGTCTCTTTCTATATCAATGGAGGTAAACTCATACTTAGGATCGTTGAGCAGGAAACCTGCCTGCACACCAACCATAAATGCCAGCTGGCGAGTTACATAACCCTTCACCATCAAAGGTATATTGAGATAATGCAAATTGGTGTGATAGTCGGAAATGCCCTGATACTTCCTGCGTTCGGCATCAATAGTAGCCTCATAACTGGAGAAGCGGAAGCCCTGTTTGGCATAATAAGCTCCTAAACTGATGCCAATCTCCTTGGTAGCACGATACTCCACATCGACACCACCCATAAAACCAGCCTGGAAACTTGACTTCAAAGAAGCCTTATCTTCACCTGAAGCATAATAAATGCGGTTATTGCTCCAGTTGGCAAGCGCCACACCTACACGAGGGATGACAGAAAACCTGCCGACCTCACTCTCTACGGTCTGCGCCATTGCCCCTAAAGAAAGAGCCAACAAGCAGACAAGTGATAAAATATTTCTTCTCATAAACACTTATATATTCCATTAATAAATCATGAATACTCCTTATATATATTATCTAAAACGCAAACACACTCATAATATTGCACCCATATCATAAGGAATCAACTAAAAGAGTCAAAAAGCTATTAAAGCCATCATAAATAAAGGCATTTACTGGCTAAATGGAATAACAAAACAATTATTACGCCTACAAAAACTGTTTTTACTCCATCTAAAGATAACTATTTCATATCTTTGCATCAGAAAACAAAAACGACGTTGTGAAACGCATTTCATCATCTTTTACTTATACATATATAATATTAAGAAATTATTCTTAGGAGAAACAAGGAAGTTATCTGAATTTTCAGGTAACTTTCTTCGTTTATATACAACCCACACAAATCAATCTTCCTATTAAAGCAGTACACTTTACAACACCCACGGCACTCCATTAGAAAGATTGTGTTTCATCATAGTCTGTACACATTTTTATATAGCATCAAAGACTAAGCTATTTACAAATACACAGAACCATGAAGCCTTCAAGATTCCAATCGCACTCAATCATCTTTACGCTCAAAGCGAAAGACAAGTGGCAGATGGTCACTATAGCCTCCCAGGTAACGAGGTCCCAAGTAAGTACGTTTAGGATGATAGCCACCATAACGCTCATCCTCTTCCATCAGGAAGGGCAAATCACCCACATAACACTCAACAGAGCATCTTGCCACAGGAGGACTGCAAAGTATATGATCGAGGCTGCGCCATTCACCATGCCAACGATATGTGGCCTTTGCACCATGTCTGCCCGTTGCTTGCTGCGAAACCTCTGTTAGACGGGAGCCTGCACGCAAAGACAACAATGCAGGTGAGTCGGAATAGTCATTAAAATCTCCTGCCACGATGATGCTTGCCTCCTTACTCAAGGTATAGATAGAATCCACCGCCTCGTTCAACTGCTTGGCAACCTGCATACGAAAAGGACGAGAAACCGTCTCTCCTCCCCTACGACTGGGAGCATGTACAACAAACACATGCAGGGTATCACCACCCAGAAGAAGCCCACTGACGTACAAAATATCGCGTGTAGGGCGCATTCCAGCCAAAGACTTGATACGAATGGGATAAGAACGCAAAGGGCAGAAAGAAGAAGGAAGATACATCAGAGCCACATCTATACCTCTCTCATCGGGCGAAGAAGTCATCAGATATTCATAACCGGCAAGACGAAGAAGCGAGCGCTTGGTGAGGTCGGTCATCACCGTATCGTTCTCCACCTCACACAGAGCCACCAAATCGGGGATTTCCCATTCTTTATTTCCCTTCTCGCCCAAAGCTACCAGTTCCTTTGCCAGATTGTTCAGTTTACGCCAATACCGGGTACGAGTCCAATGATAGCTGCCTTCAGGAGTAAACTCCATGTCATTCTTGAGGGAATCGTGACGTGTATCAAACAGATTCTCGCAATTCAGCTCTACAAAAGTGAGTAAACTGGATAAAAGTAAGGCTAAAAACATAGACAACACATTATTATAATAGGGTAAAACGGAGGGAGTGATAAAAAAATAAGGGCTTTTATTTCGGAAAGTCATTTTTTTGATGTATCTTTGCAGAAGCAAAGTTGCACGCAGTACTACAGAGAATCATTCTTTGCGTACTCTGCAAATGGCTTTGCAAAATATATTCTACAGGGGTTCCATAGTTTAATGGATAGAACGGAGGTTTCCTAAACCTTTGATCCGAGTTCGATTCTCGGTGGAATCACTGACAAACAATAAAAGGTCGCTCCTTGATGGATGCGACCTTTTGTTGTTTTATATCTTTTCCCCGTCCGAAGGACTCGGACAGGGAATCAGATTCATTGATTATTTAGCCTCAACAGCTGCAACTTCCTCAGCAGGCTCAGCCTTGATCTTACGACCCAAAACGAGGTAAGCCAAAGGTGAAGCGATGAAGATAGAAGACAATGTACCGAATACAACACCCAGAATCATTGCGAATGAGAAGCTGCGGATGCTGTCACCACCGAGGATGAAGATACAGAGCAACACGAGCAATGTAGATGTAGATGTATTGATGGTACGAGCCAATGTCTCATTGATAGATGCATTGAAGAGCTGCTGACGGTCGCCCTTAGGATGCAACTTCAAGTTCTCACGGATACGGTCGAATACTACCACCTTATCGTTGATAGAGTAACCTACCACGGTCAGGATAGCACCGATGAAGGTCTGGTCAATCTCCAATGAGAATGGAACGAGACCCCACAGGAGTGAGTAGAAACCGATTACTGTCAAGGCATCAAATGCCAAAGCTACAGTAGAACCTACAGAGAAGGCCACGTTGCGGAAACGTATCAGGATGTAGAGGAAGATAGCAATCAATGCGAAGAGCACACTATAGATAGCACCCATAGTGATATCCTTAGCTACAGAAGGACCTACCTTAGTACTACTGATGATAGAACCACCCTGACGAACGTCTGGGTTCTTGAATGCCTCAACACTCTTCTGAGAAACCAGGTTAGCCTTCTTCAAGGCATTGTAAAGGATAGTCTCAGCCTCATCGTCAACAGTTGGACTGTTGCTCTCAATCATATAGTTGGTAGATACACGGATGGTCTTACCATCTGTACCGATAGCAATAGCGCCAGTAGTTGCCTTAGAACCATCTGCATTGACGAAAGCATCGCCAAGAACAGTACGGATCTGCTCAGGCTCTACAGGATTCTCGAACTGTACCACATAGTTACGACCACCAGTGAAGTCGATACTCTTACTCAAGCCACGAACAAAGAAGCTACCGATGAATACCACAGCTGCTACGATGGCAACGGTGAAGGTAGTCTTGTACATAGACATGAACTTGTACTTCTTGCCCTGCATCAGGTTGTGAGAAACGGCAGTGTCAAACTTGCAGTGCATCCACTTGTCGTGGTTCAACTTGTAATCGTAAACCAGACGAGTCAAGAACACAGCAGTGAAGAAAGATACGATGATACCGATAATCCAGGTAGTGGCGAAACCACGGATAGGACCTGTACCTGTAACCAACAGGATAACACCTGTGATCAAAGAAGTCAAGTTAGAGTCGAAGATGGCAGAGAAAGCGTTACCATAACCTGCGGCAACAGCCTGCTTCATACCCTTACCAGAACGAAGCTCTTCCTTGATACGTTCATAAATAAGCACGTTGGCATCCACCGCAGTACCCAAAGAAAGCACCATACCGGCGAGACCTGGCAACGTCAAGGCTGCCTGGAATGACGTCAGAATACCAAGCGTGAAGAATACATTGACGAGCAATGCCAAGTTAGCCATCATACCAGGTACAATGTTGTACATAACAACCATGTAAACCATCAAGAGTACGAAAGCCACAACGAATGAGATGATACCCATCTGGATAGACTGAGCACCAAGAGTAGGACCAACTACCTCTTCCTGAACGATACGTGCAGGAGCTGGCATACGACCAGACTTCAATGTGTTGGCCAAGTCCTTGGTATCCTCGATAGTAAAGTTACCAGAGATCTGTGAGCTACCACCATCAATCTCGCCATTAACACGAGGAGCAGAATAAACTACACCATCCAACACAATGGCAATAGCCTTGCCCACGTTGGCCTTGGTCATCTGAGCCCACTTGCGTGCACCCTCAGTATTCATCTTCATGCTGACAACAGGAGAACCCATCTGGTCGAACTCGTCCTTGGCATCTGTGATTACATCACCCTCCAATGGAGCACGACCTGTAGTGGTTGTCACCTTCAAGGCATGAAGCTCATAGATATTCTTTACATTCAGATGATCAGCTGGCTTAGCACTCCAAAGCAGACGCAAGTCAGATGGCAAAACACGCTTAGCTACGGCTGAGTAGATAATCTTGTTGATAGCAGCAGTATCGCGGACACTGGCATAACCTACAGTACTCAAACCGCCAGCAAGTTGCAGACGAGCCAGCAATGGATGAGCCTTGATGGCAGCTGCATTCTGTGCATCCTCGCCTACCTTAGCAGCAGCATCGTCCTTCTTCTTGATAGAGAACTTGCCTTCTGCCTTCTTAGGCTCTGCCTTAGCTACGGCTTTCTTGGCTGCAGCAGAATCTGCTGCTACAGTATCAGTCTTCTCCTCACCATTATCGCCATTAGCGATACGAGTGTCGAGCTGCTGCAGATAAGGAGCGATTTCATCAGAATTGTATGTCTCCCAGAACTCGAGGTTGGCACTACCCTGAAGCATCTTACGCATACGCTCTGGCTGGCTGATACCAGGCATCTCTACCATGATACGGCCCTGCTGACCTTCCAGTTTCTGAATATTAGGCTGAACAACACCAAACTTGTCGATACGAGTGCGTACAACATTGAAAGAGTTGTCGATAGCATCCTGTACAGAAGCGCGGATAGCCTTTTCTACCTCCGCATCGCTGCTCTGAGGAGAAACCTTACCCTGCAACTGCTGGGTAGCGAACACTTCTGCGAGTTTATGACCTGGTGCGCTCTTATGATAAGCGTTAATGAAAAGTGACACGAAGTCACCACCGTTAGCTTCTTCCTGAGCTCTAGCTTCCTTCATTGCATTGGTAAAACCAGCGTCGGTCTTGTGATCGGCAAGGTTTTCAATTACATCAGGCACAGAAATCTCAAGGATTACATTCATACCGCCCTTAAGGTCAAGTCCGAGACCAATCTGAGTTTCCAAGCAGTTCTGATAAGAGTAGACACCAAGATACTTCACAGAATCTTTATAATTCTGCTGTGCAATGGGGTCTTTCAACTCTGCAGCCTTACTGTCATAATATCTCGTAGCAAACGAGAATGACAGATAGAAGATGCTTGCAAGCGTCAACAAGACGGCAACACAAATTACAATTCCTTTGTTTTGCATTTCTATTTTTATTGTTATTAATTATTAATTTACATATAATGACGTGCAAAAATAATCATTTTTTTTCTTTTTAAGAAATTATTTCTGCGATATTATTCTTTTTTTAGTGTTTAGACTGCATTTTTAGGTAACAAAGCATGGGATAATGGTCTGAAACTGCTATTTTACTATCCACTTTACAGCCATAAGGCTTCCAGTCTTCAGAGCACATGATATTGTCTATACGTACATAGAATCCACTCCTGTGATAACTTATCCCCAATCCATTTCCGCTCTCTATAAAACAATCAGTCAGGTCTTGTGCTATCGTACGATGCGCATACGAGATAGGACTGTCATTGAAGTCACCACAAAGTATGATGCTCTTTCCTTTATACCGACTCAGATAGTTTGCCACGGCGTCTGCCTCAGGAGCACGTTTCTTAGTGGCTTCCGCCAGTTTTACAATCAACAGTTTAGATGTCTGTTCGGCTGTATCGGTCTCCAATTTACCTTTCACTAAATTCTTGAACTTACGACGCTCTTCTAAAGACAAGCCTGTAGTCTCCAAATGATTATTGACCAACAACACTTCCTTACCCTTTACCGACAGACGGAAAGCCGCACTCAAGTTGCCTTTAGAGGCATAGGGAATCAGTTCCTTGCCCAGTATAGGGAACTTGCTCAGCACCATCAGACCGTTACCGCCATTAGGGTGATTGATGGTTTCGATATAAGGATAAACAGGACGCAACAGCGTGTCTATCTGTTCCCACTCGTAAGCGGTAGGGACAGCTTCCTGAAGACACACAATATCTGCATTCTGCCTGCGCACATACTTCACTATAGGATTGACACCATCCTCATCCGTCACGCCTTCTGCAAGGCTCAACGTATTATAAGACAGTACTTTGATAGAACCAGCAGGCGGTTCGCTACAGATATTCAAGGGCATGTATTTCCTTACCGGCACATAACACAGCAAAAAGCCCAAAAACGGAATAAGAGCATATCGCGCCTTGACAATCAGCCAGAAGAACAAAAAGCAGAAATTGACGAAAAGGAAAAGGGGAAAGAACAATCCGGCAGTAGACAGCAATGCAAAATGCTCTGGCGACAAATGGTCAGAGTATCCTACAGCCATCATCAGAATGACAGAAGCGACATTGGCGCCTGCTATCATCCGTATGGTGAAAATCTTGATTCCGTCAAACATTTCCCTAACTTATTTCTGACTTAGCAAGTAATGTTGTTAGTACTTTATCATTGATAGCCTTATTTATTGCTCTGATTGAAAAGGATCTGCTTTTCTTCCTTAGTCAAACTATCATAACCATTCTTGCGTATCTTGTCAAGGATACGGTCTATCTCTTCTTGTGTAGCTTGCTTTTTCTTATTATAATCCCAGTCTTGCTGACGCTCATCGTCTGTAAAGTTCTCATTTCGGGTATAAGTAAACTGCTGTTTACGATGTTTGCCCGCAAAGGTGTCACGCATCTTCGCAAAAGCATCCTTTGCCCTGTTGCCACCATAACCTCCATCTATCTGCTTGCGCCAATAACGAATCATGAAGAAGCCAAAGACCATACCTCCGAGGTGAGCAATATGAGCCACACCATCACCCGTGGTCGCTATGGCAGAAAACAGTTCGATGGCAGCATAACCTATCACGAAATACTTGGCCTTGATAGGCACTGGGATAGGGAAGATGAAGATGCGGTCTTCGGGGAATATCATACCAAAAGCCAACAGAATGGCATAGATGGCACCCGAGGCTCCAACTGTAGTCCAACTGTTCAATGCACCCGACAAATTTTGGGATACCGAGAATATATTGCCAATCGTGATGCCAGGCATAAAGTCAGACATCTTCACATAAAACTGCACAAACTGAGCTGCCTCTTGAAACAGACCAGCTCCCACGCCACAAGCAATGTAATAAAAAAGGAATTTCTTTGCTCCCCACACTCTTTCTACCACACAGCCAAACATCCAGAGGGCAAACATATTGAAGAGAATGTGTTCGAAACCTCCATGCATAAACATGTAAGTAAAGAGCTGATAAATTTGAAAGTCGGAAGCCAAAAAGAAATGGAGTCCGAAAATATCATTCAGAGCATAGCCACCACTGGCATCCTTGCCCATCAGGAAAGTAAGCAGGAAGGCTACGACATTCACTATCAACAAGTTCTTTGTAACTATAGGTATATTGCGCATCTTTAAAATCTGATTAATTACTAAATATTTGCGGCAAAATTACTAAAAATATCCGTGAAAACGCCAAAAAAAAGGCATAATACACTTAATTTTCAATAAATTCATCACTTTTCTGCATTTTTTGTTTGACTTTTAAAAGAATAATTCTATATTTGTAAGCAAAATCGATGAAAAAACATTAGTATTAATCATTTAATAAAGTAAAATTATGAACAAGACAGAATTGATTGACAAGATTGCAGCAGGTGCTGGCATCAGCAAGGCTGATTCTAAGAAGGCTCTCGACGCCACAGTTAACGCACTTAAGGAAGCCCTCATCGCTGGCGACAAGATACAGTTGGTAGGTTTCGGTACATTCAGTGTTAACGAGCGTCCTGCTCGCGAGGGTATCAACCCTGCAACAAAGGAGAAGATCCAGATTGCTGCCAAGAAGGTTGCTAAATTCAAGGCTGGCGCTGAGCTTGCAGATGCTTTGAACAAGTAATTGTAAAAATTCTTGCAGATAAATAAAGGGCAGTCATTTTTGACTGCCCTTATTTTATAGTCTATGTCCTACCTGTTTATTTTGGCTGCTTGCCGATATAAGCCAAGATACCACCATCCACATAGAGAATGTGTCCGTTTACTGCATTAGATGCCTCTGAAGCGAGGAACACCGCCGGACCCATCAACTCCTCTGGCTCCAACCAGCGGCCGGCAGGAGTCTTAGCACAAATAAAGCTGTCAAAAGGATGACGGCTGCCATCTGGCTGATGCTCACGAAGAGGTGCAGTCTGAGGAGTGGCAATATAACCAGGGCCTAAGCCATTGCACTGAATGTTGTGCTCACCAAACTCTGAACAGATATTACGTGTCAGCATCTTCAAGCCACCCTTGGCTGCGGCATAGGCAGAAACTGTCTCACGCCCCAACTCACTCATCATAGAGCAGATGTTAATAATCTTGCCATGTCCCTTCTTTATCATACCAGGAAGTACTGCCTTTGAAACAATGAAAGGCGCAGTCAGGTCGATATCTACCACCTGCTTGAAGTCCTCTACCGACATTTCCGTCATAGGAATACGCTTGATGATACCGGCATTATTCACCAAGATATCTATCACGCCGAGTTCCTTCTCAATATCGACAACCATCTTCTTCACCTGCTCCTCGTCAGTAACATCACAGATGTATCCCTTGGCATCAATACCTTTTGCCTTGTAATCTGCCAAAGCCTGATCCATGTGATGCTGGCTACGACAGTTGAAAGCAATCTTTGCACCTGCCTTGGCATAAGCCTCAGCGATAGCGAAGCCGATTCCGTAAGCGGCTCCTGTTACAAGGGCTACCTTGCCCTCCAATGAAAATAATTTAGAAAAATCCATATCTCAATAGAATTATTGTTGTTATATCAAGTCTGTTATCTCAATTTTGTTTCTAAAGTCTGCTATTTCAATCAAGTCTGCTATTTCAGATCAGTTATCTCATAGAAATCCTGATCACCATAGTCAAGATTCTCGCCGCCCATTCCCCAAATGAATGTATAGTTGTGGGTAGCTGCCGCACTATGTATACTCCACTCTGGCGACAAGACTGCCTGATTGCCCTTCATCCAGATATGACGGGTTTCCTGTGGTTCTCCCATCAAGTGGCAAACTGCTTGCGACTCGGGAACTTCAAAATAGAAGTAGGCTTCCATTCTTCTGCTGTGGGTATGTGCTGGCATAGTATTCCATACGGAGCCTGGTGCCAATTCTGTCATTCCCATCTGCAACTGGCAGGTAGGAAGCACCTGGTTTACCAACATTTTATTAATATTACGCTCATTGCTCATTTCGAGTGAACCCATGTGGGCACAGATGGCATCCTGCTTGGTCACCTTACGACAAGGATAACTGGTATGAGCACAGGTACTGTTGAAATAGAATTTGGCAGGATGCTGAGGGTCCTTGCTCTCAAACAGCACATCTCTGTCGCCACTGCCTATATAAAGTGCCTCCTTAAAACCTAAGGTGAAAGACTCTTCACCCACTTTAACCACACCTTCTCCCTCGCCTACATTGAAAACACCAATCTCGCGGCGAGTGGTAAAATAAGTAGCTTTGAGAGGATCTATCGCTTCCAGTCGAAGAGTCTCGGCTTTAGGCATAACACCTCCCACTATCATTCTGTCGTACATGGAATAAACCATATTAACCTCATCGTTCACAAAAAGCGTGTCTATCAAGAACTCTTTTCGCAAGCGCTGGGTATCATAATTTTTAGCATCCACAGGGTGAGACGCATAACGAAGTGAATAATTAGTTTTCATGAAATTTTAAGTCTCTAAGATTAGTTTGATGGCAAATTTACAAATTATTTTTCTAATTCCACCAAAAACACACGAAAGATTCTTCCTTTTTGCTTATTTTATTATTAGAAATAATGATAAGTGTAAATTAGATGCCATTTTATACTACTAAAAAAGAGGAAAGAAAAGAAAACAATAAACACCTCATGAAAAAATGAGTCAGAAGACATAAAAAAAACAACCCTCCAAGCCATAACAGCCTGAAGGGTTGTTTTTGAAAAGTTGTCCCAGGCGGATTCGAACCACCACTGACAGAACCAAAAACTGTAGTGCTACCATTACACCATAGGACAATCAAACCGGATGCAAAGGTAGCGGATTTTTTCTCCACTACCAAATTATTTTAATACTTTTTGCATTTTTATTATTGAAATACACTGAAATATACTATTTCACTGTAATCAGATAATAATTCTTCTTGCCCTTTTGAACCAAGAGGTATTTACCGTCGATAAGATCTTCAGCTGTTACCAGCTGATCGAAAGCAGAGAGCTTCTCCTTATTGAGTGACACACCACCGCCCTTGACAAGTTTGCGCATTTCGCTCTTGCTTGGGAAAATCTGCATATCTTCCTGACAGAACAGGTCAACAGCACTACCACCCAGCAGACTCTTATCAAGGGTATAATGAGGCACATTGGCGAAGACATCATTCAAAGTAGCCTCGTCAAGCTGGGCAAGATTTTCCTTGGTAGCTTTACCAAAGAGAATGTTGCTGGCAGCAATAGCCATCTCCAAGTCCTCCTTGGAATGTACCATCACTGTTACCTCCTCTGCCAGACGCTTCTGAAGCACACGACGACCAGGGTCCTGCTTGTGCTCTTCTACAAGTGCATTAATGGTCTCCTGGTCCAAGTCGGTAAAGATCTTGATATACTTCTCAGCATCGTCATCGCTTACATTCAACCAGAACTGATAGAAAGCATAAGGAGTGGTACGGTTGCGATCCAGCCAGATATTGCCACTCTCAGTCTTACCAAACTTCTTGCCATCAGCCTTGGTGATCAACGGACAGGTAAGACAGAAGCATTCTGCATCATTGCCCAAAGTACGGTGAATAAGTTCGGTACCAGTGGTCATGTTGCCCCACTGGTCATTACCACCAAGCTGCAGGCGAACGCCATACTTCTGATACTGATAAAGGAAGTCGTAACCCTGAAGCAACTGATAGGTAAACTCGGTGAAAGACAATCCGTCACGAGCCTCACCATTCAAACGCTTCTGCACGCTATCCTTGGCCATCATATAGTTAACGGTGATATGCTTTCCCACCTCACGGGCAAAGTCGAGGAAGGTAAAATCCTTCATCCAGTCATAGTTGTTTACCAACTCTGCCTTGTTGGGCTGATCACCATCGAAGTCGAGGAATTTAGACACCTGCTTCTTAATTGCCTCCTGATTATGATAGAGAGTCTTTGAATCGAGAAGATTACGCTCCTGACTCTTGCCAGAAGGATCACCGATCATACCTGTAGCACCACCAACAAGGAGGTAAGGCTTATGACCGCAACGCTGCAAATGACGCAACATCATGATACCACACAAGTGACCAATGTGCAGGGAGTCTGCTGTAGGATCGGTTCCAAGGTAGGCAGACACCATATGGGTGTTGAGATATTCCTCTGTACCTGGCATTATCTGTGCCAGCATACCACGCCATTTCAATTCTTCAACAAAATTTTTTGCCATAGAATGATTTCTATTTATTATATATTATAATATGTATATGGGACCTGACAACTGCCAGAAACTTACGGAACGGGATCATAGCCCGAACCACCCCATGGGTTGCATCTTAATATGCGCCTGACAGCAAGCAGCATGCCCTTGAAGGGTCCATGCTTGAGAATAGCCTGACGGGCATACTCTGAGCACGTAGGCGTAAACCGACAAGAAGGAGGTGTGAAGGGAGTGATGCACTTCTGATAGAACAGGATAGGCCCAACCAGCAACTTGGTCAAGACCATTTTAAAGCCCTGCCATACCCACTTCATCATTTGCTTCAGGCTACACACCATTTTCTTCCCTCCCAAAATATAGTGTCTACTTATCTTCCTTACTGCACGAAGGCAATCTGTCTTCCTCATGGAGCAGTTTGTCTGCCACACGTCGCAGAAGTATTTGTATCTTACTTTCCACTCTTGCCGTATCATGCAATTTGGCATCCTGCCATATCACCGCCAACAGCAATTTCTTGCCTGTTACTTTCTCCAAGGCTTCAGCAATCAAAGCCTTGTTCTTGCGATAAGCCTCACGAATCTGTCGTTTCACACGATTTCTCTTGACTGCACGTTTGAAATAACGCTTCGAAACACTTATCAACAACTCAGTACTGGCTGCCTTCTCGCTCTGGCAGTCATCAACAAGTAAGAACACACCTCTTATTGGCCAAGCTGAGAAAGAACAGGCTTTTCCGCTGAAGAGTTGGTCTATGAGCAACTTGCGACACAACCTCTCTTCCTTGCCAAAAGTATAGGTTCCTGTTGTTGATTCCATTTCCTATTTATTATGCTTCTGCAGATAATCCTTTAGCGCACCCGTCATGGATGGGAATTCCTTGGTTGGTGCACTGAGGTCTAAACGAAGTCCCTCCTCGTCTACCGTCTTGGCTGTTGCAGGGCCAAAAGCACCGACTGCGACCTTGCCTTGTTCGAAGTTAGGGAAGTTCTTCTTGAGAGCCTTCACTCCTGTTGGGCTAAAGAATACCATCATATCGTAATCAAATCCCTCGATTTCTTCTTCGGTGAAGTCATTGCTCACGGTACGATACATCACGCACTCGGTATGGTTGAGTTTCTTCTCATCAAGCAGATTCTTGATATCATCATTATGCACACAGCTCAATGGTACGAGATACTTCTCTGTTTTATGACGAGCCATCTGTGGTATCAATCCATCAATCTTTCCCGTTGTTCCAAAGAATACCTTGCGCTTGCGATATTGCACATATTTCTGGATATAAAGGGCGATGGTCTCAATCACACAGAAATATTTCATATCTTCTGGAATGGTGATTCGCATCTCTTTTGCCAGATTGAAATAGTTATCAACCGCATGGCGTGATGTGAAAACTACTGCAGTATAGTCGAGCAAGTTTATCTTCTGCTGACGAAACTCCTTTGCAGAAAGTCCCTCAACCTTGAAGAATGGACGGAACACACATTCTACACCATACTCCTTCTCTATATCATAGTAAGGCGATTTCTCACTTGCAGGTTTGGGTTGAGAAACTAAGATCTTTTTAATCATTTTGTCTTAAAAGTTTATTTTCAAATAATGGCTCATCAATACCAGTCCTCCACACAATGCAGAGAAAGGCACCGCTTCGAGGGCACAAAAGTACAAAAATATTTGCAAAAACGAGCCGTTTCCTCTAAAAAAGATGATATAACTCTTATAAAATGAGAGGATTTTAACTAATCCTACCACTATCAGAGCATAAATGATAGCTGCATCCAGCGACAAATTAAAGTATGTCAACAGCATAACTACAGGAAACAAAAGCACTCCTTCACATGAGAAGAGAAAGAGATAAGCTTTCATCCATTGTACGTTTTTTTTTCTATCAAAGAACACCCATCCCACAACAGAATAGAGCAATGCCTTGAACAGAAAATAAGAAGCCACAACTCCAGCATAGATTGCTATCACCTGATACTGCTCGATGGTAAATGTGTCGCTGATTGATGCTCGAGAATAAAGAAAGAATCCAATGGCTCCCAACAAACAGGTTTGCAGCACCAAGAAGAGTTGGAACCTCAATTCAGTAGAGGTCTCCGATATCTCGGTAGTACCAAAGCGAGGCGTATAAAAGAACTTTCGTAACTGCCGGAGGATAAACTCACGTGACTGAGCAAAAGCAACACATGCCAATACAAAGCATAGCAACAACAGCGATGTGACAAAGTTGTCGCCCGAAACCGAATATGGAACCGGGTCGCCCGAAACACCCATTCGACCGCCACGCAACTCGGGATGAAACAAAGAGTCCTTCGAAAAGAAAGACTCTCTATAATATTGCGGCAAGGAGACATCCCGAAAGCTCTTTCCTGCAGGATGACCCGGCAAATGAAGGGTGTCAGGCATCGTGCTCCATCTGATTTCACTGGGCTTGATATGAGCCCGAATCATGGAGTCCTGCTGAGCCGGTGTCGCATTGCGTGGCAACCAGCTCAGCACTTTCCGTGGCGTAAGTTCGCCTGTATGCACAACGGGGTTCTGAAGACTTTCTTCTTCAGCAGCCTCTACCTGTACAGAATCTGCCTGTAACACCATTGCTTAGAGTCCGAAAACTTTCTTGATTTCTTCTACCTTGTCCAACTTTTCCCAAGTAAACAACTCTACCGTCATCTTCTTGATTTCATGATAACGGCTGGTGAATATCTTTTCCACCACCTCGTTCTTGCGACCCATGTGTCCATAGGCAGCAGTCTCAAGGAACATAGGCTGACGCAATTTTAATTTACGCTCAATAGCCTTAGGGCGAAGGTCGAACATCTCCTTTATCTTTTTAGCAATCTCACCATCAGTCATATTGACATGGCTACGACCATAAGTATTGACATAAATGCTTACAGGCTCTGCCACGCCGATAGCGTAGCTTACCTGTACGAGCATCTCGTCTGCCACACCTGCAGCCACCATGTTCTTGGCTATATAACGAGTGGCATAAGCAGCCGAACGGTCTACCTTGCTACTGTCCTTACCCGAGAAGGCTCCTCCACCATGAGCACCTTTGCCTCCATAGGTATCAACGATAATTTTACGACCGGTAAGACCAGTATCACCATGAGGACCACCTATCACGAACTTGCCTGTAGGATTGACATAATACTTGATGTCATCATTAAACAAGGCCAGCACCTTTTCACTCAACTGCTTCTTGACACGAGGAATCAGGATATTGATCACGTCCTCTCGGATTTTTGCCAGCATAGCCTCATCATCATCGTTACCATTAGCATCTTTTATAAAGTCATCATGCTGAGTTGAGACCACAATGGTATCTATGCGCTGAGGGATATTATCGTCAGAATATTCTATAGTAACCTGACTCTTAGAATCGGGACGAAGATATGTCATTTCCTTGCCTTCCTTACGGATATTGGCAAGCTCGCGCATGATAATCTGAGCCAAGTCGAGTGACACGGGCATGTAATTATCAGTCTCGTTGGTAGCATAGCCGAACATCATACCCTGGTCACCGGCTCCCTGCTCCTCATCTTCCTCACGGCTTACGCCTCGATTGATGTCATCACTCTGTTCATGAATGGCAGTAAGCACGCCACAAGAGTCTCCGTCAAACTGATATTCCGATTTAGTATAGCCTATCTTTTTGATGGTCTTGCGGGCGATGGCCTGCAAATCCACATATTCCGACGAGCGAACCTCACCCATAATAATTACCTGACCAGTGGTACAGAAAGACTCAATAGCGCAATGAGCATTCTCGTCATAAGCCAAAAACTGATCAAGCAAAGCGTCTGATATCTGGTCAGCCACTTTATCTGGATGTCCTTCAGAAACTGATTCTGATGAAAACAAATATGCCATATTTTTTCTTATTAAAATCTTGGTTATTATATATATAATATTTATCGGGCTGCAAAGTTACGCATTATTTTCCACATACCGATGTGTTTGCTCAAAAAAGTTGTGTTTTTTGATTCTTATCATACATGATGTTGCGAGGATGATGCTCCAAGATGGCTTTTCTGAGGTCGGAATCCTCCAAATGAGTATAAACTTCTGTCGTTCCTATATCCTCATGGCCAAGCATGGCTTGTATGACTCGCAGGTCGGCACCTCCCTTGAGCAATGCCGTGGCAAAGCTATGCCGCAAAGTATGGGGCGAGATGGTCTTGGTGATGCCAGCCATGATTGCATACTGCTTGATCATAATCAGAATCATGGTACGAGTAAGATGAGCGCCCCTGCGATTGAGGAAAACATAGTCTTCCTCACCCGGTTTGATATTCATCTTATTACGGTCGCCATACCAGGCATGCAATTCATCTAATGCCTTCTGCGAGATAGGAACCAACCGTTCTTTGTTTCCCTTTCCCAATATACGAACGAATTTCTCCTCCTCAAAAAGATTGCTCAACTTAAGATTGACAAGCTCGCTCACACGCAAGCCACACGAGAAGAGTACCTCAATAATAGCTTTGTTACGTTGCCCCTCCCATTTACTTAGGTCGATAGCATTTTCCAGTTGGTCTACTTCCTCAGTTGTCAGATACTCAGGCAAGTGCAGACCCACCTGTGGATTTTCCAACAACTCGGTAGGATCATCCTTAAGATAACCATCAAGAACCAAGAAACGATAGAACGAGCGTATGCCACTCAGGATACGGGCCTGTGTACGGGCTCCCACCCCAACATCATGGATAGATGCCGAGAAATGCTGTAAATCTGGCAATTTGACATCAAGCACTGACATATTGTTCTGAGCCACATAACTGAGCAAGTAATCCAAATCGTGCCTGTATGCCTCCAACGTATTGACAGAGAAATTGCGCTCCAACTTAAGATATCTCATATAGTTCTTTACAATTTCCGTACTCGTTTTCTTGCTTGTTTCCATTTTTATTATTACCTTTGCATATACAACTGCGAACATGAACGCCTATAGCCCTCAGACAACAGGCTCGCTCTTTGCTCGCAAAAGTACAAAAAAATTCTGATATTTAAAACAAAAACATCGTTTAGATATGAAGATACAGATTATCAATGGCCCCAACCTCAATCTGCTTGGTGTTCGCGAACCTGGTATTTACGGCAACAATTCTTTCGAAAGTTACCTTCCACAACTGAAAGCTAAATATCCCGATATCGAGATAGAGTATTATCAGAGCAATATCGAGGGCGAGCTCATCAATAAGTTGCAGGAAGTAGGATTCAGTTACGACGGAGTTGTTCTCAATGCCGGTGCCTACACACATACCAGTATAGCCCTGCAAGACTGTATACGGAGCATGAAATGCCCCGTAGTGGAAGTTCATATCTCCAACGTTCACAAGCGTGAGGAATTCCGACATCACTCTTATCTGTCGGCAGCTTGCCTGGGTGTTATCTGCGGCTTCGGATTAGCTTCATACGACCTTGCCATTGCCGGCATTTTAGCACAAAAATAGCATGACAGAGACAGAGGTTATTGACAAGTATATCTGCCAGCATATTGAGCCAGAAGGCGATTATCTGTATCGACTGTACCGCGCCACCAATATTCACACCATCCATGGGCGTATGGCAAGCGGACACATACAAGGCAGACTGTTAAAGATGCTCGTTGAGATGATTCGTCCCAACAACATTCTTGAGGTAGGTACCTTCAGTGGATACAGTGCCATCTGTCTGGCAGAAGGTCTGAAAGAAGGAGGCAAACTGTACACCTTCGAGATCAACGACGAAATGGAAGACTTTACCCGACCATGGATAGAAGGCTCATCGGTTGCCGACAAGATTGACTTTCGTATAGGAGATGCAAACATAGAAGCACCCAAACTGGGCATTACGTTCGACATGGCGTTTGTTGATGGCGACAAACGCACCTATCTCGAAACTTACGAAATGGTATTGGGCCTCCTGAATCCAGGAGGCTATATCCTTGCTGACAACACCTTATGGGATGGACATGTGACAGATTCCTGTTACGACCACGACCACCAGACTCAAGGCATACGCAAGTTCAACGATTTCATCGCCAAAGATCCTCGTGTAGAAGTTGTCATTCTTCCTTTGAGAGATGGTCTTACCCTTATCAGAAAGAAATAAGCTCACACTCTCAAAAGAAAGACTCACTCATTAATTTATCAACCGCTTGCTAAGATACCTTACGGGATACCAGACTGAAAGCCATCCCACGGCAATGACCGTCACCAAGATAAGCAACACATCCAGATAATGTACACTGACAGGATAGGCATTCACGATAAACGACCCCTCAGAGTCGCCCAAACGCACCAATCCATATTGTTGCTGAAGGAAACAAAGCAAAAGTCCCAAACCGATACCAAAGAGTGCTCCAACAGCAGAAATCATTCGTCCTTCAAAAAGGAAGATACGAGCTATTTGCTTATCTGTAGCACCCAAGTTTCTTAATGTCAGAACATCATCCTTCTTGTCGATGATGAGCATAGACAGCGAGCCTATAATATTGAAGCAAGCCACCACCAGGATAAAAGTAAGGAAGATGTAGGCTATCATCTTCTCTATAGACATGATGCGAAATGTGTCTTCCTGCTGTTCATAGCGGTCGAGCACCTTATACTTTCCTCCTGCTATCTTGAGCATTTTCGACTTTACAGCCTCAAGATCACTACCCGGCTTCAAGCGAATCTCCAATGAGGACAACATACCTTGCTGTCCAAACAGATTACGGGCAAAGGCAATAGAGGTGATGATATAATTCTTGTCATACTTCGACTGCTTAACAGAGAACAGCACACCTGGGCTATTGATCGAGTCGACCACAAAGCCTGCATCAGGATTGGACATATCAAACTGTCCTTCCTTCTGTGGAGCATAAATTCGCAGAAATCCATTCCATTGCGCTCCCACACCGAGAGTCTGGGCCAACCTTATGCCCAAGACTCCAAACTCCAAATTGGCAGCATGCAAGGAAAAAGTACCGTCGCCATAAAGGATATCTGTGATATGCGTCAACTCCGAGAAGTTGTCATCCACACCCTTCACCATAACCATGGCTTGCTTATCCTGATAGATGGCCAAAGCCTGATCTTCCACCGACTCAGTAGCGACATCTACCTGTGGCAATGCTTTTATCTCGGTCAATATGGGATCATCGGCAGGAACCGTCTTTCCCTCTACAGGAACAACTTTCAGTTGCGGGTCAAAGTTGGTGAAAAGCGAAGCCACCAAATCGTGGAATCCATTAAATACGCTCAGCACTATGACCAAAGCCATAGTAGCCACAGCTACACCTATGGCACTGATAGCACTAATGATATTAATGGCATGCGTACTCTTCTTGGCAAAAATATACCTTCTCGCAATGAAAAAAGGAAAATTCATAGATTCTGCTTTGCTTGTTTGGCCTAAAAGTTTACAGGGAGTCAAGTACGCCAGTCTTGACTCCCCTATTCTCACATCCTACTTTTTCAATAATTCATCAATGCGCTCCAGATAATCCAAGCTGTCATCAAGGAAGAATCGCAACTCTGGAATAATGCGCAACTGATTTCTCACATTCTTGCCCAAATCGTAACGAATCGTCTTCTCGTTGGCAGTAATGTTCTGCAATATCTCCTCTCCCTTCTCTGATGGAAACACACTGAGATAGGCTGTACAGATGCTGAGGTCTGGGCTTATTTTCACCTTGGTCACACTCACCATCACACCATGCATCATGCGTGTTTGAGACTGGAAGATAAGACTGAGCTCTTTCTGCAACAGTCTTGATATACGGTTTTGTCTTGTTTCTTGCATATTTTTCTCAATTTTAAAGTATAATCATTCAATTCTTTGAACAACTAAACATAAATACACTGGTTATAAAACTATTACTCTAAGTCCACATGAGTCACATTGACGCGCTCATGCAGAAAAATCTGTGCAGACTCTTTGAACTTTTCCTCACTCTCAGTGGTAAGATACTGACAAGTGCCGTTTTGCGTGATATTACGCTCCAGTTCAGGATGCCTGTTCAGATATTCGTGAAGGCTATTAGCCACATATTGCCCTTGTGGTACGATACGCACACCATCAGGCACATTCTTCACTATGCTGTTCATCAGCAAAGGATAATGCGTACAACCCAGAATGACGGTGTCTATATCCGAATCCTTCCTCATCAGCTGATCGATACGTTTTTTTACAAAATAGTCGGCTCCCGGGCTGTCAGCCTCATTGGCTTCCACAATAGCAGCCCATAAAGGGCAAGCCACACCACTTACCTGAATATCTGGCCACAGTTTTCCTATCTCCATCTTGTAGCTCTCGCTCTTGATGGTTCCTTCCGTAGCAAGAATACCCACATGTCTGCTTTTTGTAAGGTTGCCTATCACTTCAGCTGTAGGACGAATAATACCCAATACCCTACGATTGGGGTCAAGCTCCGGAATATCTCTTTGCTGAATGGAGCGCAAAGCCTTTGCCGAAGCTGTATTACAACCCAATATCACCAGATGGCAACCCATGGAGAACAACTTAATAACAGCTTGACGGGTAAACTTATACACAACCTCGAACGAACGAGAGCCATAAGGAGCCCTGGCATTATCACCTAAATACATATAGTCGTATTGCGGCAAAACCTGGCGAAGTCCATGCAAAATAGTCAGACCGCCATAACCAGAATCAAAGATTCCAATAGGACCTGGATTAGAAGGCAACATCATTTCAAATTCTCCTTGATTAATAGGGTTACATCCTCACCACATAGGGCATTCACATAAGGAAAAGCTCCCTTGTCTGTGTTCAGAATAAAAGCAAGTCCTTTCACCTTTCCCACCTTTTGCACAGCAGCATCTATCTGCGCCTTTAAAGGAGCATAAGCATCAGCCTCAGCCTGTTGCAAGAGGCGCACAGCCTCCGCCTTGAAGGTGACATTCTTAGCCATCAGTTCACGAAGCTCGGCCTGTCTCTTTTCCAAGATAGAAGGCGCAAAACTTCTCTGTCCGTCGAGGAACTCCTCGTACTTGGCATTAAACTCATCCTCAGCACGCTTGGTTTCAGCATCATACTTCGCTCTGAGGTCGTCCATATTATGCTTGGCTATCGCATAACCAGGCATGGTATGAAGCACCTCTTCATAGCTGAAATACCCAAAACGCAAAGACTGTTCTACAGGAGCCGACACTTGTGGATGAGCAGACTGCTGAGCCGAAGCCGCAACGGGCATAAGCATAAAGACCAAAGGCAAGAGTATCTGTTTCATGAGTTACACCTTTTAGATAATGAAAATAAATAATGACACCTTATTATATATATATAAGAGAAACAAGGGCAAGCATGTATGCCTGCCCTTTTTATTCTATTGTCCAACCAGTAATCGGTTACTTGATCTTAGACTGAACTTCCTTGGTTACATCTAAGACGTTAGAGCCTGTGTAAATAGCAGCGCCCTCCTCGAAGATATAAGTATAGTTGCCAGCCTTGCCTACAGCGTCAATGGCAGCACGCACCTTGGCTACGATAGGCTGCATCAGCTCGTTGCTCTTCTTCTGCAACTCCTGCTGACCATCCTGATAAGCCTGCTGGATCTTCTGCTGAAGTCCCTGCAACTCAGTCTCCTTCTGCTGCTTGGCAGTAGCATTCATCGTGCTTGCACCCTTCTGGTACTCGTCAGCCTTGCGCTGGAACTCTTCCTGCATAGCCTTCAACTCATTGTCCTTCTGCTTCTGCAGAGCCTCGAGCTCACCATTTGCCTTAGCAACATCAGGCAGAGCCTGCATGATAGTCTGGGTGTTGACCTTACCAAACTTCTGCGCCATCATTGCCATAGGAGCAAGAAGCATCAACATTAAAACTAATTTTTTCATTGTTCTATTTGTTTTTAATTATTAATTCACTACTGTTTATTAGTTCTTTCGGTTGAAATATAATAACCGCTTGCAAAGATAGCACAATTTTCTGATTATGCGAAAAGAAAAGCTATTATTTTAAGCCTTATTAGGCTTAGTTGGCAGAATAGCCCAATTTCTTCAGCACTTCATTGCTGATGTCGATCTTTGGCGAGCCGAAGATAATGCCACTGTTGCTGGCACGGTCGAGAACCAACGAATAGCCACGCAGGTCGGAAACCTCCTTTACGGCATTGTAGATTTCCTCCTGTATAGGTCCCATCAGCGCCTCACGCTTCTTGAAGAGCTCACCCTCAGGACCGAAGTATTTTTTCTTCAGTTCGCTGGCTTCTTTCTCCTTGTTCATGATAGCCTCCTGCTTGGCTTTCTTCTGCTCTTGCGAGAGGAAGACGACTTCGTTCTGATAGTTCTTGTACATGGTGCTTGCCTCTATGTTGAGAGCTTCCACTTCTGCCTGCCACTTCTTGCTCACCTGATTGAGCTGTTCGTTGGCACGCTCATAAGCTGGCACATTTTTCAGAATGTACTCCATGTCTATCAAGGCATATTTCTGTGCGCTCGCTGTGATGGCCGAAACAGCCATCATCAGCATCAATATTATCTTCTTCATTTCAAATCCTCCACAAATGAATTCTTCGCTTTTCGTTCTTCACTCTTCACTTTAAATTAGAACTCCTGTCCTAAGATGAAGTGGAACTGGCTTCCACCCTTCTTATACTGACTTCCGTTCCATACCTTGTCGAAACCATAAGCCCAGTCGATACCCATCAAGCCCACCATAGGCAGGAAGATACGTACACCCACACCGGCACTGCGCTTCATGCTGAACGGATTGAAGTTCTTGGTTTCATACCATGCGTTACCGGCCTCGACAAAGGTAAGACCATAGATGGTTGTATTACCCAAGAGGAAAGGATAACGGAGCTCCAATGAGAAGCGGTCGTAAGCATAAGCATAATAGCCCGTACTGCGGTTGTAAGATACCGAACCATTCTCGTAACCACGAAGACCGATGGTCTCCTCACCATAGTATGATGAATATCCGCTCATGCCGTCACCACCCACATAGTAGGTCTCGAACGGACTCTTCTTGTACTTGTTGTAAGCTCCCAACAGACCAAGTTCCACACGTGTCATCAGCACGAAGCACTTCTGGCCATTGGTCAGGGCTGTATAGGTCTTGGCCTTAAACTTCCACTTGTGGTATTCTACCCAGCGATACTTCTCCTGCTGCTCGGCAGCATAGGTAGGCGACTTGGAATCGTTGGCAAGATTCTTATAGTCCTTGCCATCAAACATACTCCATGGTGGAGTAAGGTTGACACTTGCCTCAAACTCAGAGCCTCTTCGTGGGAAGAGCTGGTTGTCGGTAGATGTACGGTTGAGCGAAATGGTAAAGTTCAAGTTGTTCGCATTACCATTGGTCATCAACATATAGTTCCAGTTCTTCATCATGTAGCGCTGATAAGCCACCTGTACCGAGAGGGTGAAGTAATCATCAGGCCAACGCAGGCGCTTACCCCATCCGAGGCTCAAGCCCAGCATCTGAATGTACTTATCTGGATCGTAATAGTTTTCGTAATTGTTATAATAGCTATTACCATAACCATACATATAACTGTAGTAGTTGTTCATGTAGGCACTGTTGTAGTAGTTGCTCGACACGTCGGTAGACTTACTGTAGTAGGCACCCACACTGAACTGGATAGGACGCTTTCCGCCAAACCAGTTGGTAGAATAGCTGATGTTGTACGACTGATAATAGGTACCATTGGTCTGCGCACCGATGCTCAGCACCTCACCATCACCAATAGGCATGATACCACGATGCTCCTTGTTCTTATTAAAGAGATTGCGCATAGAGAAGTTGTTCAACTTCAAACCTACACGACCGATAACACCTGTCTGACCCCATCCGAGCGAGAACTCAATCTGGTCGTTACTCTTCTGTGTAAGGTCGTAGTTGATGTCTACTGTACCATCCTCATAGTTAGGCTTGATATCAGGATTCATCTTCTCAGGATCGAAGTGTCCCATAGAAGCCAACTCACGCACAGAACGCATGACAGCATCCTTAGAGAAGAGGTCGCCTGGCTTGGTACGAAGCTCTCTACGAACCACATTCTCGTACAGACGTGTGTTACCGTTGATACGAATATGACTCAGATAAGCCTGTGGACCTTCAGTAACTCGCATTTCCAGGTCGATAGAGTCGCCATCGATATTCACCTCTGCAGGATTGATGTTCGAGAACACATAACCATTGTTGTAATAAAGGTTGCCAACAGCATCTTCATCCTCATTGAGTCGCTTGCGCAACAACTTCTGATTATACACATCGCCCTTCTTCATACTGAGCAATGCCGACAGATAGTCGGTAGAGTAAACGGTGTTGCCCACCCATGTCACGTTGCGGAGGAAATACTGCTTACCCTCATCCACCTTCAGATAGATGTCCACATGCTTTCCATCGTAATTGCTCACACTGTCTTCCAGAATCTGGGCATCACGATAGCCATGCTCATAATACTTGTCGATAAGTTTCTGCTTGTCTTCCTTCCAGCGTTCGGGAGTAAACTTCTTGGCTTTGAGGAAGCTGCTCAGCTTGCCAGCCTCATGAGTCTTGGCAAAGGCACCTTTCGCGAAGAGTCCACCCTTTATCTTACGGTCGCTCAGTTTCTCGTTACCCTCGATGGTAATCTTGTGAACCTTTGTTTTCTCCTTCTTATCCACCACTACGTCGAGGATGACATGATTCTTTTCTGTCACATCCTCGCGCTGGTTGATCTCGATATCAGCATTCTTGAAGCCTTTATCGTCGAAATATTTCTTAGCCAGAATCTTGGCACGGTCTATCATGTTAGGAGTGAGCTGAGTACCTTTCACCATACCCAACTTCTGCTCCATATCCTCACGCTCGCTCTTCTTCAGACCAATATAGTTGATATTGGAGATACGTGGACGTACCGACAGATAGATGTGCAGATAGAGTTTATCACCCACAATAGAGTCGGCAGCCACAGCCACCTTAGAGAACAAGCCATGCTTCCAATAGCGTTTTACCGCATTGGTAATATCATCACCAGGCACTTCTACCTGCTCGCCTACCGACAGGCCAGAGATACCGGTGAGTACATAGTCTTCATATCCCTCGACACCCGACACATTGATGCCTCCTATGGTCAGTGTACGAGGAGTACCGGCATACGAGATGTCTGGGTTTACTATCTTGTCCTGTGCCTGCACCTGCATTCCTATAGCCAGGCCATACAAGAGGATGAAAATCTTTCTTATCTTATCCATTGATGTCTTATATGTATCAAATACGTTGCTTTATCTTATTTTATTCTGGTCGAAGACAGCCTATACTGATTCAGCTTACTCCTACTTTTCTTCTTCCTCCACCTGCGCCTCTGTCTTGCCGAAGCGACGCTGCCTGCTCTGATAGCTTGCTATGGCCTTGCGAAGGTCTTCCTCTCTGAAGTCAGGCCAATAAGTGTCGCAGAAATACAGTTCCGAATAGGCTATCTGCCACAACAGATAGTTGCTGATGCGCAGTTCTCCTCCTGTACGTATGAGGAGTTCTGGGTCGGGCATGAAATAAGTGTCCAGATGACGGCTGAAGTTTTCCTCTGTGAGTTGCTTCTCCAGCTCATAATAACTGCCAGTAGGGCAAGAGCCGTTGGTCAAAGCCTCGAAAACAGTTTCCTTCATAGCATTGACAATTTCCCATCTCGACGAGTAGCTCAAGGCCACCACCATGGTCATGGCGTCATTCTGTGCCGTATGCTCCATGGTCTGCCACAACTTGTCCTGCACCTGTTGTGGCAGGCGCTTTATGTCGCCAATGACACGGAACCTCACATTATTCTTCATAAAGATCTCGTCCTCAAGCGAAGTAAGGACAAGTCCCATGAGTGCTGCCACCTCGTCAGCCGGACGGTTCCAGTTCTCGGTAGAGAAAGTATAGAGTGTGAGATACTTTACTCCGAGGCGTGTACATTCCGACGTGATGCGGCGCACTGTCTCCACTCCAGCCTGATGGCCGAAGCTGCGCTCCTTTCCGCGTTCTGTAGCCCAGCGTCCATTGCCATCCATGATGATAGCGATATGCTGGGGTATTCTGTTCATATCCAAGTCGTTAGCCATTAATCTTCTTTATTGCAAGTTCTACATTTAGCACTAAAGCTGTAAGTAAGCGTTAGCTGAAGTGCCGAATAGCAGTCGGTATTCTTGAAGAGTCCACTGCTCTTGATGCCATAAGGATCCTTCACTCCGTCGAGTTCATCGCTCAACGAGAAGTGTATCGCCCAGTCGAGCCCAACATTCACTCTTTCCGACATCTTATATTTTATGCCCAGTCCGATGGGCACATTGCCTGTAAATACATTTTTATCGCCACCTTTCACATACGTAGCTCCCAGACCTCCAAAGATGAAGGGAGTGAGACGCTTGGCTCCGCGATAGTCGCGCCCTGTACCATAAGGCCAGAAGTTGTATTCGAATACCAAGTTTACGTCTACCAGCGTATTGCTGAAACTATAGGAGGCATCCTCAAAATCTGGATAATAAGTTTCCACCTTGTCAGATGAACCTTTCAGCTTACCGAAGCTCACTCCCATTTTCAGAGCCTTATAAGCATCTATATTATAGCGCCCCACGACTGTTACCAAGGGTTGCATCTGGGCAAATATATTGCCATTGAAATCGCCCTCGTAAGTCACAAGTCCTATTCCAGCACCCACCTCCATACGATACTGCGGGTCATCCTGCGCACTCATCCGAGCAGCAGTAGCCATCATTATCAGTATCATGAAGAGTATCTTGCGCATGCTTTTTACACCTTATTATATATAGGGGTATTTTAGTTTTTTCTCAACCATCCGTCACGATTGTAGCGTCCCTTCCATACATTGCCACCATTTACCAACCAGTAGATATAGGTGTCGTATGATGTTCCGTCGGGAGCCACAGCAGCTTCTTTCACCTTGACAAAAGCAAAAGGCTTGGTCTTGTCGAAGGCAGGTGTCTGCTTTGGCATGATGACCATGGTGTCTACCTCCCAAGAGAGACCACCATCGATGCTCTCATACCATTTGGCGTCGCTACCGAGCGCTATATAGCTATCTTCATCCTTAGCTACTACAAGCTGGTCGAGCTTAGGCATCTTGTAAGGCTGGTTGTTGTCGTACTCTACGAAGTTCCACTTGCTGCCAGCGAAATTATTACCTGAGAAATCGATGGTACGGTTCCATACCATGGCGATAGTATCAGTTTTCTCTGTTGTGTTGCGGTTTCCGATAAGGAGTACATTCTCTGCATCCTTGGTAGAGCGAACAGCCGAATATGACATATTGATATTTGAAACTGGCAAGTACTTGGCGTCAGCATCAAGTTGCTCTGCTGTCCATGAAGCACCCTTGTCAGTAGATACAGAAATGCCGGTTACGCCTTCGTCATTTCCTGAGTATGCATAAAGATTTCTGCTGCCTGCACCTATCAACTGCTTGAGTGACGCAAAAGTACCAACGAGAGTCCAATTCTCCGCATCCATAGACTTCAACAGCTGATGCGTTTCTGGATTAAGAACATAGATACTATTGTCGAACACCACCACATTCTCGGCAGCCTGATTACCCAAGTTAGCCTCAGTGCTGACATCTTTCCACTGCTTGCCATTCTCGCTCTTAAACATCTCAAGAGCACCTGCAGCATTCTTACCGAAGAGCACAACCTTTCCACCTGCACTGACAGCCTTCATGCTATTAAGTGCAGCCAACTTAGCATTGGCCTGTGTCAAAGACTGCCAGATAAAGGTATCAGGGCGCTGCGTGTGCACGTTTACCTTCACTTTGTAGTCGGCATAAGCTGAAGCATCCTGTGCATAGACACGGATAGCCTTCTCCTTGGTCTTGGTAAAGTCAATAGAGTCGGTGCTGTTGTACCACACGAGAGAATCGGTGGTCTCGCCCTCTTTCACAGACTCCTGCTTTACATAATTTATCTGAATATAACTGCTGTTCTTGGCAGAAATAGTAGCAAGAACGGCAGCTATACGAGTATTCACTGGGAGAGAATCGAGATTATAAATCTCATGATTGGCCTGGTCGATGGAAAAAACGAAGGTAGAGCCGTCTACGACACCTCTCAGGAGAGAATCACTAACGCCATCCTTCTTCTTTCCAAACTTGTCCATCTTGCCCAACGAGAAGTCGGTGATGGCAGTATCATGATAATATACTATATTAGTATTGTTGTCAGTGCTGTCGAGACAAGACGACAACGACAAACCTGCTGTCACCAGCAAGATGAAAGCTAAAAACTTCCTTTTCATTACACTCTAAATATTTTTAGCTGCAAATTTACGGAGAATTCTTCAAAAAAAGCCCCTTTTGTGCAGTTTATTATGCAAAATATGGTATTTAACCGCTTTTTTTAAGTTTGTTTAGTGATTAATCGGGTCGATTTGCAGAGAGGAGAGGCCTATAGCAGACTTTCTGACCCCACAGCACAAAATTATCATAACAAACCGAAAACACTTCCTGCTTACATAAAAAACATGGAGTAAAGGTGAAGGAAGCATAAGCAAACCGCTACTGTAAACGCAAAAATAAGGGGAGCCAAAGCAGATGTACGAATGTGTACATGGCTTTGGCTCCCCGCCTTTTTTATGGATCAGATAGTTATTTTACTTGTTCTAATGCCTTTTCCAGTTCTGCCCCAAACACATCACGGGCAATGATGGTACCATCGGGCGAAACGAGGAAATTCAGAGGAATGTGGTCGATATGCAGGTCTAAGGCTTGCTTAGACATGAATCCTTTGTAGTCGCCTACTACGATCCACGGTGTCTGGCCGAGCGCTGTCTGCTGAAGCACGCCGGCTTCAGAGTTACTAAACAGCCAGTCGATCATTTCCAGCCTGCCGGCCTTCTGTTTATAGATGCGCTGGCGCATTGCCAAATCGCCCTGATACTCTTTGCAGTCGCTATTGGTAATGGTATAGAGCAGATATTTGCCGCGCATCTGTGTGGTGGAGAATTTTGTTCCCCACATGTCAGGCTGCACGATTTCGGGCATAGGCTGACCAGGGCGCAAAGCCTTATCTTCTGCTACAAGCCGACAAAAAGTTTTCCACTGTTCGCCCTCAAAGGCGGTAGTGTCGAGCACGGCAGCCATAGCCATGTAGCGGTCGAAGTCATACTTCTGCAACACTCGGCAGTTGTAAATATGATTGAGCACAACATAACTGCGTGGTTGCTTCCGGGCAAAGATCATAAAGATAGAATCTTCCTGAACTTTGAGCACTTTGTCGAAATACTCCTTGTTGGAATTGATTAGTTCCATATCGCCTTTCTTCAAAGCCTCCTTCTGCTTGGCCACACATGCACGCTCCACATTGCGGATGCTGTCCAGATGGGCATTATAGGCTTGGTAGTCGTCTTCTACTGGCGAGCCAAGCAATTCCGCCTTTCCGCCAGTCTTCGAGGTTATGGTGATATTATTATTGCTCATCAGCCAAAACATACCTCCCCATTTGCCATTGGCCGAACGCACTGTGCCATATTCGGCACCCTTAAAGGCGGGAATGTTAAGTTTGAACCGGCCATTGTTAGACTGGCAAGAATCCTGGATACCTCTTCCAAACTCCAGATACACTGTGCCGTCGTCCAAATTGCTGATATTGCCCTCTATCGTGCCCTGTGCATTGCAGCAAAGGCTGCAAGCAAGGGCTAAAGTAGATAATACGATGTGCTTCATTTTGCCAAATGTTTTTCTACATTGTTACGTATAGCATCGCCACGCAGTCCTTCGGCCAGCAGTGTACCGTCGCCGGCTACCAGGATAATGGCCGGTATGCCGTGCAGACCATACCACTTGTACACGCTGCTCTGTTTAGTTCCGAGCAGATCGCTTACCTGGGTCCACTGTGTGCCGTCTGCGGCTATGGCATGTGTCCAACGCTCGCGCTTGTCGTCAAACGATACGCTGATAACATCGAAATCCTGCGACTTGTATTGTTTCCATACGGCATCTATATTAGGATTCTCCTTGCGACACCATGAACACCATGACGCCCAGAAGTCTACGATGACACACTTCTTACCCTTTATAAAATCGTAGAGACGTACTTGCTTGCCTTCGGGGGTAGCAAGGGTAAAGTCGGGCACCTTCTCGCCCACTTTCGGCGGACGGATGGCATAATAGTTGTCAAGAACTTTCTTACCTTCTTCTGTATCTTTCAGCGCTGTGGGCATCTTGGCAATGCTCTGCTCTACTACTGCCAGCATACCATTGGCATAGATATATTTGCCATAAGTGTTGAGCGCAGTGAGCGATGTCTGGTCGGCACGCTGCAATACTTCGGTAAGCAGACTGATCAGTTCGGTGTTGCCACGCAAGTCTGATGGCGACGCCACGCTCTGGTAGATTGCAGCAATGCGCTGCATGGTCTTATCATCGGCTGCCCGCATCGGGAGCAGTGTCAAGGCCAAGGCCAAACTAAGAAATAATTTTTTCATGTGATATTTGTTATGAGTTAAGTTTTACTTGTTGAATTATGGAACCACCGTTACATAGATGGTTTCTTCGATATCTTCCGGCGGCAGGCATTGCTGCGAGTTACAAGCCTGATAGGCGGCTTTTATCTTTATGGGTAGCACAGTAAGCTCTTTAATCTTTGAGAAATCGACACGCAACATCGTTGTCCATTGCAGTTCATCGCCATTTACCTTATAGATTTCATGTCCGCCAAGTTGCTGTGTGGCCGGTGTATGGAACGGCTTGTCACTCTGACGGTTTTTGGTATCAAAGAATACCAGACCCTCGGGCAATTCTATCTCTACCGTAGTGGGAATGAAATCGGCATTCATCTTAGACGGTGTGTAGACATGATAGCCTTCGAGCAGGCGCAATATAAAACTCAATTGGAGAAAATTGTCATTTCGCGTAAGCCCCTTAGGATATTCTATGGTATAGGTCACTGGATTCTCGGTAGTGAGCGTAACGGGCAGTTTACCCATTTCTACCTCCTTGCGCTGGGCCACTGCGGGCAGAGCCAGTGCCTTCAGTGGATTAGGTTTGCCAAGCATTACAAACGGATAACCTCTGTGACGCAGCGTCAGACACTTAAGATCGGTCAGTTTACCACAGAAATAGGACACCATCATAGGATCTTTCTCCATGCGGGCAACGATGCTGTCTACCGATCCAAAATACTTGATATTTTCTCCACAGTCCTTACCGGGGAATTGGATATTCAGGTCGTGTACCCATTGATAGGCCAACGAGTCTTCGGCATGCATCTCGCCAGTAGTGGGGATAGCCAGACCGAGCATCAGGTCGGGTACGCCGTCGCCATTGTAGTCGCACACCTGTATCTGCGGACAACAGCCGGGGAACAGTTTGCTACCATCTTTTGATACCACAAGCGGACGCGGCTCTTCGAAGCGAAGGCCGTCTTGAGTCTGGCGACCACGCAAGAAGTAGATACCATCCTGCCCAGAGTTGGTATAGCCCACCGTAGCAAGGATGTCGAGCACACCGTCGCCGTCCCAGTCTACGGGGTTAAGCATGGTTTTGGAGTCGCCACATATCTCCGATGGAACCAGTCGAACATTGACATCCAACGCAGGATCACGATTGGTGAAAAGCAGGCGTCCGTCTACATGATAGAGGGGTTGACGCACGCCGAGTTTCGGATGTTCCTTCGTTCCTACATTGAGTGCCACGCGCAATCCGCCGTTGCCTCCTACAAAAAGGTCGAGCAGTCCGTCGCCATTGAAATCGGCAAAACGGGCAGTGGTATAATTCCAATAGTTATGACTCATGGGCGAGTAAGGCTCTGTAGATTTGTAGCGCTTGCCCTCTACATAGTATTCCTGCTCTATGTACTGACGCGGCAGAAATCCTTTTTCCGATCCGCGCCACCAGGATATTAGTCCGGGATAGTATTGGCCGGATATGATGTCGGGATATCCATCCTGATCCAGGTCTACTATCTGCGGATGGATACCTATACAGCACCATTCATAGTTGGACATAACGTTGCCCTCGGTGTCGGTAGCGTAAAACCACTCGCCGGTGAACTTCGGTTTCTTCTTAGTGCCAGTGTTGAGATACACTTTCATCCGCGACTGTCCGGTAAGGAACTCACCGCAGATGAGGTCTTGCAGTCCATCGCCATTCCAGTCGAACAGGATGGGATAGATCAGTCCATGTTCCTCGGTACGTATCTCCCATTTTGAGCCGTCGATACGCTGCGGTGTAGAAAGCAACGGAGCACCGGGAATGGGATTGTTTACCACTTCCTTCATTATGGGGAAATTCTCGGTGCGAAGATCGGTAAGCAATGAGTCGGGACGAGGCACGGTGAATCCGTTGAGTTGACTGCGCAACTTCTTCACCACCTTATTATTATACTCCATCTCCCGCTTGTGGCGTATTTCGTAATCGTCTTGTGCCACGACCGAAATCAAGGGAAATGCAGAAAGCATTATGGCAAGCCCTGCCTTTTGCAGCAGGGTGCCATGATGTAGTTTGTTGCGTTGTTTCATAAGTTATAAATAAGTGTTATTAGAGGGCCTTGATATTGACATCGTAGATTTTGCCGAAGTTCCAACCGGCTACATTGTCAGCACCGTATTTTACAGTCTTGCTTACATTGCCGGTCATAGTATCGAGATAGAGTGCGTAGATCGAAGAGGCTGTGCCATTCCATGTGGCTACGAGCAGTATCTCGTCGCTGAAGTGAGTGGTTACGGCTGGCGAATCAAGACGCTTCATCATGGTCACTTCGCCAGTGATGTCGATGGTCTGGCCAGATGTATCGCAGAGCTTCTGTGCTGCGGTGAGCGATGTGCCGTCGATGCCATAACGATATACGGCCGACGGGGTGGCATAATAACTCATATTGGAAGTGGAACCGAAAGCGAAGGCGAAGGCTTGGTCGATATCGGTAAGGCCAGACATATCGTAGCGTGCCTGCGGTACACTCGCATAGCCGCTGTTTCCGCCACCAAAGTTCTCCAAGTAAAGTTCGGCCAGGAATTTCTTGCCGGAAAATGCAGGATTGTCGGCATCGCCCTGCATCACTGCTATCACATGCTTGTCGGCACGCTGTGCCATAGTAAGCAGATCGGCCTGCATGTTGCCGGGATTGAAACTTACAGCATCATCGCGTGTATCCACCAACGCTGTATTGCGCAACAATGAGGAGACAGCTCCGGACGACACTGCCACAAAACCTTTCTGCCGTTTGCCGTTGACGGTGGCTGAATACATAAGCCGCTGTATGCCGTCGGTACCGGTACGCAACAAAGCGGGAACAAAGGTATAGCAGTTGCCATCAGCGCAGGCTGTAGTGGCAGAGTAAGTAGCAAAGAGATATTGTTTGGTTTGTGTGAGTTCGTTAATAAAAACATCGGTCCCGTCGAAAGCACAAACCCAACTGTCATTTACAAACAGGCCGTCGGCCTTACCGCTGTTTACGGCTCTGTCGCCCTGCAGATAGAAGCGGGAGTTCCAATCACCTACCAGACTGAGGTCGTTGCGGCTGAGATACTTGGCCTCATTGGCGGTCTTTACAAACACATGACAAAGATCTTTCTTGTCATCGCTGTAAGAATTGATGTAGGGATCGGAGAGTTGCACAATCTGTTTACCCACACCTTGCAGTTTCTGGCCTGCACCGACGGAGTAAATATTGCCAATGGCTGAAGCCTCTTCGGGCAGCGCACTCGTCTTGGGCATGAACTCATCGGCCATAAGCATACCGACGTCACTGCTGCTCTCGTCGCCATGCAGTACCATCAGACCGGTGATGCCCTCAATGGTGATGGTAAACGGAGCGGCCGAATAGAAGTCGCGTCCGGTAGATACTTGGTGCACACGCAGGCGACAGGTATAAGTCTTATTGAGCGCTACAATGTTAGAATCGAGATGACAAGTGTAGTCGAGCGTGCGCTGCTGCTTGTCTTCGTTTACGAGCGGAGCGAAGAAACTACGACCATACTCATTGGAACGTGCGCCCTTCACTTCCCAATGGTAAGTGAGATCTTTATCGGGTATATCTGTGGCAATTTCGGGCGTAATCGTTATGCTTTGCCCGATACTTCCACTATATGTGTCGCTGGGCAGGATAATTTCGACATCGTCCATAGGAGTGTCGAAGTCGTTACCCCCCTTGTCGTCGTAACATGCTGTAAAGAGCAGAGCGGCTATCAAGGCTATCGGAGTTTTGAATATTCTTGCTGTCATAATCTGTCGTTTATTCTGTGATTATTACATATATTATAAACCTATGCTGGTATTAGTATTTGCGGCGTGCAAACTGAGGCTTCTTTCCGGCATGCTCATCACCCTCAGGATATACGATGTTGTTTTGCTCGATATAGTCGTTGAGCATAAACACCCAGTACTGCAAACCCAAATCCGATGACGACCATAAGGAAGATGACTGGTTGTCGCGCGGGTCTTTGTCGTCGCCCTTCACCTTCATATATATCTGCATCTTGAGTTGGGTAAAGTAACCTATAGAGTTCTCGGCTCTCTTCGTCCACCAACTGGGTTTCACATAACCATTGTGCATACAGAGAGTGAATTGCTGATATTTGGGCAAACCGGGAGCAAAGTCTGTCGTGGTACCCACCTTAACCTGCAATGTGTCGTAAACGGTATCCAGATGCGAACTGTTCTTAAGTTTTATCTTCAGCGTTCCTTCTGTTTGTCCAGCTGGCAATATGCCTGGCTGAATATCTATCTGAGTACGCGGATCAGAGGGTGCCTTTACCACCTCGATAGCAATGGTACGGTCGCGGTCGGCAGTTTTTCCGGCAAACGACATCGGTACTTCGATGGTCAAATCGTCGCCGATGGGCACATCGGGCTGCGACATATTGGTAAAATTCATAATGGTATCGGTAAACCATACATAACTCTGCTCTTGCTGCCAGGGATCAATGTTGTCCGTAGAGCACGAAGAAGCGGCAAAGCATGTTGCCAAGCCCATCACTGAGCAAGGCAACAGCCGCATACAAGATAATTTATGGAATATAATTTTCATGCTTTATTTCTTTTGTTGTTTGTATTCGGTGTATGAACTGCGGTTAGTTTCTACCTCCGTAGGTATCTTCGTCATCGGGATGCGGGAAGGTAAGCAGATTGGGCGTTATCTCTTTCTGCTCATAAGCACTCTTCGTATAATAGGTTTCATTCATACGCTTGCGATAGAAGAAGAGTTGACCCTCGGCTATGAACTCCTTGCAGTATTCTTTGAAGATTTCGTGCTGCAGGTCGGCGGCATTTGTCACCTCCAACGGATAGGCCGACATACCGCGATGCTGGCGAACGGCCTCCAGATAAGCGGTGGCTGTAGCAAGATTGGGCTCGCACTCAGCGGCAATGTAGTACATCTCCGACAGGCGAATCAACGGCAAACGGTTGGCCGACCATGGTGAATAACTGTTCTGATAGTCATTGTCCTTATAATACTTTGCAGACAACTGAAACTCGGTACCATAATAAGAGAAGGTGGCACGGAGATACTGCCAGCGTGGGTCGGCGGTGCGGGTATCGGCATCGAAGAACGAAGCATCGAAACCAAGGATATTTCCATCGGCTCCCTGGAACGATTTTTCACGTTCTATCATATAGCCATCCATACGGTCTTCCATATCAATGATGTTCAGCGCAAAAATCTGCTCGGTAGAGAAAGTGCGGTCCTTGGACTTGTACTGGTCGTTACCCGCAACATTGGCCACAAGCGTAGAGTTCACCCACGGGAAGCGGTCCTGCTGTGCATCGATAATTTCACGCGCGCAAGCCAAAGCCTGCTTTTTGTCGCCCATCCACTGATATACTCTGGCCATCGTGGCCACTGCTGCATAATAGTTGAAGTGGAAACGGCGGTTGTGCCATGATGCGATGCCATACATCTTGCGGTAAGTAGCATTGCCGGTAGGTGCCGAAGCCAGATATTGCGACGGTGTGGTGCCGAGATACATGGGGTCGGACTTGAGCAAGTCCTTGGCCGTATTGAGGTCGGCCAATATCTTATCGGCGCACTCCTTCACAGTGAGCATCGGCGATACGCCGGCTGCCAACACGCTCACGTAAGGAATGCTCTTGGCATCGGGTTCTACCGTGCCAGCCTGACCAAACAAGCGGAGCAGGTCGAAGTGCAGAAAGGCTCTCAAGCCGATGGCCTCACCCAGGAATACGTTGTAATCGGTGGCATCGTATGCGCCCTTATGCTTCTCTATCTGTGCGATCATAGAGTTTACGTTGGCTATCGTGTTATAGCCCTCGCTCCATATCTTATCCACCAGTGCATTGCGCGTTGATACGTCGTAGTATGGCGACTCGGGATGAAAGCAGAACGACTGTATGTTGCTATTGTCGCCAAACATGGAGATGCCGCTGCCACCAGCCAGTTCGAGCATGTACCAAGTAAGGTTTTTGCCATAAAGGTTGTTGCTCGTCATATTGGTGTAGACACCAGCCAGAGCGTCGGCGGTGCCGCTGGCTGTAGCAAACTGTGCCGAAGCATCGAGTTCGGTCGATGGCTCTACATCGAGCCAGTCGTTGCAACTGCTCAACGAGGCTGTCAAGGCCATGGCACAGGCTATGTATTTTATATTGAAGTTCATAATAAATACTTTTTTTCTTGTTCGTTTTATTTTCAAACTAACTCACTTAGAACGTTGCGTTGACCTGGAACGAGAAGGTGCGTGCATAGGGATACGTTGTACCGCGCTCTACCTTGATGCTTGACATGCGGGCCAGGTCGGTGGCAACAAACGACAACTTGAGGTACTGCAAACCTATCTTCTTCAGCCACTTCTGGGTGTAGAAGTCGTAGCCCAGATTCAGACTGGAGAGGTAAAGTTCGTTATTGCGCTGCACGAAACGTGATGTAGGCTTGGTATACGAAGTATAACTGGTGGGGAATTGTCCCATCTCGATGTACTTGTATGGAGCATTGTCACCCGGCTTCAGCCAAGTCTGCTCCACGCGCTTGTCCAGATTGCCATAACCACTGATATTCTCCACACGGTCTATGAGTGTAGTGTTGTAGATATCGCCACCAAACTTATACGACGCTGTAGCAGAGAGTGTCCAGCCACGATAGCCGGCGCTCAGACCTATCACACCGTGGAATTTGGGATTGGTATCGCCTATTACTACCTGGTCGTCGGAATTCCAGTTGTAAGTTACGTTACCGTCTTTATCCAAATACATTTCCTTACCGGTCTGCGGGTCGATGCCCAATGAGCGTACGCCCCAGATGGCAGTCATCGAACAGCCTTCGTAATACTTCGTAGCCGGACGTGTAACCTGTGTCAGATAGTCTTTCTTATCATCGTCGGATGCATTCCCTTTGAGTTCACCGTTAAGTTTGTCGTCGGCGTCATCGTTGCTCTTCTTAAAGATGTCGTAGATCTTCTTAATCTCGTTCTTGTTGTGAGCCATGGTCAGTGTGAGAGTAGCCCAACCGCGATTTTTGTTGTCGCGCCACGGAGTGATACCCAGGGCTACCTCGAAGCCACGGTTCTCTATCTCACCCATATTATCCTTGTAAGAAGTAAAACCGATCGACGGTGGCAGGGTAATATCTGTCAGCATGTTGTCGGTGGTCTGCTTGTAGTATTCGGCACGCAAGGTAATGATTTTCTTCCAAGAAACATCCAAACCTACATTGTAATCGAGCACTTTCTGCCATTTCAGCGAAGTATTGGGCAAGCCCATGAGCGTAGAACCCATGCGACCATCGTAGAATTGTGAGCCGTAGGTGTACTTGGCGCGTGCCTGATAGGGATTGAAGTTCTGAGTACCGGTGTATCCGAGTGAGTAGCGCAACTTCAGCATATCGAAGCCCCACTCTTCGGGTATAAACTTCTCCTTGTGAATGTTCCATCCGGCGCCGGCGGCCCAGAAGGTACCCCAGTGGTTGTCGCTGCCATATACCGAAGAACCGGTTTCGCGGATGCTGGCATCAAACAGGTAGCGGTCGGCAAACGAATAGTTGAGCGCACCTACAAAGCCCACTTCGCGAGTCTTGGATTCAGAACCCACGGGCTTGGAATCGTGCAGATAACCGGTAGCCATCGAGATGTCGTCCATACTGTCGTTGCCAAATCCTTCGGCTATGATGGTCGTAGTTTTAGAATTCTGTGCGAGCAGGTTCCATGTACCGTTGAGGAACAGGTGGTGCTGGCCAAATGCTTTGTTCCACGACATACCAGCCTGTGCCGATACAGACTCTGCATAGCCGTCGCTCTTGGTATAGCGGCCTTTGCGGTCGGAAAGTCCGCTGGCATCGTATTCGGCAAACATGGTGTGAGAAGCGGGATAGAAGTGGTCGCCCGAATTTTCTGTGCGACTGTAGGCAAACTTACCGGTGAAACGGAACTGCTCGTTGATGTGCCAGTCCATTTCGAAGTTATCAGTAAAGTCGGTGTAAGCAGTCTCGTCCTTGGTATTGAGAGTAGCGTTGTAGAGCGGGTTGTAAACCGGATAAGTGTTTTCGCTGCACTCGTAACCGAGTATCTGTTTTATGTTACCGTTGGCATCGTAAGGAGCGAAGTAAGGCTCCAAACCGATATAATCAGAGAATTTGCCATAGGGCGACTCCTTGGCCGTGTTGCGGGTATAGTTCATCTGATTGCGGAACACCATATTCTTAAAGGTGTAAGACAGTGTAGAGTTTATGTTCAGCGTCTGGCGACCCGACTTCTTCATTACACCGGCAATGTCATTGTATGAAAGTCCGAAGATATAGCGTACCTTGGTATCGCCGCCTTCCAGATTGAGCGAATGCTTGGTACCCACACCAGTACGGAGCGGCTTAGAGAGCCAGTAGGTATCTACACCCGAGAGGATGGCATCGTACACGCTCTTATACAGGTCGTTGGCACTCTGTGTACCGCCCATTGCCTGCCAGTTGTCGTACTTGCCGTGCGCCACTTCCCAGTCAAACTTTTCCTGTGCGTTCATCAGGTTGTAACCTGTGAGGTCGGGGACTTCGAGCGATACGTTGCCGGTATAGTTGATACGCAATTCACCGGTCTTGGGACGTGTAGTCTGGATTACTACCACACCGTTACCGGCCTTAGAACCATAGATGGCCTTGGCGGCAGCATCCTTCAGAATGGTAATACTCTGCACACGGTTCATATCGAGGTCGTACACCTTTTCTACAGTTGTTTCAAATCCGTCGAGGATGAAAAGCGGCTGATTCTGATTGCCTTCGAAGTCGCCCTGAATGTTGAACGAGGTCTGTCCACGCAGTTGAATGTCGGGCATGCTGTTGGGGTTGCTACCCAGAGCCAGATTGTCGGTGATGACGAAAGCCGGATCGAGGTTCGATAGCGACTTCAGCACGTTCTGGTTGCCCACTTCCATGAGCTTGTCTTTAGAGAAAGTAACCGACGAACCGGTAAAACTGTCTTTACGACGTTCGAACATACCCGTTACCACTACCTCACCTATATTGGCAACACGCTGTGCCAGACGGATATTGCAACGCACATCGCCCTTTGAGGGGCGCACGGCTTTGGGTTCGAAACCGATATACGATGCCTTCACTTCCAGCACATAGCCCTCGGGGTGTACAAAGTAGTCGCCCTCGGTGTCGGTCACCACATTGATGGTTTTTCCCGAACGCTCGGTCACCACTACGCTGGCACCTATCAGAGGTTCGCCATCATAGTCAGTAATTTTACCCGAAAAGGTACGCTCCATACCGATGCCACTGCGTGTGTCGCGGGTAATGGTGATGTAACGGCCGTCTTTCTCGGAGTAGAAACTTAGTTTAGTGTTTCTAAGTACGTTGCTTACAGCCAGTTCGGCTGGCACTTCCTGCATTTTACAGGTTACACGATAGGGACCCACATCGTCGTAAGAGAAGAGGATTCTTACACCACTCTGCTTACTGATGGTCTTTAGCACGGTGGCTAACTCGGTGTTCCTGAAGTTGGCAGTCACGGTGTGTTCTTTTGTCTGTGCCCATACCATGGATGAGGCAAACAAGAAGAGCAACAGCAGCGACAAAAACTTCGCATGCTTTTGTTTCATAACTCTGTGTTTATTTGTTAATATTTAAATCTATCAAACTGTAAGTTTTCAGACTCGATTTATAATAAAAATAAATTAAGATTAAAATCGGGCACGCAAATTGGTATTTTTTTTAAACTTTTTAGGACAAAAATGTAAATTACAAAAAAAAACAAACAGACCGCTGTATATATTCCGTATACTTATGCCAAATATCGCCATTTTTGTAGACATGTCAAATACGAGGGCTAAAGGCCACCTTTAGGATTTGCATCTGCGACAACTGCTTTTTTGCGGATAAAAACGGGCAGATACAAAAACGGCCGGCAAAAGAGTTTTTGATGCTCTCTCACTGGCCACAGATATAGAAAAAAGGGGGAAATTATTCGAATACCAATCGGTTGCCTTGCATAGACACGGTTACTTTGTGCAGACTGTTGAGCAGCGTGATGGTTTCGGTAATGTCGGCAGTACGATCGGCCACAAAATGCACGCGTGTCTGGGCGTGCTTGGGATGTACAAACACCACATCCATGTTGTACCATGTGCCCAGTGCCTTGGCCACTTCGAGCAGGGTGATGTTGTCGAAGTAGAAGGTGCCCTCGCTCCACAGACAGTAGGTATCGAGGTCGGCCTTATAGGGCTTCATGGCTTCGGCCGACGACAGCACCACATCCTCGCCAGGTGCCAGACGGGTGGTGGTTCCAGTCTCGGTGTCGGTAATTTCCACTAGACCGTTTACCAGCGTTACATGGGCATCGTTTCTGTTGTAATAACGCACGTTAAACTCGGTACCAAGGGCACGTATCAGATAGTTTTCGCACTTTACCACAAAGGGATGAGCTGCATCTTTGGCCACTTTGAAGTAGGCCTGACCGCGCAGCACCACCTGACGCTCGTCTCCAGAAAACACGGTGGGATAAGAGAGTTGGCTCGAAGCATCGAGCGTTACCTCAGTGCCCTCGTGGAAGGTGAGTTTAAAGGTGCGATGGCTGGGTGTGGACAACACCTGGTTGCTGGGATCGGCATCCATTATCTTGCTGTAACTGATGGCATCGCTACCTATGACTATGGCACCAAACTTATGGATTCTGCGCGGGTCGGCCTCTTGCTTGTCGGGTACGAGATAAAAACTGCCGTTAGAGTCTTCTATCGTGATACCGCTGGGCACTTCGGCTGCCAACTGCAGGGTCATGCTGTTGTCGCTCGGCCCTATTATGCTGGTGTGCCACAGGCATATCATGACGATGATGGCAGCTGCTACGCCCGAGAGGAACAGCGCTATCTGCCGACCTGCCGACATGGGTTTACGCCGGTTTATGCGCTGGTGCACATCGGCCAGTGCTTCGTCTACATCTATATTTTCGGGCAGTGAGTGCCTGGACAGGTAGTGACCGAGCATTACTTCCTCGTCGGTGGTATTTCTAGATGTATCGTTGTCGGGTAATATCATAGTGATTTTTTATATAAAGTTGCTATTATAAAAATACATTTGCTTGAGAAACGGGTACTCTAAACGTCAAAGAAATGTCGGTCGCGCAATTCTTTCAGTTTGGCAAGCGCCTTGGATATGTGTTTTTTCACCGTGCTCTCGCTGATGCCAAGCAGCGCTGCCACATCGGCATACTTCATGTGCTTAAGGTAGCACATTTCGAGAATATCGCGGGTGGGTGGCTGCAGTTCGTTGAGCATTTTATCGACCATGGCATCACTCTGCTCTACAGTCATGGGCGGAGTGCCCAGCAGGGTTTCGTGATAACGCTGGCTATAGTCGCGGGCATAGTCGTAAAACTGTTTTTTGCGTCGCAATCGTTGCAGAACGGTGTTGCGCACGATGATGAAGATATAGCCCTCTGCCTTTTCGTCGGTCACTTTGTCCATGTTATCCCACACCTTTACGAAAGCATCACCCACGGCATCGCGACTTGCCTCGTAGTCGGCAAGCAAACTGTGGGCGTAAATCAGCATTGGCTCGTAATATTTGCGGAATAGGTTGTCAAACCTGCGTTTTTGCGTCAACTCTTTTATCACTACTCTGTTCTTTTCTTTCTGCGAATTTAACAATCAAGTGCGAAACTACTTTATTATTTTACCTCAAATCCGCAACACTATTATAACTTATTTTTTTAAGTACCTGAGCAACAAAAAGTTGCCCAGAATTTTGTCATGTCGAAGAATTCACTTATCTTAGTGTTGCAAAACAAACAAGCAAAACTCTGATATGACATGGCAAAGATAGTGCAAACCGAAAGCAGAGCACAAGTTTACTTGAATGCTCTGCAGAGGTGCAGCCTATCTTATGCAAAGGTACAAATTAAATCTGAGAAACTCACTCCTTTTGGAGGAATATTTTCGGGTCATGGAGCAATTTGACTCCACATTGTCTTCTGTAATCGACTCGACCCTCGGTCTAAGGTGTAGATCGTTCCATTTCATGGCATGTTTTCTCGCCATGGCAGAGCTTAAGTAAACTTAACTCTGACACTATCCTAATGATTTGGGTTCATGGCATTTACGCCCCCTATTGTAACCATCCACCACACAGAACGACAAGAATGAAAAATCCCGCTTCTCGCAAGAGAAACGGGATTTTAATATAAAGAGTTAATCGAATATTCGATTGATACATATTCCTCACACAAGGTGAGAAATTATATGTATTAGAGCTGTGGACCAGCAGCAACGAGAGCCTTACCAGCCTCGTTTGTCTCATA